>ERZ826016.2959-NODE-2959-length-12413-cov-3.075417_pt1 | contig 12413 bp, 7 predicted proteins | sample MGYA00519872_ERZ826016 | MGnify/ENA primary metagenome ERZ826016 (study PRJEB31778, sample SAMEA3449218) | human gut metagenome | biome: human gut; feature: human-associated habitat; material: faeces | place: United Kingdom | collected 2010/2012 ... | reverse complement strand
AACTTCAGGAGAAGTTGATGAAAGAGTACGGAATAGAGTAACTGGTAATAAGCAGCTTGTATAAAATTGTGTGGTAAAAAGGAGACCGTCAGATGGATGAAAAATCTGTTTGGCGGTTTTTTCTTGAATTTTATGTGCGTTTATGCTTTAATGAGTATATATACGAAGGGGGATAATATAGAGTTATAATACAGGGGAGAAGAATATTATATTTAGAAAGCAGGAAAGCTTATGCAGGCGACAGATAAATTAACACGTGCACTTACGGAAGTGAAATATTTAAATGCGGATAATGTAAGCAGATATCGATGCATTATGCGTATCTTTTTTGAAAATTACGAAAAATTGAAATACTGGTTATATCAGGAAGATGTGTATGAAGAGATGATTCAGGATCCGTATTTTGCAGATTACCGGATGGAACAGTGCCAGCAGGATCTTGCGATGCTGACAGAGTGGAAGAATCTAAATACGATTCAGGATACCAGAAAAGTGTCGTCGATTGAAGAATTTAAAAATAAAAAATTTCGTTATCAAATGTCTGAGTACAGTGTACAGATTGAGCGTCTTGTGCTTCGGCTGGAAAATCTTTTGGTAGAAGGAGCGTCTCTGGAGCCGTCGCTTTTGGAGAGAATCCGTCATAATCTGGAAAAATTTACGCAGATGAAAGAGGAAGAACCGGCGGATGTTTACAGCTGGTGGAATGATCTTAATAATGATTTTATGCGCTTGAATCAAAATTATCAGGATTATATCAGGGATTTAAACAGTGTCAAAGCGGAAAAAATGATGCAGACAAAGGAATTTCTGGTATTTAAAGACCGTCTGATCGAATATTTGCGTAATTTTATCAAGGGATTGCAGAGAAATGTAGGGGCGATTGAAGAATGTCTCCTGGCAATAGACAATCAGGACAAACAAGAGGTGTATAATAAGATCATTCAATATGAATGGCAGATTCCACGAATGGATGTGGAGATTACTGTTCAGATGATTGAAGAAAATGTAAAAGGCAGGGGGCGCAGTATCTATGAATGGTTTGTGGAAGAAAACGGAAGGGAAAATGAAGCGGGTAAATTGTTTGACGCAACGAATGAGATCATACGGAGAATCACACGGTATGCGGCGCAGATTAGTGAAAAAAATGCCATTGGTGCGAATCGAAGAGAAGAATACCGCAAAGTGGCAGAATTATTTTTGCGGTGTGACACCGTAGCTCAAGCACATAAAATGTCGGCGATGGTTTTTGGGTTGTCCTGTCCGTTTCATTTAAAAACTACAAAGGTACGGGAATCTGACAGTATGAACCAAAGCGTTTATGAAGAAAAGCCGGATGATATCCTGCTTCGGCCACGTGTAAGAAATTACCGGGAAAAGACCAATCGGAGTGTAATCCGTTCCATGACAAAAGAAAAGCGAAAGGCTCGGGAAGAGTTGATTGCACGGCAGAAAAAAGATTGGAAGAAAATAAAAGAATTGGAAAAAGATGGAAAGATAGATTTTGCGGAACTTCCGGTCATTGAGCCACGAATGCGTGAAATATTATTAAAGTGGCTGTCCGATGGATTAGAAGATATGGAATATGTGTCACGGACAGAGGAGGGGCGAAAGTATAAGATTGAAGTGCCACAAAAAGGTGAAAAATGTATCTTACATTGTGAAGACGGCAATCTTACAATGCCACGGTTTGTTATCGCCTTTGAGGAGGAAACGGTATGAAAGAACTTGAGATGTTATTACGGCAGCGTTGGATTCTAAAGGCTGATCAGAAAGAGCAGTATTACCGCATCCGGGATAACATTGGAGAGGTCCGCAAATTTGCATCCGATAAATTGGGGTGTCAGATCATTGAAAATTCGTTGCTTGTAAAGATGGAGAAAGTTCCGGTAAAGCCGGAAGAATTTATGGGGATTCAGGAGTTTTCCTCAAAAGAAGAATATGCGTTTTTATGTATCCTTCTTATGTTTTTGGAAGACAAGGATGCCCAAGAGCAGTTTATTCTTTCACAGTTGACAGAGTATATCGTGGCTAACACGCCGGGAGAAGTGGTGGATTGGACGATGTATACGCATCGCCGCCGCCTCATTAAAGTACTTCGCTATGCAGTGACAGAAGGGATTCTTCGCATTACAGACGGAAACGACGAAGCTTTTATGGATGATATGGCAGGCGAGGTGCTTTATGAAAATACAGGAGCCTCCCGGTATTTTATGCGTAATTTTACACATGACATCATGACTTATACCAAACCGGAGGATTTTGGTAAAAGTGACTGGCTTGAGATGGATGAAGACAGGGGATTTGCCAGAAGACATAGAGTTTACCGGCAATTGTTGTTTGAACCGGCGATGTATCGTGTAAACTGTTCGGAAGAAGATTTTGAGTATCTCAAATATTATGGCGGACGCCTGCGTGAAGATCTGGAAAAAAACTTTGACTGCCAGATTCATATTCATAAAGGGAGTGCATTCTTTTTGAACGGTGAAGAGTGTCGAATGGGAGAAATATTTCCTGGAAATAATGTGCTGTCAGATATTTTACTTCTTAGTTTGGCAGAGATACAGCAGCATATACAAAAGGAAGTCTGGACAAGACAGACAAATGAGACCTATGTTGTATCTGAGGTAGAATTTGAAAAAATACTAAGCGAGGTAAAGCAAAAGTATCGAAGTGGTTTTACTAAAAATTACCGGGAAATGCCACAGGGCGAGTTTGTAAAAATTGTCGAAGAAACGATGGAACGTTGGATGTTTATTCAAAAAAGACCGCTTGAACATCAGGTGCTTATATTACCGGCATGTGGCAAATTAAAGGGAAGGTATCCGCAGAATTTTACAGGAGGACAAGAGAGTGAGCAATAGATGGCAGGCAAACAAAATCGGATTAGTAAATTTTTGGTATTATGATGAACAGGAATTTCCATTTGCAAAGGGAAGGATGTTGCTGCGCGGATCCAATGGATCCGGAAAATCGGTAACGATGCAAAGTGTTGTACCTTTACTGCTTGATGGTAATGTAAATCCGGAAAGATTGGATCCGTTTGGTACGCGGGATCGTAAGATGAGCAATTACCTTTTGGAAGAAGAGGATGGACGAGATGAGCGAACCGGATATCTATATCTGGAATTCCATAAAAGTGAGAATGAAAGATATCTTACCATTGGGATGGGACTTCGCGCAAGAAGAGGAAAACCTCTTGATAAATGGTATTTTACGATCAACGATGGTCGTCGTATCGGGAAGGATTTTTTCCTATATAAAGAAACGGGAGAAAAGATTACCTTATCGAAAAAGGAACTGGAGAATCGGGTGGCGGACGGTGGACGGGTATTTGACCGCCAGGTGGATTATATGGCTTATGTGAACCAGGAGATTTTTGGGTTTGAGACAGTCGACGAATACAAAGAAATGATTGATCTTTTGATCCAGCTTCGTACACCGAAACTTTCTAAAGATTTTAAGCCTTCGGTAATTAATGAGATTCTGAGTGACTCGCTTCAGCCTTTATCGGATGAAGATTTGCGTCCGATGTCAGAAGCAATTGAAAATATGGATACAATGACAATGAATTTGAAGTCACGTCAGATGGCATATCAGGCGGCAAAAAAGATACAACAGGTTTTTCAAAAATACAATGATTTGGTATTGTACGAAAAGGCAAATGCATATCAATCACAGAGCAAAGAGTATGATAAAATTCAGAGGGAAAAAGAAAATCAAACGAAAGTATTAGAAGAGTGCCGCGTAGCTGCGGAGTGCCTGAAAAAAGAGTTGGATGACCTGGAGTCAGAGCGTATTTCCCGAGAAAAAGAGAAGGAAACATTGAATCAAAGTGATGCTTGGAATTTGAAAAAGCGTGAATCAGAATTGGGTGAAGAAATACGTCATAGCAAGACTACGCTTGTAGAAAAAGAAGGGTTTTTGGCTACGAAGAAAGAACAGCAATTGGATATTGCAACACGTAAGGAAGACCAGGAGACAAGTCGGTACGAGGAAGAAAAAGAGATTCATGAATTGTTGGAAGAAATGGAATCAGAGGCAGGCGATATGGCGTTTGAGGAGCATACTTTTTTTCAACAGGAATTTTTACAAAACTTGAACAAAGAGTTTTCTTACGATACTCATAGAAAACAATTTCAAGACACACATGAAAAGATTGATCAGACGTTGGAAATTTTAAAAGAAACCAGATATCTGGAGCGCCAGATTGATGAAATGATGCAGCAACGCGAGCAGATCGGAAAAAAACTGGATCAGGAAGAACGACATTTTACAGAGCAGGAAACGATGTTTGTGCAAACTCGGAGTGACTGGAAGGAGAAGATTTATCATTGGAATCAGAACAACCAGGAACTGGTACTGGAAACGGTACAGATGGAAAGTTTTTCCCATTTTATTGATTCCTACGAGATGAGTTCAGATTTTACGCAGATACGTGGACAGGTGAATGAGACCAAAATGCAGATTCAATGGGAACTGGATTCCCTATGGCATGAAAACGAAAAAGAACTTCGTGAAAAGGAAAAAGAGCGTCAGGATACCGAGGAAGAACTGGAGGCATGGAAGAATCAAAAAGAGCCTGAGCCGCCACGAAGTGAGGCAGTGCTTAAAAATAGAAAACGCTTGGATGAATTAGGAATTCCTTATCATGAATTTTACAAAGTAATCGAGTTTGGAAATGCAATGGATGAGACGGCGTGTAATCATCTGGAGGAGGCACTGCTCAATATGGGTATTTTAGATGCACTGGTGGTAGAAGAGCAGTATCGTGAGCAGGTACTTACTCAGGCAGCCGGCTGTGAAGAACGTTATTTGTTTGTGCAGTCATATCAGCCGGAACGAAGTTTGCTTGACGTATTGGAATTAAATGATGAAGTAAATAATATTTTTTCCAACCGGCGTCTTACCGGAATACTTTCTAATATTGCTTATGAAGACAGTGGGGTTGTATCGATCCGGAAGGATGGCAGTTATCAATTGGGCATCATCAATGGTACGATAACCGGAGAGTACGAAGCCGGTTTGCTCGGTGTCCGCGCGAGGGAACGAAACCGCCTTGCTAAGATTGCGGAATGTGAGAAACGGATTGAGGAACTTTCCGGAGAAATATCAAAATTGCAGGAGAAAAATAAGCAGTTAGAGATCCGAAAAATAGTATTACAGCAGGAATACAATAATCTGCCGGATGACAAAGAATTACGCCAAGCATGTCAGAAAATGGAAAATATCATCCGCGAAATTGAGCGGATCGAACAGGAAAAAAGACAGTTGGAAGAAAAAATATCGATACTTCGAGACAAGTTGCGTGAGAAAAAAGAAAGTGCCTATGAAATTGCAAAGAAACTGTACCTGGATTGTACGTACCAGGCTTTTGAGCAGGCAGCTTCTGCTGCAGATGAATATGATCGTCAGCTGCTTCAGTTGTCTTCCGCTCATGAAATGTATTTGCGGAGCTGCCAGACGATACAGACGTTAGTTGAGCAGTTGGAAAATCTGGAAGCGGATATGGAGCAGATCCGGTATGATATTTCTGTTGCAGAACGTGCACTTGGAAAGTATCAGAAAGAATGGGAGTCGGTCTGTGAACAGTTGAAACTGACAGACTATGATCAGATTAAAGACCGACTGGATGATTGTGTAATATGGCTGGAAAATTACCCAAGGAGATCCCGGGAATGTGTACGAAAAGCGACAGAAAATGAAGGCCGGATAGCCCGCCTACTGGAGCAGATAGAAAATTTGCAGGAGAAGATTGTAAGATATGGCGAAAGAAAGGAACTTCTGAAAAAGGTATATCTTGCGGAAAAAAGCCTAGAGTATGTCACTTTCGATGACGAAGAGATCGCGGTAGAGCAAGTGTGTAAAATATTGGGAGCACAGGTCGGCACAGCAAGCCGGAATGAAGTGAATCAAAAATTGAATCAGGTATATTATGAAAACAGAGGAGCATTGAATGAATATCAATTAATCTTGACAAAATTGTTTGAAGAAACCGATAAAGAGTCTGCGCAGGGAGAGATAAATGCACAGAGAATTGATATTCAGGCGCGATATCAGGGGACTCAGATCCCGTTTGTTCAATTGCCGCAATATCTGCAAGAAGATATTGCAGAATTGGAGGATTTGATCAAAGCCGGAGACCGCGAACTTTTTGAGGATATTCTGGCGAATACTGTGAGCCGTAAGATCCGTGGAAAAATCAATGCTTCCAATGCCTGGGTTGATAAGATGAATCATCTGATGAGCGGAATGAATACATCAAGCGGTTTGAAACTGAGTCTCCGCTGGAGAAGCAAAACAGCAGAAAGCGAAGATCAGCTGGATACCAGGGAACTGGTTCAATTGCTTAAAAAAGATTATCGTTTGATGAGTGAGGAAGAAGCCTCCCGATTATCCACACATTTTCGGTCGAAAGTAGAAGAAGCAAGGCGTAATTCCAAGGATCAGAATGGTGAAGTATCATTTTATCAGGTGATGAAAGAGACGCTGGATTATCGAAAGTGGTTTGAATTTCAATTGTTCTCACAAAAGACAGGGGAACGTATTAAAGAATTAACCAATAATGTTTTTGGTACATTCAGCGGTGGTGAGAAAGCGATGTCAATGTATGTTCCATTGTTTTCCGCAGTTGTTGCGAAGTATCAGGGAGGAAGAGAGGATGCTCCGCGTCTGATCTCTCTGGATGAAGCATTTGCCGGAGTGGACAATCGTAATATCCGGGATATGTTCCGGTTAATGACCGAATTTGAATTTGATTTTATTATCAATTCCCAGGTGCTTTGGGGGGATTGTGATACATTAGATGCCTTGGCGATTTATCAGTTGCAGCGTCCACAGAATGCAAAATTTGTCACAATCATGCCGTATCTTTGGAATGGACATGCCAAAGAGTTTTTGGAAAATGAGCAAATGGTAGAGAAGAGGAGCGAAGAGATTGGATCATTATGAGAAAGAGTGCCTGACATATTTTCAATCGGATAAAATATGGGATCGAATATTGAAAGCATTCCGAAAAAAATACAGTTCTTATGCGAGCTTTGCTGGAACTATCAAAATAACGGGACTTTCTGTACAGGATATTGAAACACTGGAAGGATTTTTTTGCAAAAATTATCATGGGAAAAAGAGTGTATCAATATCCGCCTCGACCTTTGTTAAAGCATTATCAGCAAGCAGGTTTGGCGATGTTACAGCAGAACGTTTGCTGGAGTTGTATTTTGGTGGTCCGATAAAAGGGAAAAAGGAGAAAGAGGCGGAAAGACGAAAACAATGTGGAAAAATATGGAATGATTTTTCTGAAAAGCAGGAGAATACACCTGCGGGACAATTTTTGACAGTAATAAAAGAAGAAGTGAAACCTGCCAGAAAGGAGCCGTTAGAAAACTGGAAAATTCAATTGGAATTGGCGGCGGATATGATAAATGCACTTCCATTTTGGAGTAACCGGATTGAGCACCTTGCTATATTTGCATCGTGTGTGACCGGTAATCCACATGCGTTTGATGCAGGTACGATATCAGGAAATCTGTTATATCGTCTCATACAGCGTATGAATAAAGACCGTCAGATTGTTTTGCCTGAAAATAAAGTCTTTCCTTCTTTGCAGCGACATAGATGTTATCTTTCTGTTGGACTGATGTTAGATCAGGTGTCCAACTACATGATGTTTTATGGGATTTCTGCGAGAAAAAAAGAAGGCACAGTACACGCGGGGATTGAAGGCTTTTTACAGGAAAGAGAGATGGTACTGATTCCCCTTGCAGTTCTTGCCAAATGCGAAAAAATTGAATGCCCAAATCATCGTATCCGGATTGTGGAAAATCCTTCAATCTTTGCTTTGCTATGTGCGAAGGCAACAGGAGAAGAAGCTTATATGTGTATGAATGGACAGCCAAGGCTTTCTGCACTTCTCGGTTTAGAACTTTTGGCAAAATCGGATACTAAAATATACTATGCGGGAGACTTGGATCCGGAAGGATTATTGATTGCTCAAAAATTAAAAAAATATTATCAAGGTTTTTTTGAATACTGGCATATGACCGAAGAAGATTATCGGAAAAGCCGGTCCGAGGAAGTGATTAGTGAGAAACGATTGAAAATTTTAGATCATATTACGGATCCTGAACTGCGAAAAGTGGCTGATGCAGTTGCGAAATATAAAACAGCCGGATATCAGGAAAAAATATTTGAATAGTAATGAACTTACATGAAATTGTGTGGTAAAAAGGAGCTAAGGAGATTATGAGAAACCGTTTTTTTATAACAACAATCAGGCACAGGCGAAGAGGGTGCGGAAAAGTCTGAAACAAAAATGGACGAAAGCAGTATGTATCGGTACACTTTCTGCGGCGATGATTACAGGAGTGCCGGTCATACCGCCGATAAGTGCCTATACACAGGAAGTATATGCCGCAGTGTCAGAAAACGCGAAAATATATAAGTTGTCCGATCCGTCGTTAGTAACGACAAAGACCATTACCGATTTTTATGGAAATAAAACAGCGGTGTCATACATCGACATCGAGATTACCGAGGATGGTACGTATACGATCACGGGAAGTAATAAGGTGGATGGTAAAGATATCGACGTGCATATTTCAGTGGGAAAAGGGGTAAAAGCCAATATTGTCTTGGATAATCTGGAAGTTAAAAACACGGGTCTATATCAAATGGATATGGCAGGAGCCGTCGGGGCGGATTCAAGAGAGACGTTATTCCCATTTATGGATATTGAAGGAACCGTAAATCTGTATCTGAAGGGAAATAATACAATTACGATGCCGCAGACAATGTCGAACGGAACAGCGAAAAATGTGGGGACGGTATTTAAACTCTACGGACAGCTGACGGTCAGACAAGCCGAAGGAGAATCAGCGGCCTCTTTGACTGCGAACAATACTAAATGCCTTATCAATGCGGACTGTTACAGAGGGTATGAGTATTCCAATGGAACTTTTTTGATGGAAAGTGGAGAGGTGAAAGCATCCGGTGCTTCCATTTATGGTGTAGACCGCTTTTTTATGACCGGAGGAACGATTTCATGTGATACTGTCTCGACAAAGACCAAAAGCCAGTATTGTTTCATGGGCGGCGAGATTAATGCCGGCTTTTCGATACCAAATGCAAGGGTTGGGGAAATGAGAGGTACAAGCCGTTTCGATTCAGGAAAAGCGGTTGACGACTGTGGTTATGAGATGGTAAATATGTCGGTTTACGGACTCCCTGCGGAAGCAAAAGTGTCTTCAATCAATGGATGCCCGGTATATTTTACGGAAACGGCAGAGGATGGTTCATTGACGGCATATTTTCGTAAGGGAAGCAATGTGATTGAAATTGATCATACATTTTATCTTTATGAATATGATTGGAGTACCGGGATGCTGCATCTGGTGTCGGATGCAGAGTTATGTAACGTACAGTTTGTGACCGGAAAGGGAGAAAATGAAACGACATACCGCAATATCAAAGTAAAAAAAGGTGTTGCTATGGCAAAACTGTTTCATGATACACACTATACTTACACGTATACCACGGAGGAAGGGGCGGTTTTTTCAGAGGCTACCGTTGTCGATAAAGATCTTAAGGTTATTATGAGCTCATCGGTTCGAACTTACAATGTAAAAATTGACGGGGAAAGTCAGAAAATGGAGTATGGTACTCCGCTTCCGGAAGGAAAAATATATTATTCAGCCAGAAACCGGTGCTGTTATTATGGAGGAAGTCCTGTGGCAGAAGATATGGATCTGACGAGTCTGGAATTGATAACAGACAACGAGGGCGTTGAATATGCAGAGATTTCAAGCAAAAAAGATCTGATGTTGTTTTATAACATCTTAAAATCCGATGACCGTGTCAATGGGTGGCTCACACAGGATATTGATGTGGAAAATGGCGAAGTTTCTGTTAATTTGCAGACATATCGAGGGATTTTTGAGGGAAATGGACATACGATTTCCAATATGAAGAATGAAATGAGTGCAGGTGGTTTTTGCCGTACGTTAAAAGGAATCGTACGAAATGTATGCTTTGAAAATATTTCTGCGTCGACGTATGGTGTTGGAGGAAGTTATGGCGCGGCAGGAATTGTCTGTTCGATCAATCGTGGTCTGATACAAAATTGTCAGGTGGTGGACAATAAAATGGGAGTAATAAGAAACTCATGGACTGAGCCGGCTGCTATTGAACCAGTCGGCACAGTGGCAGGGATTAATATGGGAGTGATTAAAGATTGTTATGCAGCCAAAAACAGTGTGGATACGACACAGATTTTGGAAGAAGATGATAAAAGTAAGATCCTTTATCCAATCGCGAAAAATTATGGAGTGATTGAAAACTGTTATTATGAAGCGGAAACCGAGCAGGAGGCAGAGGCATCTGACGAGCATGCAGGAATTGGAAAGACGCAGGCATCATTTGCATCCGGAGCAGTGTGTTATCTGCTAAATCAAAAGGTTTCTGATGGAACGCAGGTATGGTATCAAAATCTTTCCGGACAGAATGCGGATGCTTATCCGGTTTTGAAAAAGAATGACAATAGTACGGTATATTATGGATACGAAAAATGTGCAAGAATATATACAAATCAAAAAGATACCAAAGCGGTGCATTCCTTTACTTATATGGCAAAGGATGATACAATTACGGCAGTGTGTGAGTGGAATCCGTTACACCAGGCAAAAGAGGTTGTCAAGGCACAGTCTGCGGTATATGATAAAAAGGAGCATGCAGCGGTGGTTGAGCATAGTGACTCGTGGGCGGAATATGATCAGTTGCAGGCGGGTACGATTCAGTATCTCCGAGACGGGAAGGTAACGACGGACCTGATCTCGGCAGGAACGATCACAGCGGTTCTCCGACATGGGAACGTACAGGCATCTGTAGAATATACAATTTCCAAAGCTGTGCTTCCGGAAGATGCACCCAAGTGCCGCCATAATCTTGATAAAGTAACTGCTGCAGCGGCGACTGAAGTTCAGGAAGGCAATAAGGAATACTACATCTGTAAAGATTGTGGCAAACTGTTTGAAGATGCGCAGGGGATGTTTGAAATTACCAAAGAAAGTACGGTGATTCCGAAACTTGAGAAAAATTCACAGGTATCGGAAACGCCAAAACCAACAGAAACGCCAAAACCAACAGAAACTCCAAAACACACAGAAACGCCAAAACCAACAGAGACACCAAAATTAACGAAAATACCGGAAGATACAGCGGCTTCCGTGCAGATATTGCCGGCATTGATTCAGCCTATCGTGTCCCAAAAGAGAAAACAGATCATAAACTGGAAAAAAGTAAAAGGTGCGGATGGATATTTTGTCTATGCATCGAGATGCAATGATAAAAAAGATATTCGGAAATTGCAACGAATTGCTATTATTTCCTCACCGGGAAAAAGCTCTTATGTAAACTGAAGAAAAATACCGGATATAAATACGAAGTCCGGGCATACCGCATTAGAAACGGTAAGAAAATTGTGGTTGGGCGTTCTTTACAATTGCATGCTTTTACAAAAGGCAGCAAAACTTATGATAATCCTGCCGGTGTTCGTATTTCCGGAAACGGGAAACGCACATTGAAAGTAGGAAAGTCGATAAAAATTAACGCAAAAGTGGTATTGTCAAAAGATAAAAAATGCAGATGGCATACAGCAAAAATTCGGTATTTAGTATCGGATACGAAAGTGGTTTCGGTATCTACAAAAGGGAAAATAATGGCAAAGAGTGTCGGAGAGGCAACGGTTTATGCAATTACACAAAATGGTGCAATGGCAAAAGTCAAAGTGATCGTAAGGAATTAAATTCTGATATTGCAGAATATAAATCCATACCATTATCCTTTTTTCTGTTATATGATGGAAGAAAAAGGAGAGTAAATTGGCAATGGATAGAATGATAAGCGATGAGGAAGTCGTAGAGATTGGGAGAAAATTAAAAGAACTTAGAGAAAAACTTATGCTTACTCAGCAGGAATTTGCTGACAAATTATTTTGGGATGTTTCTTCTTATCAAAAGATCGAGAGTGGCAAAACAATGATGACTTTGGATAAGGCAATTCAGATTCATCGTGAGTATGAAGTCGATTTAAACTATTTTGTTGCCGGTGATTCTTTTGATGAAGAAGAAATATTTAAACAGGTTATTACAAGTGCTTCCAAAGAAAAAAGTACAAAATTTATGATTCGATTACTTGAGTACTTTATTAGTTTATTAAAATCCAGCCTGAAGGAATAAGATGAAACAGATACTTATATTGGAAGATAATGAGTTAACAAGAAACAAACTGATTAGGTTGATAGAATCAATGAATTTGAATATCAATGTATTTGCCTTTTCCAATGAAGAAGAGGCTCTTGGTTGTGCCTTGACGCATCATATTGATCTGTTTTTAGTCGATATTATTTTACGCCCACAAAT
>ERZ826016.2956-NODE-2956-length-12417-cov-3.467885_pt1 | contig 12417 bp, 7 predicted proteins | sample MGYA00519872_ERZ826016 | MGnify/ENA primary metagenome ERZ826016 (study PRJEB31778, sample SAMEA3449218) | human gut metagenome | biome: human gut; feature: human-associated habitat; material: faeces | place: United Kingdom | collected 2010/2012 ... | reverse complement strand
TTTCAAAACGAAGTTTGTCTACCGAAACAAAAGCAATCTCCATTCCCGAAAAGAAAGCAGAAAATGCCATCGTAATCAACAGGTAAATAATGATGCTCATAGTTAGTTTACAGAATCTGTTTTTGCCTTTTCGGCATCTTCATCGATATATACTATACCGGATATGTTATGAACAACCGGCTTCATAAACTGATCGTCTGACTCAAAGCCATATCCGGTCATAATCTGATCCGGTTTTTCCATCCGGACAAACTTATCGGTATACACTTTCTTGGTGGCTTCATTCCAATATAACAACTCGGTGGTCACATGATCGCCCTTCAGACTCTTAATATCTACATTTCCAATAAGTTTCCAAAGCCGGTCACGATCATAATAATAAGCCGTATCCGCCTTTATACTCGCATCTATATGAAAGAGTGAATCGAACTGTTCCAGATAAATGCCCTTCTCAAAAGCCCAATACGAGGGTTTCTTCTTATCAAAGATCAACCATTCTTCAGTGTTGACCCGGTAACGTGTGACACCGGAATCGGATATAAGGGTCGTTACCCCTCGTGTATCCATAACAGGCAGTGAATCCCGCTCGGTAATGGCATCGGCCATCGCCTTATTTCTCCCGCCACAGGAAGAAAATAAAAGAAGCATAACAATTGCCCCGAAGACAATTGTTATGCTCAAACTTTTATTTAATAAACTGTTACTTTGTTGTCGCAACATAGATTTATCTGATCGTTGTAGACTCTCCAATCCAACCACCGATAGTGATGCGGTCGCCGGCTTTGTAGCCCAACATAAACAAGTCTTTAGCCTGCGGAGTATAAGCGGAATATCTGCTGATCATTTTGTTAACTTCTTCTGTTACACTCGGATCTACAGATTTAGCTTTCTGCAATTTGTCGATAACAGCAAAATAAGTACACTTGTTCAAAGCCGATTCATCACTCCAGTTAGGACTCATAGCATACAAGTTGGCGATAAGGATATAAGGAGCACCATAGTTTTCATTGAAGCTGATTGCTTTCTGAGCATAAGATCTTGCCTGAGACAATTTCTTGGCAGTAGTCAAAACACTGGCAGCAGCATAAGCCTTTTCTGCTTTCTTTGCATTGTCTGTCTCAAGGTTGATCGCTTCGTCAAAGAACTTCACAGAACCATCGATATCCCCTTTCTTATAGGCCTGGTATGCACATCCGGTAGCAGCCTCAGCCGAAGGCTCAATCTTGTATACATAGAATGAAGCCTGCTGATAAGCGTCACTATCCGTACACTTCATCATCTTCATAATACTGATGACTTTCTTCAAATAATTCAAATCAGTCTGATTGGTTTCTACTTTAGGTCCATAGATACCTTGCAGTGATTCACAATCGGCAGTACCGCTGTTAATGAACAGAGCTACCAGATTATCTTTGATACCTCCGAAAGCTTTCTTCACACTCTCTTTGTCAGCAGCAGCTATAGCATCGTCTGCATATTCGGATGCAGCCAGATAGTCCTGAATAAACTGCTCTTTGTGAGCCGGATCTTCCTTCAGTTTATCGTGAGACATCTGCAAGAAATAGAACAATGTAGCAGCTGCAGACTCAGCTTTCGCAGCGTCCACCGATTTTTTCAACCAATCATAAGCTTGATTTACATCCACCTTCGGAGCAAATGCAATATAATCGACAGCTTTAATGCCCAGTGCTTCATCTTCCGACGATACTTTTACACCTTTTCCCAAGAATTCCTGAGTATACTTCATACGCAAATCGTGCGTATTCATCAACTCATCAAAATACTTTTTGTATTCTGCAGAGTTTCTGTCTTTGATCTGCCCCAGCAACCCTTTCAGAATTTTATAACCGTCTGTGAAGGTATAGAAACGAAGAGTCGGGCAGTTCTCCAAAACAGCTTTCCACGGAGTATAAGCATCTTTAAAGTTACCAGCTTTCACTGCTTCGTGAGAAATACTACTGTTCGAATTACAATTAGCGTCGTCCTGTGCTACCACAGTTGTTGCTCCCGCCGAAAGAAACAACACAGCCACAAGCGTTTTAATTTTCATTGTATCTAAATTTTAGTTGTTATATAATACCGTCTATTCTCTCTATTATTTAACTTTACGTTTGAAGAACCAGCCTTCATTGAACGTGATTCCAATGCTCAAACGCAATGTATTTTCATCTACCATACCGGCTTTCAGACCATGTACTTTAATATATTGAGCCGAAACGTTGATTAGCGAGCGTGAACCCGGAAGAGGTAATCCCAAACCGGCCGTTACTCCATACTCACGAGAGGCTCTCTCCCCTCCTATTTTATAATAAGGTTCCGAATAATATCCTCCGACGCGGTATTTGATATGCGCCAGATAACTACGCGAGAAACGACTCGGCATATACTCGGCACCCACTGAAATTTTCATCGCATCACAAAAAGCATTCGGCTGATTCATATAGGTCACGTCGCCCCACTTCTGCAAATTAAAATCAGCTCCCACGATCAGACGTTTGTCATACTCGTACGTAAGTCCCACCCCAAAGCTATTGGGCATTCCAAAGGTAGCCACCGTATCGACCGTATTCGTAGTGACGGCCTGCGTGCTGTTGGAGTTCGTAAGCGTCGATCTTTGTACATAAGCTTCGTTATGCAAATCTTTTTTAGGCGAGAACACTACACCTAATGTAACCGCATGCTTCCTACCCAGCTGCTGTGTGTATTGCGCGCCGAAGTCCAGCTTATAATCGCGCACGGACAAATAGTCTACATGCTGAAAAGCGAAAGCGTTGTCATTATAAGGAAAAGTAATACGCGCCTGACGCGTGATCTCCCCCCAGAAGTACGATACGTTGGCACCGACTGAAAGGTTTTTCAGCACCTTTACTCCCAGACCTACGTAAAGCTGATGCAAGCCTCCGTCTCCGGCAAATGAAGTGACGCTCCGCGCTTCTTCCGACGCAACGTCGTTGTTCGCCTTGGCCATATTATAGCCTACACTCGAGTAGGGCAGCAGACCGATACTCATGGCCACGCGCTGGTGTAGACGAAACTGCATCGCTATGTAGTCAAAACTTGAATTTTTCGCATTCAACTTGGTGCCTTCACTACTAAAGTTTGTATTTTGCATCGAAAACCCTCCGTCAAAAAGAAAGGTCAACGAATCAATAGCCGTATAAGAAGCAGGATTCAACGGATTGATATGTGATCCATCGCGCAATCCGTAAGCGATCCCTCCCATTGCTTTACTGTTTGCAAATGACTGATCAGCCAACTGACCATAGCCATATCGTGTATAAGGAGAGTTTGTATTATTTTGAGCGATTGCCACTCCGGGTAATAATATCGTGAGCAGAAGCGCACAAAGTGTCTGTTTATATCCTACCATTATTATAGTTTAATATTCTATTTAATCCTTTCAACACTAAAAATCTATCTGCAAAGATGACACTTTTTAATTTCGTATCAAAAGAAAAATCATCTCCGCCCGTTAAAAAAACCAAAAGTTCAGGATATTTATGCTTCATAGCCGTAATATACCCTGTAATTTCGTATTCTATCCCTTTCTTTACACCTGCACGAATAGCAGTTTCAGTATCTTTTCCCATATCCGGCATGCGTCCTTCGGCATGAACCAACGGCAAACGTCCGGTAAATTGATGGAGTGCTTTCAGCCGCATCCAGAGTCCGGGCGAAATATTGCCCCCATGATACTGTCCCAAAGAATCAACAAATTCGTAAGTGATGCAAGTACCCGCATCAATCACCAAAATGTCTTTACCAGGGAACTGATCATGGGCCGCCACCACGGCAGCCATCCGGTCATAACCGAGAGTTTCGGGGGTTTCATACAAATTTATTACCGGAAGCGGCGTATGGCTGTCTAACCATAAGACGGGGACAGGAAGCTTGTTCAACTGAGCCAGCACACACTCGTTTAAGTCTATAACCGTAGCAACAATTGCTTTCCGAACATCATACTTATTACAAACAGCCTCCAAGGAATCCAGAGACTGATTAGAGTCGTAAACAACTTCTACCATAGAAGTCCGGTCGAAAAGCGCTACTTTGGCTACTGTATTTCCAATATCGATAATTAAGTTCACTTTCTCTCTGTTTGAGGGCGCAAAGATAAGAGATAAAATTTATTCAAATACCGAAATAGCGAATAAAAAAGCAGCGGCATAGAGAGAAAAATAAAAAAAACGTCCCGACAGCCGATTCGGTAAAACTACTTTCCTCTCCCAAAATCTTCGCTGGAAAAGTGCGGAAAAGAGAGCCGGAAGGCATAAACAAAGACAAGCAGAAAATCCAAAAACCAGCAACGAGTTTTCATTACTGATTAATAAGCATATAGAGACAAAAAAACAGAATATCCCCCAATAGCCTACAATACAAAACAAAACAGAATATAACAAGAAGAATGGACGGAAGCTCAAAAAACTGTTGCTGCCGCTGACGACAGTCTCCCCAAAACGCACCCCGAGGAAACGCGTCACGAACAAATCGAAGTCCGGCTATTCACAAACCGCAGCCCGGCAGCCGAAGGCCTGCAGCCCGACGCTCGGGGAAGCACAGCCCTGCGCTCAGGAACAAATTGCCCCGCGATTGACGAAAAGAGACAAATAAATTCATTGAACCAGCCATTTTATTCCCACAAAAGCAGTATCTTTGCCACATGAACTCAAAGTTGCGACATTTACTCCTGATTGTTTTTTCAATCTTCCCGATTCTGACATGGGGAACGGAAAGTCTGTCCACCGCTGATTCCATCCGGATCAGCCTGTTGACATGCGCTCCGGGTGAAGAAATCTATTCGCTCTTCGGGCACACGGCTATCCGTTACGAAGAACCGGCACGAGGCATCGACCGGGTATACAATTATGGCTTGTTCAGTTTCAACACCCCCAACTTCATCCTGCGTTTCGCACTCGGCAAGACCGATTATCAATTGGGGGTGGAAGATTACCGCCGTTTTGCCGCCGAATACGAATACTTCGGACGTAGTGTATGGCAGCAGACGCTCAATCTGACAGCCGAAGAACAACGACAGCTAATCACCCTTCTGGAAAAAAATTACCGCCCGGAAAACCGGATATACCGCTATAACTTTTTCTACGACAACTGCGCTACCCGTCCACGGGACAAGGTGGAAGAGAGTCTGCAAAAAAGCGGTAGCCAACTGCTCTTCAGCAATGCACACACCGAAAATGGCGAAACGAAATCTTATCGGGATATTGTCCATCAATACACGAAAGGACATCCTTGGGCACAATTCGGAATCGATTTCTGCATAGGCAGCCAAGCCGACCACCCCATCAACGATAGACAAATGATGTTCGCTCCGTTTTATCTGATGGATGCTTTTGCCGGAGCACGCATAGCCAACACTTCAGACAACAAAGCACTGGTGGCTTCCACCAAAAAAATTATTGACTGTGAACCGGATGTATCCGACTCCGCAGAAAATGATATCTGGAATATGCTAACCCCCATCCGATTGTCCCTTCTTGTGTTTATCGCAATCGGAATGGCTACCGTCTATGGTCTACGCAAGAAAAAGAGTCTTTGGGGACTGGATATCGCAGTGTTTGCGGCAGCGGGTATCGCAGGATGCATCATCGCTTTCCTTGCTCTTTTCTCCGAACACCCCACGGTAGGCTCCAATTACTTGCTGTTTGTCTTCCATCCGGGGCATCTGCTCTGCCTCCCTTTCTTTATAAACGATGAACGAAAGCGACGCAAAAGCAGGTATCATCTGCTGAACTGCACAGTTTTAACACTTTTTATAGTGCTTTTTCCGGTAATACCACAAAATTTCGACTTAGCAGTATTACCTTTGGCACTCTGTTTGCTGATACGTTCTGCAAGCAATCTTATTCTGACATACAAAAAAGCTAAATGAAAGGACTATTAACCTCCATACTGACCGTACTTACCTTTACCGGACTGCAAGCCCAGCCACTTCCATCTACCCCGAAATTAGTGGTAGGTCTCACCATAGACCAGTTACGTACGGACTATCTCGAAGCTTTTTCAACACTGTATGGCGACAGGGGATTCAGAAGGCTCTGGAAAGAAGGACGTGTGTTCCGGAATGCCGAATATACTTTCAGCGGCACGGACCGCGCATCAGCCATAGCCGCTATTTATACAGGCACCACTCCTTCGGTCAACGGCATTATCGGCAAACGATGGATGGATGTATCGACACTGCGTACTGTGAGTTGTGTCGACGACCCCGCTTTCATGGGCAATTATACAAACGAAAGCTCTTCGCCTTCCCATCTCCTGACCTCTACGATAGCCGATGAACTGAAGATAGCCACCCGTAACGAGGGATTGGTATATGCCATCGCTCCATTCCGCGACGCTGCCATTCTTGCAGCAGGACATGCCGGAAATGGCGCATTCTGGCTCAACAACACAACCGGAAAATGGTGTGGAACGACCTATTATAGCGAGTTTCCATGGTGGGTAAGCCAGTATAACGACCGGAATGCCATCGACTTCCGCATTGCTGATATGACATGGACTCCTGTCCATCCGGTACAAAGCTACAGTTTCCTTCCCGAATGGAGAGATGCTGCTTTTAAATACAAATTTGACGACGATCGTGTCAATAAATACAAACGACTGATTACAAGCCCTTTTATCAACGATGAAATCAATACGCTGACAGAAGAACTGCTGGATAAGAGCACAATGGGCAAAGATCATGTCCCCGACATGCTGGCACTGACCTACTATGCAGGCAACTACGCCCATAAGAGCGTACAGGAATGTGCCATGGAGATGCAGGATACATACGTACGACTCGATCGGAGCATTGCCTCTTTACTGGACATCATTGACAAGAAAGTGGGTCTGCAGAATGTTGTTTTCTTTATTACCTCCACCGGATATACCGATACCGAATCACCCGACCTGGGACTCTACCGGGTTCCGACCGGCGAATTTCACCTGAACCGCTGCGCAGCCTTGCTGAACATGTATCTGATGGCTACCTACGGGCAGGGACAGTATGTGGAAGCATACTACGATCAGCAGATTTATCTGAATCACAAACTGATCGAAGAAAAACAACTGAATCTGGCGGATATACAGGAAAAAGCCGCCGAATTTCTGATCCAGTTCAGCGGAGTGAATGAAGTATACTCCGGCAAACGCCTGTTATTGGGGTCCTGGACACCGGACATCTCGATGATACGCAACAGTTTCCACCGTAAACGCTCGGGCGACCTGCTGATTGACGTATTGCCGGGCTGGAGTATCGTCAACGAAAATACATCCGACCATAAGGTGGTGCGGAAAGCGCATATTCCGTCTCCCCTTATTTTTATGGGCAGCGGCGTAAAACCAGCCGTAATCAACACGCCCGTAACCATTGACCACATAGCTCCCACCGTAGCTCACATATTGAGAATACGATCTCCCAATGCCTGTTCGGCAACTCCGATTACCGACATCCGGTAATACTTTCCGCACAAAAAACAAGGTGCAAAGCGCAAATAAATCAGCATTTTAATGTAACTTTGCGCAGTTAAATCAATTTAGTAAATAATAAACATAAATAATAGATAATGGGATTTAATGAATTTTTAAGCTCGATTTTCGGAAACAAATCCACACGAGACATGAAAGAAATCCAACCCTGGGTAGACAAGATCAAAGCCGCTTACCCGGAGGTTGCTAAGCTTGACAATGACGGCCTCCGTGCAAAAACAGAGGAACTTAAAGAATACATCCGTAACTCGGCAAGTAAAGAACGCGCCAAGGCCGATGAACTCAGAGCCGGCATCGAAAATGTAGAGCTGGAAGACCGCGAAGAGGTATTTGCTCAGATCGACAAAATCGAAAAAGAAATATTGGAAATATATGAAAAAGCACTCGATGAAGTATTACCGGTTGCTTTCTCTATTGTAAAAGAATCGGCCAAGCGTTTCTCTGAAAACGAAGAAATAGTGGTGACGGCCACTGACTTTGACCGCACATTGGCAGCAACCAAGGACTTTGTCCGCATCGAAGGTGACAAAGCCATCTGGCAAAACCATTGGAACGCCGGCGGCAACGACACGGTGTGGAACATGGTTCACTATGACGTACAGTTGTTCGGTGGCGTGGTACTGCACAAAGGTAAAATTGCCGAAATGGCAACAGGTGAAGGTAAAACCTTGGTGGCTACCCTCCCCGTATTCCTGAATGCACTGACCGGAAACGGTGTGCACGTGGTTACCGTGAATGATTATCTGGCAAAACGTGACTCCGAATGGATGGGCCCTCTTTATATGTTCCACGGTTTGAGCGTAGATTGCATCGACCGTCACCAGCCGAACTCCGACGCACGCCGCCAAGCATATCTGGCAGACATCACGTTCGGTACCAACAACGAATTCGGTTTCGACTACCTGCGTGACAATATGGCGATCAGTCCGAAAGACCTTGTACAGCGTCAGCACAACTACGCTATCGTCGATGAGGTCGACTCCGTATTGATCGATGACGCCCGTACTCCGCTGATTATCTCCGGTCCCGTGCCGAAAGGTGACGACCAACTGTTCGAGCAGCTCCGTCCGCTAGTAGAGCGTCTGGTAGAAGCACAGAAAGTATTGGCAACCAAGTACTTGTCTGAAGCAAAAAAACTGATCGCATCCAACGATAAGAAAGAAGTGGAAGAAGGATTCCTCGCCCTGTACCGCAGCCACAAATGTTTGCCGAAGAACAAAGCATTGATTAAGTTCCTGAGTGAACAGGGCATTAAAGCCGGTATGCTGAAGACGGAAGAAATCTACATGGAGCAGAACAACAAGCGTATGCACGAAGTGACGGAACCGTTGTACTTCGTCATTGATGAAAAGCTGAACAGTGTAGACCTGACCGATAAAGGTATCGACCTGATCACCGGTAACTCCGAAGACCCGACACTGTTCGTTCTTCCGGACATTGCCGCAGAACTCTCGGAATTGGAGAATATGAACCTGACCAACGAACAGTTGTTGGAGAAAAAGGACGAACTGCTTACAAACTACGCTATTAAATCGGAACGTGTACATACTATCAACCAATTGTTGAAGGCTTACACCATGTTCGAGAAAGACGACGAATACGTAGTGATCGACGGACAGGTGAAGATTGTAGACGAACAGACCGGACGTATCATGGAAGGCCGCCGTTACTCTGACGGATTGCACCAGGCTATCGAAGCCAAAGAAGGCGTGAAAGTGGAAGCTGCCACACAGACCTTTGCTACGATTACTCTGCAGAACTACTTCCGTATGTATCACAAGCTATCCGGTATGACCGGTACAGCCGAAACGGAAGCCGGCGAACTCTGGGACATCTACAAACTGGATGTGGTAGTGATCCCGACCAACCGCCCGATTGCCCGTAAAGATATGAACGACCGCGTCTACAAGACGAAACGTGAAAAATATAAAGCCGTAATCGAAGAAATCGAACAACTGGTGAACGCCGGACGCCCGGTATTGGTAGGTACTACTTCGGTAGAAATCTCCGAAATGCTGAGCAAGATGTTGACCATGCGCAAGATCGAACACAAGGTGCTGAATGCGAAGTTACACCAGAAAGAAGCTGATATTGTTGCTACTGCCGGTTTGAGCGGAACAGTTACCATTGCCACCAACATGGCCGGTCGTGGTACCGACATCAAGCTAAGCCCGGAAGTGAAAGCCGCAGGCGGTTTGGCAATCATCGGTACGGAGCGCCACGAATCCCGCCGTGTAGACCGCCAGTTGCGTGGTCGTGCAGGACGTCAGGGCGACCCGGGTTCTTCTGTATTCTTCGTGTCACTGGAAGACGACTTGATGCGTCTGTTCTCCTCCGACCGTATCGCCAGCGTAATGGACAGACTCGGTTTCCAGGAAGGTGAAATGATTGAGCACAAGATGATTTCCAACTCTATCGAACGTGCACAGAAGAAGGTAGAAGAAAACAACTTCGGTATCCGTAAACGCCTGTTGGAATATGACGACGTGATGAACAAGCAACGTACGGTTGTCTATACGAAACGCCGCCATGCTTTAATGGGCGAACGTATCGGTATGGATATTGTGAACATGATTTGGGACCGTTGCGCCAACGCTATCGAGAACAACGACTACGAAGGTTGCCAAATGGAACTGCTTCAGACGTTGGCTATGGAAACTCCGTTCACCGAAGAAGAATTCCGCAACGAGAAGAAAGAGAAACTGGCTGAAAAGACATTCGGCATTGCCATGGAGAACTTCAAACGTAAGACTGAACGCCTGGCACAGATTGCCAATCCGGTTATCAAACAGGTATATGAGAACCAGGGACACATGTACGAGAACATCCTGATTCCTATCACGGACGGTAAACGTATGTACAATATCTCTTGTAACCTGAAAGCTGCTTACGAATCCGAATCCAAAGAGGTAGTAAAAGCATTTGAAAAGTCAATCCTGCTGCACGTTATCGACGAAGCATGGAAAGAGAACCTGCGCGAACTGGATGAACTGAAACACTCTGTACAGAATGCAAGCTACGAGCAGAAAGACCCGTTGTTGATTTACAAACTGGAATCTGTAACGTTGTTTGACTCAATGGTGAATAAGATTAACAATCAGACTGTTTCTATCTTGATGCGCGGACAAATTCCTGTACAGGAAGCTCCGGATGAACAGGCTGCCCGTCGCGTAGAAGTACGCCAGGCTGCACCGGAACAGCGTCAGGACATGAGCAAGTATCGTGAGAACAAGCAGGACCTGAGTGATCCGAATCAGCAGGCTGCTGCCAGTCAGGATACGCGCGAGCAACAGAGACGTGAACCGATTCGTGCCGAAAAGACTGTAGGACGTAATGATCCCTGTCCATGCGGAAGCGGCAAGAAGTATAAAAACTGTCACGGAAAGAACGTTTGATAAAGAAGAGTTCAAGTAGTTAATTAGTCCTAACTACTTTACTAAATAATAAAGGCTGCCTGACAAGTCAGTAGTATCTGCAATTCCCCTCCTTCGGGAAGAAGGGTTGGCTGAAAGCCGGGGTGGTAGGTGGATACACAATGCTGATAATAATAGACTTATATATTCACCTACCACCTCCCCCTACGGGGACTCCTCCTTCCCGAAGGAGGAGAGTTTTAGATACTATCGACTTGTCAGGCGGCCTCTTTCTTTTATTCGTGTAAAATAGTACTTTTGTTCAAACTACTAAATGAATCAAACTATGGCAAAATCTTATTCACTGGCATTCATCTCTCTGTTCCTGTTGCTATTCAACAGTTGCCAGAGCATCGAACAGATTTCCATTGATTATCTGCAACCCGCCGACTTGAGTTTTCCACCCCAGCTCCGAAAGGTAGCTGTTGTGAATAACACCAGCGATGCACCGGATAACAAATTGATTACAGAAGTACAGAAAACGAAGGAAAACGTTCCGGAAGTAAGTCGCGCCACAGCCTACGCCAACGGTGATCCCAAGATTGCTGCCGAATCATTGGCTGAAGAAATAGCCCACCAGAATTACTTTGATGAAGTTGTCATTTGTGACTCCGCCTTACGTGCCAATGACAAGTTAGCGCGTGAAAATATGCTAAGTCAAGAGGAAGTCAGCCAGTTAGCTTCCGATTTAGGAGTTGATTTTATTATTGCATTAGAGAATCTGCAATTCAAAGCAACCAAGACCATTCGTTATCTACCCGATTTCAATTGTTATCAGGGAGCTATGGATGTAAAAGTATATCCCACAGTACGGGTTTATGTGCCGGGACGAAGCAAGCCCATGACCACCCTTCACCCTAATGACAGTATCTTTTGGGAAGATTTCGGAGGTTCGGTCACAGAAGCGGCTGCCCGTATCATCCCCGAAAGGGAAATGTTGAAAGAAGCTGCGGAATTTGCAGGAACAGTTCCGGTAAAGCATCTGGTTCCGATATGGAAAACGGGAAAACGGTATTTATACACCGGCGGTTCGGTTCAGATGCGCGATGCAGCTATCTACGTCCGCGAAAATTCATGGGATAATGCATTCGAACTTTGGCATCAGGCTTTCGAAGGAACCAAGAACACAAAGAAGCAGATGAGAGCCGCCTTCAATATTGCCGTGTATTATGAGACGAAAGATAGTCTGTCTCAAGCAGTGAAATGGGCAGAAAAGGCACAGCAACTAGCCAAGAAGATAGAGAAAAAGAATGTTGTCAACAATATCAAAGCGAGTATTGACGATGTGCCGAATTATTACCTCACCAGCCTCTATTTGGCCGAATTGAAGGAGAGAAATGCTCAAATATCCAAATTAAAGATGCAAATGAGCCGATTTAATGATGATTTTTAAGGAAATCATGTATCAAATCTTATTTTTTTTATACCTTTGAACTGACAAAAAGAAGGAACCTATGAAACTGAGCCAACAATCATTATCTATCATCGAATCGGCTATCCAAAAGGCAGTCGGCAA
>ERZ826016.2948-NODE-2948-length-12432-cov-8.774178_pt1 | contig 12432 bp, 9 predicted proteins | sample MGYA00519872_ERZ826016 | MGnify/ENA primary metagenome ERZ826016 (study PRJEB31778, sample SAMEA3449218) | human gut metagenome | biome: human gut; feature: human-associated habitat; material: faeces | place: United Kingdom | collected 2010/2012 ... | reverse complement strand
ATGTAGAAGATGCAAGCGGCAATCTGGTTCAGAAAGAATACGCTGGAACAGAAAGTAAAAGTGAAACGGAAAAACTGCTCCGTCAGGCAATGGATGATTACGAAAGCAAGAAATTTGTCGCAAAGACAGATAATCTTACTGTAGGAGAACTTCTTGATATGTGGGCGGAAGAAGAACTGAAAGTCGGAACACTCAGCAATGGTACAGTGGAAAATTATCTTGGTGCAATCCGTTGTATCAAGAAACATCCGATTGCAGAACGCAAATTAAAAACCGTTACTGCTGAACATTTACAGGCATTTCTCGATCTGCTTACATTCGGTGGGGAATTTCCAGATGGAAAAGTGAGAAAAGGATACAGTAAAGATTACATCCATTCCTTTTCAGCAGTATTACAACAGGCTTTCCGGTTTGCAGTATTTCCAAAACAGTTGATTACTTTTAATCCTATGCAGTATATTAAGCTGAAAAAACAGGCAGAGGATGTGGATTTATTCTCAGATGATGAGGTAGAAGAAGGCATACAGCCTATTTCCCATGAAGATTATGAGAGACTGATAGAATACCTCAAAGTAAAGAATCCACCTGCAATCCTGCCAATCCAGATCGCATACTATGCGGGACTTCGTATCGGTGAAGTTTGCGGATTGACATGGCAGGACATCAATCTTGAAGAACAATGCCTGACCATTAAAAGAAGTATCCGCTATGATGGCACAAAACATAAAAACATCATCGGACCGACCAAGCGAAAGAAAGTAAGGATTGTTGATTTTGGCGATACTCTGACTGAAATACTGAAAACCGCCAGAAAAAAACAGCTTAAAAGCCGGATGCAGTATGGTGAACTTTACCACCGCAATTTCTACAAGGAAGCACAGGACAAAAACAGAGTGTATTATGAATATTATCATCTGGACGGAACCGAAGAAATACCGGCAGATCACAAGGAAATCTCTCCACAAATTCCGAGTTGTATAACAATAATCTAACACACATTTCTTAAAAACACTACATCCAAACTACTGACTGCAATCATTTTACTTTCACCCTTTGATAACTGATTTTCGCCCCTTACAGAAATAAACTTTATATTTTTTCATAGATTCCGTAGAAAGATGGCACAGATGAAATATGGAATGTCCTGCACAAGGGAACACGGAATATTTCATCGGTGCCATCAGCTATATCTTATATCCTATAAAACTATTTTCCTCACCCTTCCTCCGACGCCTTATAAATCTCCGCGATCAAAAGCCCTGCCACCGGCCCCAGAAAAAACCCAAAGACCCCAAACACGCACAGACCGACATAGGTACTGATCAATACCAGCATCGGATGAATGGATAATTTATTGCCGATCAGCTTTGGCTCTAAGAATTCTCTGGTAAAGTTGCAGATCAGATAGATGATCCCATACGCACCCGCGAGCAGATACTGTCCACAGAATACCTTGAATAGAAGCCATGGGATAAACACGGTTCCCGTTCCGAAAAAAGGAAGGGCATCGCACAACCCTATTCCGCATCCAACCAGTACCGCATACGAATTTCCGGTCAGAAAAAGTCCGACACAACAAATACTGCTGATGATCAAAAGGATGATAAGCTGTGCCTTTAAATAAGTACCTCCTGCCTTTTTCATATTTCGTCCGATCCGATAGATCAGATTCCCGATCGGATGCTCCACCGCTTTTTTTCGGATATTCGGATAATCTGCAAGGATCAGGATCGTAGAGACCATAATGACAATAAAGATCGTAAAGCCTACCAGAAAACCTTTCACATAACCGATCGAATAATTCATCAGCTTTGGTACCACATCTGTCCGGCATTTTTGCCAGAGCATTGGCACATAAGAGGAAACGCAATGTTCTACATAACCGTTCTGTATCCCGCAGAGCTCCTCGACACGCTGACAGCACAGATTCCATACCTGCGTTCCCTGCGCGGCAACGGAATCGTAATTCTGAACCAGTTTTTTGGCTTGACTGATCAGTGCATATCCTGCCATACCGAGCAATCCACCAGCCACCGCAAACACGAGCAGCACCAACAATGCACTTAAGATTCCCCGTTTGATCTTCCAGTGTCTGTTTATTTTTTCTAACAGCGGATTGAGCAGCACTGCAATTCCATACGCGATCAGAAATGGGAAAACAAGCCCTAACAGATAGCGGAATGCCAGATAGACCAGTGCCGTGATCACCGCAATTTTTAATAACTGTAACATGGAATTTTTCACTTCGTTTTTCATAAAAAAAGTATGTCAGAAAAAGTCCCTTTTTATTCTTTCTTTTCCAAAAGGTCTGTGTTATAATACCACCCATGTTAGAGATTATTTTTGAAGATGAATTTATCATTGTATGTAAAAAACCGCCGGGCATTCCGACGCAGACTCCAAAATCCGGTGTGACCGATATGGTCAGCCTGTTAAAAAATTATCGGGTTTCCAAAGGCGAACCGCCCTATGTCGGACTGGTGCACCGTTTAGACCAGCCGGTAGAGGGTGTGATTGTATTTGCCAAAGATAAAAAAAGTGCGGCAGCACTGTCTGCCCAGATGCAGGCCCATACCTTTGAAAAATATTATTATGCCATGGTGGAAGGTACTTTTTCTCCTGCCTGCGGCACACTGGAAAATTATCTGCTTCGGGATGGAAAAAGCAATGTGTCCAGCGTAGTCCCAAAAGATACCACTGGCGCGAAACGTGCGGAATTATCCTATAAAACCGTAAAAACAATGGAGGATCGCAGTTTGGTCCGGATACAGTTAAAGACCGGCCGCCATCACCAGATCCGCGTACAGCTTGCCCACGCCGGACATCCGATCATCGGTGATAAAAAATATGGCAGGAACACGCCGGGTTATCTTCCACTCGGACTCTGCTCCTACCATATTGGTTTTATCCATCCTGTTACAAAGAAAAAGGTGGTCTATGAGATCACTCCTTCGGGTGCTGCATTTCAGCAGGTATCATATGAATGATTATACCTTAAACCGGTAACCGACACCCCAGATGGTTTCAATATACTGTGGCTTTGCCGTATTAAATTCAATCTTTTCACGGATTTTTTTAATATGCACGGTCACAGTTGCAATATCGCCAATCGATTCCATATCCCAGATTTCTTTAAACAGTTCTTCTTTCGTATAGACACGATTCGGATTTTCTGCCAAAAAGCAAAGCAGGTCAAATTCCTTGGAGGTAAATGCTTTTTCTTCCTCATTAACCCACACACGGCGGGCATCCTTATCAATCTTAATTCCACGGATTTCAATAATATTGCGTGTCTCCACACTGCTTCCAATGAGTCTTTCATAACGTGCCAGATGTGCTTTGACCCTTGCCACTAACTCACTTGGTGAAAACGGCTTGGTAATGTAATCATCTGCTCCAAGTCCCAACCCACGGATTTTGTCAATGTCCTCTTTCTTTGCAGACACCATCAGAATCGGCGTATTTTTTTCATCCCGGATTCTCTTGCAGATTTCAAATCCGTCAACGCCCGGAAGCATCAAATCTAAGATAAAGAGGTCAAACTCCTCCTTTAATGCTCTCGCTAATCCTACATCTCCTGTATTCTCAATCTCCACCGTGAAGCCGCTGAGTTCTAAATAGTCACGCTCTAAATCTGCAATTGCGACCTCATCCTCAATGATCAATATTCTGCTCATTTGGTACCTCCTGATATTTGCGAATTACAAAATACATAGTTGTTCCGCTTGATTCTTTACTGGTTGCCCAGATTTTTCCACCGTGATCCTCAATAATCTTCTTAACAATCGAAAGACCGATTCCGCTTCCTCCCGTTGCAGAATTTCTGGATTTCTCTGCACGGTAAAAACGTTCAAAAATATATGGTAAATCCTTTGCTGCAATGCCTCGTCCATTGTCCTCAAATTCAAACTGGACAAAATCCCCGACGTCCCGTACACGGATATTGATAAAGCCATTCTGTTTATCTAAATACTTGACGGAGTTGCTGATAATATTATGTATCACACGCCGGATCTGCTCCGGATCCATAATGACTACAATATCATCCTCTGCATAATTAATATAAGAAAGACCGATTCCTTTGGAATCCAGATCCATGCCAATCTCTTCTACACAGTCCTCAAAATATTCTGCCACATTAATCTTGCTGAAATTATAAGGAATACGGTTCGTGTCAATCTTAGAATAAATCGTCAGTTCATTGATTAACAAATCCATTTCATTTGTCTTATTGTAAATGGTGCGGACATACTTCTCCATCTTCTCCGGTGTATCTGCCACTCCATCCATGATTCCTTCGACATAGCCTTTGATTGCGGTAATCGGTGTCTTTAAGTCATGAGAAATATTACTGATGAGTTCCCGGTTCTCTTTCTCGTTTAGCACCCTTTCCTCTGACGACTGCTTTAATTGTTCTCGCATCTGCTCAAAGCTCTGACACAATTCGCTGATCTCATCATTTCCCTTTACTTCAATCTCAAAATCCAGATTTCCATCCCGTATCTGCTGTGCCGCCTTTTCCAGTTTACGGATAGGGTCAATAATTGCCCGGTAGATCCAGACGGTCATCAGTGCTGCCGTAAATATTAAGATCAGCAATACCGAAAATCCAATATCCACCAGCACATCCTTTGCCTGTTCAAATGCATAAGACTGTGTCCTGTAGACCCCGAATGCTGCCATACCGGTTAAAAGAAGCGGAATAAATATTAAAATACAAAAAGCAATACATAGTCTTGTTCTAAGCTTCATAATATATTTCCTCTCGTAATTTTTATTATAACACGAATCTTACGGAATCCTATGGCTATTTTCAAAAAGAATTCTAAACTTTTTATAAAAAACAGCCCTTCTTTCTGTTTTTAGAAAAAAGGGCTGTTCCTGTTATTCAGATAAACTTGTAAATGATGCTTACAGATATTTCTTTAATTCATCTACTTTGTCTAATGCTTCCCATGGAAGATTTAAATCATTACGTCCGAAATGTCCGTATGCTGCTGTCTGTTTATAGATTGGTCTTCTTAAATCTAACATTTTAATAATTCCTGCCGGACGAAGATCGAAGTTCTCCCGGATGATTTCCACTAACTTCTCATCGGAAAGTTTTCCGGTTCCGAACGTATCTACCATAACAGATGTCGGCTGTGCAACACCGATTGCGTAGGAAAGCTGAATCTCACATTTTTCTGCAAGTCCTGCTGCTACGATGTTCTTTGCAACATAACGTGCCGCATAAGCTGCGGAACGGTCTACCTTGGTGCAGTCCTTACCTGAGAAAGCACCGCCGCCGTGACGTGCATATCCGCCGTAAGTATCTACGATAATCTTACGTCCTGTCAGACCCGCATCTCCGTGTGGCCCACCAATTACGAATCTTCCGGTTGGATTAATGAAAAATTTTGTCTCTGCATCAATCATGTCTTTTGGAAGAATCTCATCAAATACATATTTTTTAATATCGTTATGTATCTGCTCCTGTGTTACATCCGGGTCATGCTGTGTGGAAAGTACCACTGCCTCAAGACGTACCGGTTTTCCTGCTTCATCATACTCAACGGATACCTGTGTTTTTCCATCCGGTCTTAAGTATTTTAAAGTACCGTCTTTACGAACCTTAGTTAACTGTAATGCTAATTTGTGTGCCAAAGAAATCGGATATGGCATATATTCCTCTGTCTCGTTTGTTGCATAACCAAACATCATACCCTGGTCACCTGCACCGATCGCTTCAAGCTCTTCGTCAGACATTTTGTTTTCTTTTGCTTCTAATGCCTTATCTACGCCCATTGCAATATCTGCTGACTGCTCATCTACTGCAACCATCACTGCACAAGTATTGCCGTCAAAACCTGTTGCTGCATCATTGTAGCCAATCTCATTGACAGTCTGGCGTACAATCTTTGGAATATCAATATCTGCTTTACTTGTAATCTCACCTGTTACCAGTACAAAGCCTGTACATGCTGCTGTCTCACATGCCACACGGCTCATTGGGTCCTGTGCCATCAGTGCATCTAAAATTGCGTCAGAGACTGCATCACAGACTTTGTCCGGATGTCCCTCTGTTACTGACTCTGATGTAAAAAGTCTCTTGTCCATCTTTTTCCTCCTTGTCATCGTATCTCTCCTGCGGATTTTCATTATCATACGACATACATATGATTTTTATGTAGTTTCAACTGTCAAAACTATATTTCAAAGTGATATTTCTGCCTGCACCAAGAAGATATGGAAAGTTTCTTTTTGTGCAATGGAGATGAAACTCAAGAAATCATGGAGCTCACTGGCGAACATGATTTCTGCTTTCTGAGGTTCATCGGAATGTTCTGCACAAGGAAACTTGAAATATCTCTTGGTGCAGGATGGCAAATCACATTCGTAAAACATAGTTTTGACAACTGAATTTTGCCGCATAAAAAAATCCGCTGTGATAAGCGGACACGAATCTTACAATTCCTTCCTCTTATTGTTCGATTTCTCGCTCAGGCAGGCACCTTCCATCAAAAGGGGTTGCCGTGGCTTCACAGGTCCTCTGTACCTCCACCACTCTGAATAAGAGAGATATATTAATCTACAGGCGTTACTTTACTCTCCTTTGTTAAAAAAGTCAAGCTAATTTAATGTATTTCTGCCTTTTCCTGTCTTTTGCTTCATTTTATATTGACAATTTTCTGAAAATATTTATACTTTTTTATATATGAAAGTTTTTAAGAGCATTTAAAAGAAGGTATTAGCAAATACAAAGGATACTTCGTTTTCGGAGTGATAGGAGTTAATCATGGGCGTTATTACAATACAGGACTTAAAACCGGGTATGGTCACTGCTGCCCCTGTAAAGACAACAGCAGGTCAGTTGATCATCGGTAAAAATACGGTATTAACAGAGGCATTGATCACGCGTATGTCTTTTTACAATATTCAGAACGTGTCTGTCGTTGATATCAAAGATACCGTAGAAGAAGAACCAAAGAAGATTGTTGCACCGGAACATGAATTATCATATTCCCAGAAGGTTCGCAAAAGTTCTTCCTTTCAAAAATTTCAGATTGATTACACCAGACATATTACAAATTTCAACAACTATTTAAAAGAGTTGGTCAATACCAGAACCATGAATCACGCTACGGAGTTGGTTGAGATTCCAAAACTATTAATCTCAGAAACCAGAACCTCCATTCAGTTCTTTGATATGATTCATAATCTGCGTCAGATTGACGATCCGATTTTTGCACATTCCCTGAATGTTGCAATGATTGCAAGAATGTTAGGAAAATGGTTACATTTCAGTGAGGCTGATTTAGATACCCTGACATTGTCAGCCGCTTTACATGATGTTGGTAAATTCTTAATTCCAAGCGATATTTTAAATAAAGAAACAAAACTGACCGACAGCGAATTTGCACTGATTAAACAGCATCCTGTTCTGGGTTATGATTTATTGAAAGAACTGGATTTAGATTATCATGTAAAACAGGCAGCACTGTCCCACCATGAACGTTGTGACGGAAGCGGATATCCACTTGGTCTTAAGGCTGATGAGATTGACAGCCACGCAATGATTATTGCCATTGCAGATGTTTATGACGCAATGACCTCTGCAAGAAAATACCGTACTCCGCTTTGTCCGTTTGAGGTCATTGCCGAATTTGAAAAGGATGGTCTTTCTAAATACAAGCCAAAATATATCCTGACATTTTTAGAGCATATTGCCAACGCATACCAGAATAACCGTATTCTTTTAAACGATGGCAGAAGTGCAAAAATTATTCTTTTAAATTCCAAGCATCTGTCCGCGCCAATGATTCAGCTTGATGACGGAACCTGTCTGGATTTAGACCGTGAACCAGCTTTGTATATCAAATCCGTTGTATAGTTTTTGCCATCACAACTGATAGAAAACATACAAAAAAGAAACTACTGCTTTACGATACCTGTTCGTAAAATAGTAGTTTCTTTTATTTTTCATTCTATGATGATTTGTCTAAGACACTTTTAAGGTAAACTTCTGAATCTCTTTTTCCGTTGATACCTTTTCAATCTTTGCACCGACCCGGCTGAGTTTTTCCGGAAATTCTTCATATCCGCGTTCAATAAAATGAATGTCGTCAATCACGGTAATTCCTTCTGCTGCAAGCCCTGCAATGACCAGTGCTGCACCGGCACGCAAATCCGGAGCGCTGATCCTTGCACCCATATAATGGTCTACGCCATTGATAATGGCTACATTGCTCTCAACCTTGATGTCTGCACCCATACGGGTCAGTTCATCCACATATTTAAAACGGTTCTCAAAAATACTCTCCGTTACCGTACTCGTTCCCTGTGCAATTCCAAGTACCACTGCCATCTGTGGCTGCATATCCGTCGGGAAACCAGGATAAGGCAGTGTCGTCACCTGTGTATTGTGCAATGTTCCTGCCGCTGATACGCGTACTGCATCATCAAATTCCTCGATGCGGCATCCTGCTTCTAAGAGTTTTGCGGAAGTTGCCTCTAAATGTTTTGGAATTACATTTTTTACTAAAATATCTCCATGTGTTGCTGCTGCTGCAAACATGAATGTTCCGGCTTCAATCTGATCCGGAATGACCGAATAATCGGTCTTATGAAGACTCTCTACTCCGACAATACGGATAACATCGGTTCCGGCTCCGCGGATATTTGCGCCCATACTGTTTAAAAAGTTTGCAACGTCTACCACATGCGGTTCTTTCGCAGCATTCTCGATCGTCGTCTTTCCATCTGCCATGACTGCTGCCATCATAACATTGATCGTTGCTCCAACAGAGACTTTATCTAAGTAAATGTGAGTACCCACAAGCTCTTTTGCTTCCACGGCAACTGCTCCGTTCCGCAGTTCCACGCTTGCACCGAGTGCCTTAAATCCTTTGATATGCAGATCCATCGGACGGCTTCCGATATTGCATCCGCCCGGCAGTGCTACCTCTGCCTCTTTGTATTTGCCAAGCAATGCTCCTAACAGATAGTAGGAAGCACGGATTTTTTTCATAGAATCATAATCCACGCAAAGGCAATCGATATAAGATCCGTTGATCTTTACGGTATGACTGTCGATACGTTCTACTTTTGCTCCGATTCCCGCAATCGCATCCAACAGTACGTTAATATCACGAACATCAGGTAAATTATCTATTGTTACGGTTTCATCCGTCATAATGGCTGCCGCTAAAATGGCAAGTGCTGCATTCTTTGCACCACCAATTTCAACTTCACCGGAAAGCGGAACTCCACCTTTGATTACATATTGTTCCATCCTGCACCTCTATATTTTCATACAATCAGTAATTATAGTATCCTGTATTCTTATTTGTCAAGAATGTTTCTATCGTAAAATCTTTCCAATTATATTTCTGCTCATACAGTACTATTATAGCATAATTTTCCCATTTGTAAATTTACATAGTTTTACTTTTTTATTACATTTCTATGGCAGGGATCATTTCTTACTACTTTACTATATGTGTCTTTCTTTTTTTAGTGCATTCTAATCCTGTTTTGTGTCTGTGGTCTCTTTTGCTTTGAAATGATTATCAAATTTGACCTGTTTCCAGACTTTTTTATCGATATCAAATTTAAAATCGCTGGTATATTCATCGCATACCTTCTGATAAAGTTCCTGCTGACGCTGTCCGATGATCTCGTCTTTCTTCTCATCCGTTGCTTTCTGGTCGAACTCGCTGTCTAAACGGATCACATAATATCCCTTGTCTGTCTCAACCACACCGGACATTTCATTTGCTTTCAGCTTGTCTGCTGCTTTTAAGACTTTTTTATCCAGACTGCTGTTCTCATCTTTTGCGGAACCGTAGGAGTCCTGTGCAACGGTCAGTCCTGCTTCTTCTGCCTTGGACTCTAATTCTTCCGGTTTTACTGCTGCTAATGCCTGTGCTTTCTGGCGCAATACTTTTTTCTCTGCATCACTGTATGCTTTCTGTTTTCCGTCCTCTGTAGTGGTTCCCTCGGTAGAAACGAAAACATAACTAAAGGTACGCTGCGCTGCTTCCTCGTCACTGACATTGGCATTGACATCTTCTTCTATTTTTGCCTGCATTCTCTGCTGGATCGTCACAAGACGCAGATACTCTTCTACATCTTCTTCTGTGGCACTCATTTCCGTAACGGCATCTTTCGAGTTGTCGGAGATAAATTTCTTTGCCGCTTTTTCTATTTTCTTTTTATCCTCTTTGGTGATCTTCACACCATAGTCATCGGTATGCGCCGCTAATGCGTAATAGGTCTTTAAGGAATCCATAACCTGACTCTTTACTTCCTCTTCCATGGTCTTTCCTTTTCCCGACATATCCTGTGACCAGTAATCATCCTTGAAATAGGAACCGTAAATACTGTCATAGGTATACTGGGTATACCGTGCCATAAAATTCGCAACACCCAGTCTGACTTCTCCGTCTTTCATTTTTACAACAACTGCATCCTCATCTATCGACTTAGAAGCACATCCGGCTAACATAGATGCTCCCATCACTGCCGCAAGTGCCAATGCCGCAACTTTCTTTATTTTCATTTGTCTGTTCCTCCTAGTTTTCCTGTCTGCTCGTTTCATTATAGTGTAATACCAGCATTTTTTCAATATCCGTAAGAATCTTCTCGATCGCCTCTGTCACGGATAACTTCTCCTGTCTGGAATTTTTCTTAAAGTGGTAGGTAAAATACGGCCCCTTCTGATCCGGTGTAAAATCCAGTGCATAATCATACAGGGCAATAAAATCCGGGATCTTGACCGGGTCTATTGCTGCATGTTTTAAGAACACAAAGCGTATATTTTCGCCTTTTTGCGTTACTTCTTTTAAAAAGCATGAATGTGCCTTGGCTTTGACTTTTGCGATCCAGAGCAGATTTTCGACGGATTTTGGCGGATCTCCAAACCGGTCGATCAGCTCTTCTAACATCTCTTCGCTCTCTTCTTCGTTTTCAATTCCCGCTATCCTCTTATAGATATCCAGCTTTTGGAATTCGTTCGGGATATAGGAATGCGGAATATATGCATCCACATCTACATCCAATGCCGTATCGAAGTTCTCTTCTTTTTGCTCGCCTTTTAAATGGCGGACAGCTTCATTTAACATCTTGCAGTAAAGATCATATCCGACCGCTTCCATGTGACCATGCTGTTCTGCACCCAAAAGATTTCCGGCACCGCGGATCTCTAAATCACGCATGGCGATCTTAAAACCGCTTCCTAAATCCGTAATTTCCTTGATGGCTGCTAAACGTTTTTCCGCAATCTCTTTTAGCATCTTATCCCGTTTATAGAGCAGGAACGCATAAGCTGTCCGGTTCGACCTTCCGACTCGTCCGCGAAGCTGATAGAGCTGGGAAAGTCCCAGATTATCCGCATCGTGGATGATCATTGTATTGACATTGGAGATATCCAATCCTGTCTCTATAATGGTCGTGGATACCAGTACATCGATCTCTCCGTTGATAAAGCCGTACATGATCTTCTCGAGCTCGCGCTCCTTCATCTGCCCGTGCGCAAAGCCCACATTTGCATCCGGCACGAGCTTCTGGATCGTGTTCGCCATATCCGCAATCGACTGGACACGGTTATAGACATAGTAAACCTGCCCGCCCCGCGCAAGTTCACGGTTAATCGCCTCGCGGACCATTTCTTCATTGTATTCACAGACAAAGGTCTGGATCGGCTGGCGATCCTGCGGTGCTTCCTCGAGCACACTCATATCCCGGATGCCGATCAGGCTCATGTGCATGGTACGTGGAATCGGCGTCGCCGTCAGTGTCAGAACATCCACATTTTTTTGCAGCTGTTTGATTTTTTCTTTATGCGTCACGCCGAACCGCTGCTCCTCATCGACAATCAGAAGGCCAAGATCTTTGAACTTTACGTCCTTCGACAGAACGCGGTGTGTTCCGATGACAATATCCACGAGTCCTTTTTTCAGATCCTCCAGCGTTTTTTTCTGCTCTGCCGGCGTGCGGAACCGGCACAGAAGATCAACGCGCACCGGAAAGTCCTTCATGCGCTCAACGAACGTATTGTAATGCTGCTGTGCCAGAATGGTGGTCGGAACGAGGTAGACGACCTGTTTGCTCTCCTGTACTGCCTTGAACGCTGCACGGATTGCAACCTCGGTTTTGCCGTATCCGACATCGCCGCAGATCAGGCGGTCCATGATCTTTTTGCTCTCCATGTCCGCCTTTGTCGCCTCGATCGCCGCAAGCTGATCGTCCGTCTCCTCAAACGGAAACAGTTCCTCAAATTCCTTCTGCCAGATCGTATCCTTTCCGAACTGATAGCCGGATGACGCCTGCCGCTCGGCATACAGCTTCACGAGATCCTGTGCGATATTTTTTACCGCATGGCGAACCCGTGTTTTCGTCTTATTCCATTCCTGACCGCCGATTTTATTCAGCTTCGGCACCTTTGCAGCT
>ERZ826016.2946-NODE-2946-length-12435-cov-6.132391_pt1 | contig 12435 bp, 13 predicted proteins | sample MGYA00519872_ERZ826016 | MGnify/ENA primary metagenome ERZ826016 (study PRJEB31778, sample SAMEA3449218) | human gut metagenome | biome: human gut; feature: human-associated habitat; material: faeces | place: United Kingdom | collected 2010/2012 ... | reverse complement strand
AGAGCACGTCACTTGGCGTTACTTCCATTTGTAACTGACATGATGAAATAATAAGGAGGAATAAGTATGGAAATAATTTTGAAAGAAGACGTAGTGAACTTAGGCTACAAAAATGATATTGTAACTGTGAAGTCTGGTTACGGTCGTAACTATCTTATTCCGACTGGTAAGGCAGTGATTGCTTCACCTTCAGCTAAGAAAATGTTGGCAGAAGAGCTGAAACAACGCGCTCACAAATTGGAAAAGATTAAGAAAGATGCTGAAGCTATGGCAGAACAGTTGAAGGATGTAACCTTGACTATTGCTACTAAAGTGAGTGCCACAGGTACTATCTTCGGCTCTGTTAGCAACATTCAAATTGCTGAAGAATTGGAAAAATTGGGTCATAAGGTTGACAGAAAGATTATCGTTGTGAAAGATGCAGTGAAAGAGATTGGTTCTTACAAAGCTATCGTTAAACTTCACAAGGAAGTTTCTGTAGAAATCCCGTTCGAAGTAGTTGCTGAATAAAATCTGTAAATACTTTAAAGTATAATGATGCTGAAAAAGCCCGGTTCGTAAGAGCCGGGCTTTTTCTTTTTAATATGTTTGATTTATTAATTCAATCGTTTCTTTTATAATTTTTTGAGGAGTGGTAAAAGGATTTTCGTCAAAAGTGTTTGGCATAGTGAGGATCAGTTGTTTGATATCATATTCTTGTATCCTAGCTACCCATACTTTATAAATATTGTTATAATTTTTATGAATATTATAAATGGTTAGGTGAGAGAAGTAGCGGGTTATATAATCTTGTTTGTATTTATAATAGTCTTTGTTGTCCTCAGTTATTTTTCTACATCCTTTTATAGGTTTGTAAAAGTTTTGAAATGAACTCTTTGTCAGGTATCTGTTGCATCAATGCTGAACTTTTCAGTACTTCTAGCACATCTTCCGAATACTCACAATCTTTTACGCAAAAGGAGAATTGGCATTGTTTTTTAAAATAGAAGCTTTAGTTGTTTGAAGTGAATCCTGTTTTACGTTAGCAATCGGAAGAAACTGATTTCATTTAAATACGCGACTTCGGCCTGATTGATACTTTTCAAATTTTCTTCTAATTCCATTTTTATCATTTGCATACTTTCTTTTATCTGCTTTTCTTGTGAGGAATTGCTTATGAAATCAGTTCGGCAAGAGTGATAAATACTCCAGTGATAACAATAGATAATTCACGGAAATAGTTTCCCAACTTCCAGTTTTGAAGTGTTTCTTTTAGATTTGTCTTTTTCATATCCTGTTTTTGTTTGGATGTCCGGATGGAGCCAATGTGAGAAAGACGATATTTTAATAAGTTGTGTAAAGACGATTGTTCCGTGATTTTCCGGATTTTCTTTAGTGCTTCGTTCTGAATAAAATGCTTATGGAAAAGCTCTTGTTCCGTCATATTGGGGAAGTTTAGTCGAAGCAGGTATTCTAATTCTAACTTTAGTGCAAGGGTCAGTATTTCATTGTTTTCGTAAAATTGTGCCTGTTTGATGGTATCAGATAAGATTTCGAAACATTCCTCAAACAGTGAACGCTCATACAACATACGAGCCTTACATAAATTGTTCAATAGATCATAATAGACATCTTTCTTTTTGCGTAAAGTGAGCAGAGTTTCTACCAGTTTTTCATATAAATATTGGATAGACACTTCAAAAGAACCATTTGGCCGACGTTTATAGAACTCATCTTTTACCAGATTTCCATTTGGCTGTTTACTCTTTGTGATAATATCATAAATGACCAGATAGTCTTTCTCCTCCTTGTCTTTGACCACTTGCAAAGAGAAGTGTTTTTTTTCTGATTTTGAGAGAGAGTATATGAGAGATATAACAGAATCAACTCTTTTCATGGAGGTTCTTTCAATTGGTATTAGGCTGCAATAATCGGGATTTTCTGTGAGAAAAACAAGTGATTTCAAGAAATAACAAATCCGACTTAAGCAAACTCAAGCCGGATTTGTCTCTAAATATTAATGAATGATACGTTGCTTATGCTGCCGGATCCGGTGCTTCTCCGCTACCACCTCCTTCTCCTTTATCGTCTCCATTACCATCATCAGGGGTAGTGGAGCTATTGGTTTTCGAACTATCCAACTTCTGGATACTGATCGATTTTATCATACCTTTAAACAAATTTCCTGGAGTGAAAATAATTTTACGGTTTCTCAGGGATTCCGTAGTTACTCCTTTTTCATCATCCTGACTTTTACATCCGAACGAAGGGCGGAAAGTTCCGAATTCTCCGAGACTGACGGAGGCCCCTATTTCCATGTATGTTTTCAGGGAATCGATTAATCCGTCGAGGACAGATTTTACTACACCGCGTGGGACGAATCCTACCGCTGTTACTTGATTGCATAGCATCTTAAAATCAACATTCACTACATTGAACGGACGTGCTACATACTTTTCGGCTTTGTCCTTATCAAAGCCAAAGGTTGTTTTTTTGACTACATATCTCAGTGCCATAATTTTTAATAGTTTTAATAGTTAATACTTATAGTTTTTGTTTCGTGATCACGATGCAAAGATATGTAATCGAAAATAATTAAGGGGGAAATCTCAAAAAAGTTTCTCAATTAAATTATTAACTGATTTATTTGGCTTATAATCAGTACTGTAATGAGCAAGATTCATGCTTCACTTGTCTGTCTTTATTAAGTTGTAATGGTATATTATATAATGTATGATATGTAAATTCTTTTACGAGACTAAATGGTGGGTATAGAAATAATACGGATGATTCTTGGTGGTATATTTTTTAGGTGTGATTGACGTGGGTTTTTGTTTAAAAATTCTTTAAATAATAACAAATCTTTTTCTCTGAGAAGATATTTAATATTTGTGCTGTCAAGTGCAATAGTGGGTTTTAGCCTTGAGTGTATACTGCCATTACTGTCGAAGTTATTAACTTGTAGATACAAACTATTAGCTACTGTCGATGGTTTAAGGTAGATACTAGATTGTATTTCTACTATATTTTTTAATTTAATCATCATCTGTTAATTTGTAATCTTTCTACAAATAATTATTTTTTAACTATCAAAATTATTCTCAGTAATAATTCTACAAAATGACATGATTAGCTTTTTATGTTTATTTTTGTTGTCTCTTTATATAATCCTTATCCTCATATAGAAATATCAATTATGAAGTTTAATTCCAAAAACTTAGTTATTTCTCTGAATAAAGTAATATCTTTGGGTGCATAAATTAATTCGTAGAACTATAGTTTTTCTTTTGTTGGACTATAATTCTACGAAACGAAGACTATAGTTGTCGCTTCGAAGGACTATAGTTCTACGAATTAATGTGTATACACAAAACTATTAATTGTTGAACCATTATATATTAATTATAGTATGAGCATTTATTATGATCTTTACGCCAGTGGCAATCCGCTGAAACGGAAGGAACAACAACCGCTTCACGCGCGTGTTATTCCATCAGGAACCCTTGATGCCAAGAAGTTTATCGAATTGGTATCCAAGTCCAATGGTTTTAGTCAAGCTACCATTGAAGGTTGTCTACAAGCTGTGACAGACGAATTGCAGCGTTGGCTCTCGCAAGGGTGGACCGTAGAAGTTGGAGAGTTGGGATATTTTTCTTTGTCATTAAAATGTGATCGTTCGGTGATGGAGAAGAAAGAAATCCGTTCACCTTCTATCCGGCTTAATAAGGTGAACCTTCGCGTTAATAAGAAATTTTATGAAGAGTTGGAGCCGTTGCAGTTGGAACGTATTGAATCACCATATCGTGCAGACAATACTCGTGGGGAAGATGAATGTCGTACACTCCTTATGGGGCATATAGATGAACATGGTTGCATTACTCGTGCTGATTTTATGAGATTGGCAGCTATCAGCCGGGATAAGGCAGTCGAATTTCTCAGGAAATATCTGGATGAAGGAATTATCCGGAGATATGGAGCAGGTAAGACAGTGGTGTACCTGAAAAAGTGATGGCATTAAAAAATGATAGAGATTTTTCAAATCTGCTCCTTTAGAGGATAGATAGTCTGATAATATAAAATAATAAGAGTACATGCTTAGCTCGGTTGAATTGTCATTATACTGCGGGGATGATATCTATAGAGATTGTTTGGTTAGGTAACAGAAATTAGTTTCTTATTCTATGGTGAAAACTGAATAACTTTTATTTTTTGATGTGGATTCGATAGATGATTGCGGGCTATTATCAATTGAGCTATTAGCCCGAGGTTCTAGCAACGTTATTTCGAGGTCGAATGTTTTATTGATTTTGTTGTGATTGTGTTTCTTCATTTGCAATTAGCGCATCATAAGAGGCTATTTTCTCTGTGCAGATTCTGAGGGTGATCTCTTTTAATATTTCAATTCGTTCGAGCATATAGGCATACTCTTCTTTGGTTACAATAAAGTCTTTATTGTAACGAGCTTCAATATATGCGCGACAAAGCAGATCAAAACATCGTTTTTCAAAATCTGTACTCGATGGAAATACTACTGCTAACTCTCTCGAAAACTCTTTTACATGGCTTACCAATTCATCCAGTTTATGGCTCTTTAGACGGTAGTTTGTATATACAAGACTGATAGAGTTATAAAATCGTTCACAGGTTTGATGCAATAGAAATGAGCCTCCTCTATACCGTTCTTTATTATAATCAGTATACCCATGTTCTAAATAATTTACACCCAACGGATAATGTATCTCAAATTCTTTAATAGCAAATTCTTTAATCTCTTTAAACGACAGTTCACGAGGTTTAGCCAATTTAAATTCTTTGCTGTCATACATCTTGATGCCCTCTTTCACAATATCGGTAAAGAAATACTGACTGCGTTCAAGTTCTTTATTAAGCGTATTTACATATTCAACAATGAATTGTGGTGAAGCATGACGACGATGGGCAAAAGCTTTGTGATATTTAGGAGTTATCTGGTTTCTTAGTCTGTCTTCTACATGTTTCATTCTTGGCTTTGGGATGACCACCATTATATCATAATCACTCTGATAGGAAGTATTCACACCGAACTCTACTCTCTGGTCCCACAGGACATAACCGCCACGGGCATAGCTACCATATAATACAACCATACAACACCACGGCAAATCGTGCTTAATCAACTCCAGCAAGGTATTTAACTCTTCCTGTGTTCGTTTAGGTAAATGCTTTATTGACCTTTTCATGTGTTACGATATTTATTGAATTACAAAGTTAATACAAATTAATTGAGATATCACTTATTTCTATCTCTTAATTCCTCTGTTTTGTTCTTTTTAGTTCCATACTTTTCTTTATATGCTTTCGAGAATTTCGTATAGTTTTTTATAGAGGGTGAGAGAGAATACGTATGCAGATAAATGATTATTTAAAAAAATAACCAAAAGTGTATCCCTGTCTTAGATCTATGTGGAATAAACAAATCATAGGAAAATTGAAAATCCGACTTGAATAAAATCAAACCGGATTTTTTGATATTAATGAATAAAGTAAACTTTACCGAATTGGGGTTAGGGATTTTCCGTTACTTTTCTTTTATATCAGAAAATCTTCAGCACTAATCCGGGATCCGAACAATCTTCTTTCGATGCATTCATCAACCCTACAGTACGTATCACTTCTCCCGGTATTGTCAAAAGGTTCCCTTTTACTGAAACTTTTTTGGAAATATTCACTGGTATATCCCCTGCCAAGTCTTGTGCATAGATTTTATGCTTCTTCAATTTCACAGATGAAGGAAAAGCGATTGTAATATCTTTGAAGTAACCGAAGATGCCAATGGGAGAATCGTAGTTCTCAACCGCTATTTTTACGGAAACTTCTTTCGAAACGTATTCATGACCTAATGCGCGTCCTATGCTGGCAATGGCAACAGCACCATTTGGATAGCGGGAAGCAAGAATAAATGGTCTATCTTCACCTGAATCGGAAACTTCAGGTAAAGGCATTCCTCTACTAACTCTGGCAGGTGCTTCGGCAGTTAATCTGCTACCGACAGGGCGACTCGTATTCCAAGTTTCACGATCTTGCAAAACCCAATAATCATTTAACTTTTCGTTATCTATTGCCACCAATTCTTTTCCGACTCCGAATGGTTCCGCTATCCGATGCCATCTTACTCCACGAACGACCTCGTCCAAACGATGTTTCATATCCCGTATTGCAGGAGGAAAAACAAAATCCTGAGTTCCATTCGGCAGATTCCCAACAAATGGATGACGCATCACTCCGATAGCACATCCTAATCCGGCCGCGATATATGGTTCATCCTCGCAGTTGATAATACCTTTAGCATTTCTTTGAGCTTTGTAGGGTAGTAAATCACAAATGCGTTGTATGGTGACCGGTTGTGCTATCACATTTTCTACATCATACGTACGGAAAGCGTCACTAAACTCTATAAAACTATTCTGAAAGGCGTGCTCAATGCATAAACGAGGCGCATACTGCTTACCGATAGTAGTCAGCATCTTTCTCCATGCTTCATCTTTTTCATGAGCTCCCCAATCTACTTTCCAATAGTCAAAGCCTGCTGCATTTGCAGCTTTGATACGTTCTGTCCAGTATTCTTCTTCAGGAATATCAGAGAAGATCTCAGCTTTTTGTGCACAAATCCATCCGCCTGCTCCTTTCCATCCTTTTTCTTTGATGCGATCTGTCAGTTGTTTCAAACGGCTGACAGCATCTCCACGAAATGATGGAAATCGACTGGGATCCAGTTCAACAGTTCCTAGATACTTATTTGGCGTGTGATTGACATCTTTAGGGATATCCCATGAATCGTCCATTACGAAGTATAGATCTTTCCGGATAGATGGATAACAATCTACCCAATTTTGGTAAGCACCCTTACCAAACATATATTCTTCGTTCATGGCCTCTCTGGTTGGATCAGAACCCTGATAACTTACTACGTAGCCTTGCAAATTCCAGGTGCATAAGTAATCTGGAGCTTTAGATGGTTCATCCGGTACTAAACTTTTTAAAGACGATTGCTGCCCGGTTATAGATAAAGAAACAGCACAAAAGGCTGCTAGTAGTGATGTTTTGATATGTTTCATGGTGATGTGAGTATAAATCAGATAATTTAATCTACAAAATAATTTTGTAATCTTCATCTAAGGTCCTCGGGTTTCAGGTAGTTTCCGAAGCTAAAAGATTTTTTTTAGCGTTGGGAGAATGCTGAAAAATAGCACCAACTATCTGGCAATGATTCAATTCCTTACACTCACCACAGGTATTAAATCCTTTTTCGGATACACATTTTCGGATTCCGCAATAATTGCTGCAAAATGCAAATTTCACTCCGTCAGTTCGACAGCCCATACAATTTATGGTCGCTGCTGTGATTTCCGGTGTGTTGTTCATTTCACTCCACTTTTGAGCAGTCTTTTCTCTTAACTCATTATCATTTTTGACAGTGGCTATGCGGGCTTCGCAACTTTCGCAATCTAGTCCGCAACATGCAATTAATTGTTTCATTGTTTTTTTATTTCTGATCTTTCGGTTCTTAATTTTACCATGATATAGCTAATTTTCATATGTTTCTTTGTGTTTCAACATATAGAAAGAAGAATCTTAGTATTATTTTTAATCTTTAGACAAAGATATGAAATATTGGAGAATCTCGACTACAATAACATGCTTTTGTTTAATTCTTTGAGCCGTTATAAATTAACTATAGTAAGGGTCTTTATGATGAGCATTCTCCGAATGTAAATCTATTGAAACTTATATAATATTCAAGTTTGTCAAGTTAATGAACTGAAATATTACTATTTTGATATGGTTTTTTATATGAAAAGTTATATCTTCGAAGCACTTTTAAGACTTAAAGAGCAAAATGTTAGATTTAAAACAACTGACTGCTGATGTTTGCCGAATAGCTACAGAAGCTGGATATTTTTTGAAAGAAGAACGGAAAAGTTTTCGTCGTGATTGTGTGGAGGAGAAACATGCGCATGACTATGTGTCTTATGTAGATAAAGAATCGGAGAAAAGAGTGGTATCGGCACTTTCCACTTTGTTGCCCGAAGCTGGATTTATAACAGAGGAGGGTTCTGCTACTTATCAGGATGAACCTTATTACTGGGTAATCGATCCATTGGACGGAACGACAAATTATATTCATGATGAGGCGCCATATTGTGTATGCATCGCTTTGCGTAACCGTACGGAATTGCTCCTAGGAGTGGTTTACGAGGTATGTCGGGATGAATGTTTTTATGCTTGGAAAGGAGGAAAAGCCTATATGAATGCTAAAGAAATTCATGTATCAGACATAAAAGATGCAAAAGACGCTTTTGTCTTTACCGAACTACCTTATAATTATAATCAGTATAAACAGACTGCCCTTCACCTAATTGATAAACTGTATGGTAAAGTAGGTGGTATTCGTATGAATGGTTCCGCTGCCGCAGCTATTTGTTACGTAGCTATGGGACGTTTCGACGCTTGGGCTGAGGCATTTCTCGGTAAGTGGGATTATTCGGCTGCCGCATTGATTGCTCAAGAAGCTGGTGGAAAAGTAACTGATTTTTATGGTAATGATTATTTTATAGAAGGACATCATATTATCGTGACCAACAAGTATTTGCACCCTTTATTCCAAAAACTATTGGCAGAAGTTCCTCCGTTGGATATGTGATGTTATTAATTTATTGAATTGTAATAAACAAATCACTACTATGATGAAACACACACTATTAATTAAAGATTGGCTCGGTTCATTTTTGTCTCTGCTTTTTCCTCGTTGTTGTCTGGTCTGTGGCAGACCATTGGCGAAAGGGGAAGAATGTATTTGCACGATGTGTAATATAAATTTGCCACGTACCAATTATCATCTTCAGGAGGATAATCCGGTGGAACAGCTTTTCTGGGGGAAAGTACCTCTGGAACGGGCTACTTCTTTTTTCTTTTATCGAAAAGGTAGTGATTTTCGTCAGATTCTTCATCAACTTAAATATGGCGGACGGAAAGAACTAGGAGCGACTATGGGACGCTATATGGCGTCGGAACTTTTACCGTCCGGGTTCTTCAAGGGAATAGACGTGATTATTCCGGTTCCGCTACATAAGAAGAAGCAACAACTTCGTGGTTATAATCAAAGTGAATGGATTGTCCGAGGGATTGCTGCTGTGACAGGGATATCTGTAAATACTGAATCTATTATTCGCAGAAAGAATACAGAAACTCAGACACGTAAGTCTACTTTTGAACGTTGGGAGAATGTGGATGGTATTTTTGAACTTCATTCTTCTGAACATCTCCAAGGAAAGCATGTACTAATTGTGGACGATGTGCTGACAACAGGAGCTACTACTGTAGCCTGTGCCTCTGCATTAATGGAAGTACAAGGGATACGAATTAGTATATTGACTTTGGCTGTAGCAGAGTAATAATTTAAAAGGAATTGGGGTATACTATAATAAAAAGAATGTATCTTTGTCCCATACCCCAATCCTTTTGAATTATGAGAATAAATAGGGAATTAGGTGTCTGATATCTATATAGATCAAGCGAATGAGACTCATGAAAGTTATGGTTGATATATATAGCAAAAAATAAAATAGAGAGTCCTGGAATAATTATAAGTAACGGAAGATTAATACCAATAAAAGCACAAATATGGAAATGAACGAATATATTCCTCGTCCGCGAGATACACAAGGGATTGAACTGCCGGAGTCATTGAAAGGATTGTCCGAAGCAATGGCTGCTCATACACATGAGTTATGGATGTATCAGCAATATTTGAAAGGTTGGAGATATGCTTCGGAGAATGATAATAAGGAAAAGAAAACACTTAAAATGGCGCCTTATGACAAGTTGCCTGATGTGGAAAAAGAGGATTCTCTTATGGCTGCTACAGAGGCTTTAAAATTCATTTATTTAAATGGATATGAGATACAGAATAAAAAGAATGAAACGAGTTATAATCCGGTAAAGAAAGGCTGGAAGTGGGTCACTGTAATTCTTATATTCTTTTTTATGCTAGTGTTGGCTTTTGTAGCTTTGGGGGCAGTTAAGGTATGCACAGGTACGTTCCCTTCCACTAACGAAGTTTATATGAGTATTATATATTTAGTCATAGCATGTGCTTTTTTATTGGGTATAACAAAGATTATCTTAAAACTGATTGCTTTATATACGGATGTCCTGCGTAAAGAGCATGAAGTGTTGAGTGAACTTTATACTGAAGAACAAAAGAAGGAGATTATTCGGAAGAATAAGAACCGAATTTGAGTTACTATTAAAACTGTAATATGCAATGATTTCTATATTTAGGCTTTTGTCTTTGCATTTTGACCGTTCTTTTTCGGGAAAAGGATGGAAACAATTGTCTTGGCTATTTGGCATTATACTGTTGGTGTTTGTGCTTATCTTTGTGATGAGTCTGGCTTATAATTTGGCTAATCCTTCAGCTGAGCAACTAGCGTCTGATGAAGTTAGTGCTCCATTGGGAAGATTATTTCAGTTAATTTGTCTTTTCATTGATCCTGGTAATATTAATAATGTACCTCCCTCTTTTCGCTGGTTTGCACTAGTGGTAGTGATAATTGGTATGCTGCTTTTTACGGGACTGCTTATTTCGGTGGTTTCCAATATGTTGGAAAGAAGAGTGGAACGTTTTCGTGAGGGAGATATTGACTATCAATTGAGAGATCATGTCGTAATTATCGGTTTTGATGAGATGGTGCCAACGCTAATTCAACAGATATGTTCAGATCCTCATTATGAGCAATGCTATATATTAGTGCAAAGTACCTGTCCGGCTGTGGATATTAGAAATAAGGTACATACTCTGTTGGATACTAAAAATGAAAGTCGGATTGTTGTACTACATGCTCGTCGGGATTCAAAGGAGGAGCTTTATAAACTTCACACAACTCAGGCTCGTGAAGTGTTTCTTATCGGTGAACGAGATGAGCATGATCATGATTCACTTAATATTGATTCTCTAAAAAAAATAGTTTCTATTCACGAGAAGAAAGAAGGTTGTCCGATGATCCCTTTTACTGTAATGTTTGAGTATCAAACGACTTTTGCAGCTTTCCAGCTAACGGATTTGTCTGTGGAATGGCGAAAGTATATAGAATTTCATCCTTTCAACTTTTATGAAGAATGGGCTAAAAAGCTTCTCGTCAGTCGTTGCTATAATAAGGGGGATAAGCCCATTATTTATCCTTCTTTAGATAGAGTTCCCATCACAGAAGATAGTTCGAAGACGGTACGATTTGTCATTATTGGTATGAGTCGAATGGGGATTGCTCTTGGTGTGGAGGCGGCTCACTTATTGCATTTCCCCAATTTTTGCAGGGATAATAAATATAAAAGTGTGATTACTTTTATAGATGATCAGGCCGATACGGAAATGAACTATTTCCGTGGGAGGTATCAACATTTTTTTGAAATAGCGCCTGCTATATATAAAGAGGTAAATCAAGAAGGAGGATTGGATATTCAGATACTTTCTCCAACAAAATTTGAAGGTACGGATGCTAATTTTCTGGATATTCGGTTTGAGTTTATCAAAGGGCGTGCCGAAAGCGAGGTTATACAGCAGCAATTGAATCAGTGGGCTTCCCCCGAGAGTAATGAGATCCTTACTATTGCAGTCTGTTTGAACTATCCTCCTCAAAGTGTTGCTATTGGGCTTTATTTGCCTGATAACGTTTTCGAAAATAATATTCCGGTATTTATCCGGCAAGAAACATCCAGTGCATTGCTTAGTATGTTGAGCAGCCGGAAAGATGAGGAAGAATGCCAATATCATAAATATTCGCACATTTATCCTTTTGGTATGATGGATAATTGCTATGATCTTGATCGTAGTGGAATGGAAAAGGGAATGGTTATTCATTATATCTATGAGTTTTTTAATACTTATGGTGTCTTACCTGAAAGTTGTCCGGGCATGGAACGTTTGAAGAAAAGTTGGAACGAGCTGTCTGTAGCTAAACGGTGGTCCAATTTGTATAGTGCCTGTTCTATTGATTATAAGTTACGGTCTATTGGTTGGGATGGTAAGAGTGATATATTACTGACTTCTGAGCAAATTGAACTATTGGCTCGGGTGGAACATAATCGTTGGAATGTAGAAAAGTTACTTCTTGGTTTTAGGAAACCAACTGCTGATGAGATGGAGATTATTGCTAGTAGTAAAGTAAAGAAGGATGAATTTAAAAATGAACGGTTTGTGCACCCGGATATCTGTTCTTATGAAGAATTACCGAAAAGTTCGAAGGACTATGACCGATGCATTGTTAAAGGAATATCTCTTGTCGTGAATTACAGGAAATCAGTTCAATAAAATAGTTTAGGAGTCTGATCTTATGAAAATATAAAGCCACCCAAATAAATAGGTGGCTTCTTTATTGCTCTTCCTCTTGGACTTGAACCAAGGACCCTCTGATTAACAGT
>ERZ826016.2945-NODE-2945-length-12439-cov-2.825904_pt1 | contig 12439 bp, 9 predicted proteins | sample MGYA00519872_ERZ826016 | MGnify/ENA primary metagenome ERZ826016 (study PRJEB31778, sample SAMEA3449218) | human gut metagenome | biome: human gut; feature: human-associated habitat; material: faeces | place: United Kingdom | collected 2010/2012 ... | reverse complement strand
CTTTGCCACATCAAAATAGGTAGCACCGTCCAACTCTATTTTACGGTCCGATTCATTGAAAGAGGCCGCAAAACGAAGACGACTACAGGGGCTTAGCCAGGCAATGGTTCCATCAGGCAATTCTATTTTTACACGCTGTCCCTTGGGAGCCGTAACTATGGTATAACTTTTTCCGAATTCCTCAGATAAATACAGCTTCGCAGCATAGAAAGTTCCTACCACTAATACCGCGAAAACAGCAGCATATTTCAAAGAAACCGTTATCGCGCGCTTTAATCTTTTACGGAAAAGAAGTTGCATAAAATGCTGTTTCCCTTTACGGCTGGTCTCCGAATCATCCTGGCGGGAGAGTATTTGGGTCAACGCCACTACATTTTGTATCCGAAGAAATTCTTTCTTCAGAGCCTCATCACTTTCTATCCGGTCGAAGAGATCTTTTTTCTCTTCACAGGTCATCTCTCCTGCAAAATATTTATCTATCAGTTCACTCATTTTTGGGATATTCTATTAATAAGGCGTAATAGCTTTTAAAATCCACTAAAAGAAAAGAGACTTTTTTTACGAAAATTTTTCCCTATCATGGTAAATTCCTATCAATCAATACTAAAGATTAAACACTTATATCTTTCCGTTTCTAAAATAATAAGAAAAAACCAAAGAACAAATGAGTTCTCGAATCCTCCCGGCTCCGATTGTTCATACTTTGATTGAAATAAAATCCATCCATAACCTAACTTACAATGAAGTTAAAATCGAATATAATCTCCATATACCGATGAAAGTACTTTAGGATCCTACCTATAGAATTAACGTGAGTTATTCTACATAACCAACTCCGTATCAACAGAAATTCAGAACGACCGGCACAGAAATTACCAAGAGAGCAAGCTGATTCCATAGCGAACATAACACACTATCAATAAATACTTTACATCTTTCTAAAGTATCTTTATCTCAGCCCGGGTATGCGGGACGAGATAAGAAACCAACCATTTTCACTAAAAATACTAAGAAAAACAAACTGCTTTAAATGGTATAAACGGATAGAATAACAGATACATCTATCTGCATATCAAGAATATACTCTGAATCGGACTTGGCAAATCGAGGATGGAAGATGAAAGATGAAGGTGGAAGATGGAAGATCGAAATGCATTTTTCGTATGAGAGACTGCAAGGCTCGTTTGAAAAGAAAACAGCTCCTGCACCGGATGCTGAATAATCAGAATACTTGGTGATATTGAATTCCACTAAAATTATTATTCATACCTTTGTGGATCGTATTACAAAGAACCCAATCATATATGCAAAAAAGACTTATACATTTATCCATTATCTTCTTTCTGCTATGTCCTGCCCTGGTAGTTGCGCAGAACAGTCCTCTTGAAACTCAACTCAAGAAAGCCATAGAAGGGAAAAAAGCCGAAATAGGAATTGCAGTCATTATCGACGGGCAAGATACGATAACAGTCAATAATGATATTCATTATCCTATGATGAGTGTTTTCAAATTTCATCAAGCATTGGCATTGGCCGATTACATGCATCATCAAAAGCAACCTTTGGAAACCCGGTTATTGATTAAAAAGTCGGATTTAAAGCCGGACACCTATAGTCCGCTTCGAGAAACATACCCGCAGGGAGGAATCGAAATGAGCATTGCCGATCTACTGAAATATACGCTTCAGCAAAGTGACAATAATGCCTGCGATATTCTTTTTAATTATCAAGGTGGTCCGGATGCCGTGAATAAGTATCTTCATTCATTGGGAATTCGTGAATGTGCTGTCATCCATACAGAAAACGATATGCATGAGAATCTGGAGTTCTGTTACCAAAACTGGACTACTCCATTGGCAGCCGCCAAATTACTGGAAATATTTCGCAATGAAAACCTTTTTGACAAAGAATACAAGAATTTCATTTATCAAACAATGGTGGAATGTCAGACAGGACAAGACCGCCTGATTGCTCCACTGCTCGATAAAAAAGTAACAATGGGGCATAAAACCGGAACAGGCGACCGTAATGCGAAAGGACAACAGATCGGTTGCAATGACATCGGGTTTATTCTTCTTCCCGACGGACATGCCTATAGCATAGCCGTCTTCGTGAAAGATTCCGAAGCAGATAACAGAGAAAACAGTGAGATTATCGCAGAAATTTCGCGCATCGTTTACGAATACGTAACGCAACAGATAGATTAACGCAAAGATATCAAAGAATACACCTCCGTTTACAATATCGATGCCCGATAACAAAACTGGCTACAGATACAACCGTTCACTATCACTATCGGTGACTTGAAAAATCCAGTATCTGTAGCCAGTTTGTAAAATCAGCTTTGTTTGTGCAACCTTATTGTTTCTGCACATCCTCAAAGCATTGGTCCTATTTCTTTTTAGACTTCTTAATCTTTTGTGCAGGCACTCCTTCGAAAGTCATCTTTACAGGATTAATAAATCCATCCTTATCAAACGTCATTTTATCAATGCATGTCACACGATGATCGCGTGCATTATCATTCAGTGGACGACGATGATAGACTATATAATAATCATCTGTTCCGGGAGCATGCAGTAATGAATGATGACCGGCACTGGTAGCTACCGAAGGATCTTGTTGCAGAATCTTAGCTACCCGTTTAAAAGGTCCGAACGGAGAATCGGAAATAGCATAAGCTACAGAGTAATCGGGACCTCCCCAACCACCTTCACTCCACATAAAATAATATTTACCGTCTTTCTTGAACATAAACGGACCTTCAACATAGTTCTCCGGAGTCACTTCTTTATAGACAGTGCCATCTTCAAAAGGAACGAGCCCTGTAAAATCATCGTTCAACTGTACAACATTGCAATGCCCCCAGCCACCATAATACATATAATAATGTCCATTATCATTGTATACAAACTGATCGATCGGTTGCGCTCCATTCACTATTTCATTAATCAACGGCTTACCCAATAAATCTTTATAAGGTCCTTCAGGACGATCGCTAACCGCTACGCCAATACCGCCAATCTCTCCTTCATGAACGTCATTCGCTCCAAAGAAGATATAATATTTCCCATTCTTTCTGATTACCGAAGGAGCCCACATCGCTTTCTTAGCCCATTTTACGGCAGTAGTGTCCAAAACTGAAGCATGTTTCGTCCAATTCACAAGATCTTTGGAAGAGAAACAATCGAAAAAAGTCTGATTTTCGTAAAGATCACTCCAAGTTGGAAAAATCCAATAAGTATCATCATAAATGATGCCTTCCGGATCAGCATACCATCCTTGAAATACAGGGTTCCCACTTGTGGCTTTATGAGAAGCCACTTTCTTTTGCTGAGCAAAGCAGCAAGCACCGACTGTCAACAGAGCGATGCAAATAACTAAGTGTTTCATTGTTGTGTTTTGAATATAAAAATAAATAATGATTTGACAAAAATAGGGAATATTTCTCAGATAATGAAAACAAAGAGGGGAAAGTAGTCTTTCAAGTCTTCTTTTAATTTACGCAACGCTATGACAATCTGATTTTCAACCGTATTTGGAGAAACATTCAACTTTTCAGCTATCTCTTTATAACGGAGATTTTGCAAACGGCTCATAATAAATATTTCACGGCACCTCTCCGGTAAACGATTGATGGCATTATTCAGTATTTCTTCAATATCGGCATCCGAAAGACGATCATTATCAAATGCTTCCAATGAATACAGTTTCAATTGAAGTTCTCTGTTCTCTATTTCCGAAAGCGAACCTTTACGAACTTCACGGACCATCTCCTTACGAAAATAGTCTATACAACGATTTTTTGCTAACGTAAACAGATAGGCATTCAGATTCTGAAGAGTCTCAATGATATCTCTGTGTTCCCACAAATAAATAAAGATTTCTTGGACAATATTCTCCGATTCATCTTCCGAAATCAGATACGTCCTGGTAAAACGCAGCAACTTCGGAAAATAAATATCATAAATTTCAGAGAAACCGTCTTTTTTCATACTATTATCCTGTTGTAAGCTAAAGAAGCGATATTTATTACACAGGTTGCAAAGATATAAAAAGATTTAAAATTCATTATTACTAATTTATGAATATTACTCTTATCTTTGTGAAAAACTAACATAAATACAACATGAAACATTTAACAGTCTATTTTTTATTGGCATTGCAAGGAGTTCTGTTCAGTTTTTCGCTTTCGGCCGCAACTCCCCAAAATGCAATAGCCTATCATGATGGTAACGTGCGTTTTAGCGTCCTTACAGATGGGGTAATCCGTATGGAGTGGAGTCCTTCGGGTTCGTTTACCGACGATCCCTCTTTTGTAGCAATCCACCGCAATCTACCTATTCCCAAGTACACAGTACAAAATAAAAATGCTACGGTAGTGATCAGTACCGCCCGAATGAAACTAAAATATAAGAAAGGTCAAGGCCCCTTTACGAAAGATAATTTAACGATCACATCAGCTAAAGGGATGTTCCCCTTTCAATGGACACCCGGAACAATACAAAAAGGAAATTTGAAAGGGACAGACCGTACATTGGATGGTTTTGAAGGAGACCACAATATATACAGCCACCAAGATATGAAGCTGGAAGACGGTCTTCTATCGACAGACGGATGGACCTTGATTGATGATTCAAAGAATTTCTTATTTGACAATTCGGAATGGGCCTGGGTAAAAGCACGTGAACACAAAGACGGACAAGACTGGTATTTTATGGCTTACGGGCATGATTACAAAGCTACCTTAAAAGATTTTACTGTATTTGCCGGTAAAGTACCTCTTCCACCCCGTTATGCATTCGGTTATTGGTGGTCAAGGTATTGGAGCTACTCAGACAAAGAAATGCGTCAATTAGTAGATAATTTCCACACTTATAATATCCCCTTGGATGTATTGGTAGTAGACATGGACTGGCATTATACCGATCCGGGCTTCGGCGGATGGACAGGCTGGACTTGGAACCGCAGGCTATTTCCCGATCCCGCCAAATTTCTGGGTTATCTGAAAAGCAATGACCTGAAAATCACACTAAACCTGCATCCTGCCGATGGTGTAGCTCCATATGAAGAAAAATATCCGGAAATGGCACAATGGATGGGAGTAGATACAGCTAAACAGGAACGTATTCCCTGGGTGGTTTCGGACAAACGCTTTATAAACGGTATGTTCAACAAGGTACTCCGCCCGATGGAAAAACAGGGAGTGGACTTCTGGTGGCTCGATTGGCAACAATGGATGTATGATAAAAAAGTAGACAGCCTCAGCAATACCTGGTGGATCAATTATGTTTTCTTCTCAGACATGGAACGCAACCGTGACACTCGCCCGATGCTCTACCACCGCTGGGGAGGACTGGGCAATCACCGCTATCAGATTGGCTTCTCGGGAGATGCCGTCATCTCTTGGAAATCACTCGAATTCCAACCTTACTTTACCAACTGTGCTTCCAATGTGCTATACGGCTACTGGAGTCATGACATCGGAGGCCACATGTTCAAGGGAGGAGACAAAGAAATACTCGACCCGGAACTCTTTACCCGTTGGATGCAATATGGTGCCTTAACACCTGTAATGCGCACACACTCTACAAAGAATTCTGTTCTAAATAAAGAATTATGGAATTTCAAGGGAGATTATTTCGAAGCATTACGCAACTCCATTCTGTTCCGTTATCAACTGGCTCCTTATATCTATACAATGGCGCGTGAAACTTATGACAACGGTATTTCTATCTGTCGTCCAATGTACTATGATTATCCGGAAGCCAAAGAGGCATACGATTTCAAGAGTGAATACATGTTTGGCGATCAAATTCTGGTAGCACCTATCACCACCCCCATGCAGAACGGACTTTCTACTGTAAAGGTATGGTTACCCGAAGGAAACGACTGGTTTGAATGGACCACCGGAACCCTATTGAAAGGCGGACAGATAATAGAACGTTCGTTTACCCTAACCGAATATCCGGTTTACGTAAAAGCCGGTTCCGTACTGCCACTTTACAACCGTGTGAAGAATCTTAATAGTAATAGCGAAGAGATTATCGTAAACATATTCCCTGGAGATAATGGTTCATTTACCTTTTATGAAGATAATGGTAATGATAAATATTATGCCAATGAATATGCTCGTACCCGGATGTACACTGAACGGAAAGAGAACCACTTAACTGTAACGGTAGGTCCTCGCCAAGGTAAGTATCGCAATATGCCAACCGACCGCCAATTTAAAATCAAGGTTTTGGGTTCTGCCATTCCGGAGACAATCACTATTAATGGTAATAAAGCTGAATATGAGTACATCGGCGATGAATTAGCCTTATTGATCACCATCCCTCAAACAGCATGTGATCAGGAAAAAACAATAGAAATCCAATACCCGACTTCCATTCCGGAATTAAACGACGGTATCGTTTCACAGTTCAAACGATTCAGCAAAGCAATCACTGCTTTAAAATACCGGGACGCCGGAATTGTATTGACGCCTGCTATGGGAGCAACCGAAGCTACCAGCATTGCATTAACCTACTCGCCGGAACGTTTTAACGAACTGATAGAAACGTTTAAAAGAAACTACAGTCAAATGCCGGAGATGCTCAAAGAACAGAAACTGAACGAAGCCAATAGCCAATGGTTTATGGAGGCAATCGGCTGGAAGAAATAATAATATCACCAATATCGTCGGCAGGATGTATTTCTGTCGACGATATATACAAATTACATGTTTCACCAGACTGCACTTTACGCACTGCCTATAATTCACATCATAATGTATACCTTAAAACCAATTCATCACAGAGAAACACAAAATTTCCGGTAAGTTTACCTATTATTTCCACTCTCCATCCCCCTTGTGGTAAATCACATTGGGGCTATTTCTTTCCCAAACGGCTAATTTACCGGATGAATTCGGATAAAAGATCAAATTCTTTTCAAAAAAACATTTATAGAACCTATTATATTCAAGTAATATCAATACCTTTGATAGAAATAGATATTACCTATTTACGGATTGAAATTATCTATTTGACAGGTAAATGATTTAGCTCTACATTTGTCGGGTAATAACACGGAAGAAGGGCTGTAAAAGACTCCACATCATTGAAAGCTTTGTTTCCGATAAAATCAAAATTATATGGAAAATAAAAAACTCACAGCAGCTAATGGTCGTCCTATCGCCGACAACCAAAACAGCCAGACAGCAGGACCTCGCGGGCCTATTATGTTACAAGACCCATGGTTGATTGAAAAACTTGCTCATTTCGACCGTGAAGTTATCCCTGAACGCCGTATGCATGCCAAAGGCTCCGGAGCTTACGGTACATTTACCGTCACACATGATATCACCAAGTACACACGAGCAGCTATTTTCAGTCAAGTAGGCAAGCAAACAGAATGTTTTGTACGTTTCTCCACTGTAGCAGGAGAACGCGGAGCTGCTGATGCAGAACGCGATATCCGGGGATTTGCCATGAAGTTTTATACAGAAGAAGGAAACTGGGATTTGGTAGGTAACAATACTCCCGTCTTCTTCTTACGCGACCCGCTAAAATTTCCTGATTTAAATCATGCTGTAAAACGCGATCCACGCAACAACATGCGTAGCGCTAACAATAATTGGGATTTCTGGACCCTGTTACCCGAGGCTCTTCATCAGGTAACTATCACCATGAGTCCGCGTGGCATTCCGGCTTCCTATCGCCACATGCACGGATTCGGCAGCCATACTTACAGTTTCCTAAACGCAGAAAACAAACGAATTTGGGTTAAGTTTCATCTAAAGACTATGCAGGGCATTAAAAACCTGACTGATCAGGAAGCTGAAGCAATCATCGCCAAAGATCGTGAATCGCATCAACGTGACCTATACGAAAGCATCGAACGGGGTGATTTCCCAAAATGGAAGTTCCAGATTCAGTTGATGACTGAAGAAGAAGCAGATAACTATCGTATCAATCCGTTCGACCTTACCAAGGTTTGGCCACACAAAGATTTCCCATTGCAAGATGTAGGTATTCTTGAATTGAACCGTAATCCGGAAAACTATTTTGCAGAAGTAGAACAATCGGCTTTCAATCCGATGAATATTGTTGAAGGTATCGGCTTCTCTCCCGACAAGATGTTGCAAGGACGATTATTTTCTTATGGTGATGCACAACGTTACCGATTGGGTGTAAACTCAGAGCAGATACCGGTAAACAAGCCACGTTGTCCGTTCCACGCTTTCCATCGTGACGGAGCAATGCGAGTGGACGGAAACTATGGTTCAGCCAAAGGTTATGAACCGAATAGTTATGGCGAATGGCAAGACTCGCCTGAGAAAAAAGAACCGCCTTTAAAAGTTCACGGAGATGTATTCAACTATAACGAACGTGAATATGATGACGATTACTACAGTCAGCCGGGTGATTTGTTCCGACTGATGCCTGCGGATGAACAACAATTATTGTTTGAAAATACCGCACGCGCCATGGGTGACGCAGAATTGTTCATCAAACAACGGCATGTACGCAACTGCTACAAAGCTGATCCGGCTTATGGCACAGGAGTAGCTCAAGCCTTAGGTATTGATCTGGAAGAAGCCTTGAAAGAATAATCTAACTTCTTCGATATGCGCCTCAAATGTGATTCTGTTACATTTGAGGCGCATTTATATAAAGAAAGAACACAATCTCACTATAATTTATCCTTATCACAACGCCTTCCACAATTTCTGAAAATCACTATATTTACCATAGCACACCAATACGTCATCCGGACGTATCTTGGCATCCTCCGGCAATTCGTTTACAACCTTGTGCTCCACCAAAGAAATGCCCAGGCAATTCTTGATCGTATTGGAACGCTTCAATCCGATCAACTTCAAATTGAATTCTTCATCTAAATTCAACTCGTTAACAAAATAGCCGACAAACTTCTCGGGAACATTGAACTTAACCACATAATATTCCGGGTCTACCCGAAAGGTTTCCATCTTTGTACCAAAATCCAATAGCTGTACCAAACTTCGAGCCGCGTCTTCCTCCGGAGTCAAAATCTTCTCCAACCCAAAAGCCTCAAGTACCGCTTTGTGAACCCCGTCAATGGCACGTGCATAAATATGCTTTACCTGCTTTTGCTTCAACATAGCCACCACACGAATTGAAGCTCCGAAATTTTCACCGATAGCGACAATCACCATATCAACACTGTTGAGAGGCAGGACGGAAAGAGACTGCTCGTCCGTCGCATCGATCACAAAAGCGGTGGCAATCTTATCTTTTATGCTATCTACCCGCCCTTCATCCAAATCAGCCCCTATCACCTCGTGCCCTAAGGTAGAAAGTTCTTCGGCCAACACATGACCGTAATTTCCAAGACCAATAATAATGTATTTCATAATGAATTCAACTGATTAGTTTATGATAATGTTATCACTCGGATAACGGTATTTTGTATTCTTTTTCTGTTTGATAATTCCCAGCATTAACGTTATCAAGCCCACACGCCCGATAAACATCAACAACGCCACTAACAATTTACTTGCATCACATAAATTAGGTGTCAGATTCAGACTAGAACCTACCGTACTAAGTGCCGACACACATTCGAAAGTCAATGCCATTAGAGAGGCTTGCGGTTCCAGTATACTTAATATAAAGATAAAAAGAAACAGTACGCCCAACGACATAACCACTGTCGCATTAGAACGACGGATAGAATCATGAGAAAGTTCCCTTCCGAATACCTCCACCCGTTCCGAGCCACGCAACACGGCCACAAGATTCAGGACAACCACTGCAAAAGCATTCACTTTCACCCCACCGGCAGTAGATTGAGCACCACCACCAATCCACATCAGCACTAAATAGACCAACAAAGTCTGTACACTCAAAGAAGCTAAATCAACACTGCTGAAACCAGCCGTCCTCGGACAAGTAGCATTGAAGAAAGCCTGCGTCCACTTATCTGCAACAGGCATACCGGCAAACGAAGCATTCCACTCAAAAGCGGCAATCGCCAATGTACCGGTTACCAAAAGCAGAAATGTCATAATCAACACAATCCTCGTATTCAGATTATACAAATGCGACACCTTATGCCTTTCTAACTTGCGCGTACGTACAAACTTCCAGAAATGACGCAAATGATACAGTACAATATCTTTGAAATTAACCAGAATAGGAAAACCGATACCTCCCAGAATAATCAGAAAAGAGACGGAAATAAACAGCCAGTTATGGTTGGTCATTACCATAGAGTTTCCCAAATTACCGGAAAGTGTAGAGAAACCTGCATTACAAAAAGCGGAAATAGAATGAAAGACTGACAGCCAGATTCCCTTTCCCTTGTAATCCCATAAAAAAACCGGCAGCAGTAACAATGCCCCTGCAGCTTCAATCAAAAATGTCCCCTTTAAAATAAATCTTGTCAATCTGACGATTCCGCCAACCTTAGGCGCGGAAATCGCATCCTGCAGAGTACTTCTCTGCATAAGGGATATTTTTTTACCGGAAAGAAGGGAAACAGATGCAGCCACCGTTACCACTCCCAGTCCGCCTATTTGTATGAGTACAAGAATAATTGTCTGTCCTGCCAGAGACCAGTAGCTTCCGGTATCCTTTACCACAAGCCCTGTAACGCATACTGCAGAAGTGGCTGTAAAAAGAGCCTCATGAAATGGAGTTGGTATTCTATCTACAGATGAAAGAATGCTTCCCAAAAGGATCACTCCTGCAAATCCCAGAATTATTAGCTGAAAAGATGTCAGATGTTTTTTCTTATATGATTTTTTCGGCATAAATGATCAAACTCCTTACAAATGATTACTTTTTTGCTGGAGCTTATTATATATAATTGTCTTTAAAGATGGTATAAGAGAATCGGATTCTGTATTAAGATTGTATAAAGATGTGTTTCCGCCATATTCAGCCCGAATTCGGTTGTCGTAGCAAAAAAATAAGCCATTCCGTCAGAAACATATCCAACCAAATGGCTTTTATTCTTATCTTCTATCCAATATTTTATCAAATCGTCTGAAGAAAGTTGAAGTTGTAATGATTGCTGCCAGTATATCACTGATTGGTTCAGCCAGAAAAACGGCAAATACCTTATTCTGAATGAAAAGCGGCAGAATAAAGATCAGCGGAATCAACAGGATCAGTTTTCTTAAGCATGCAAGCAGCAGACTGACTTTCGCCTGTCCCAGTGCCATAAAGCTCTGCTGACAGGAAACCTGAAATCCCAGTGAAAAAATACCAGCCATATAGATTCTCAGTGCCCATGCGGTATACGTGATCAGATCCGTATCATTAGAGAAAATACCTGCAAAGAGCCTGGGAAACAGAAGCATGATCAGCCAGAAGCAGCCGGTAAAAACCGTGCAGACTGTAAACTGCGTAAAAAATGCTTTTTTAACACGCTCTTTATTGCCGGCACCGAAATTATAACTCATGATCGGCTGTCCGCCCTGGCATATTCCCTGCAGCGGTAAGGTTGCAAGCTGGCTGACACTTGTGATAATAGTCATGGCTCCAACCGCAAGATCTCCGCCATATCTTGAAAGGCTGGAGGTGAAACTGATGGACAGAATACTTTCTGTGGACAACATGACAAAAGTGGATATTCCAAGCCCCAGGCATGGTAAAATAATATTTTTTTGTAATTTGAAATTCTCTTTCCTGAGATGGAGAATGGTCTTTTTTCCTGACAGGAAACGAAGAATCCAGATGGCACCAACAGCCTGACTCAAAACAGTAGCAATTGCAGCACCGCTTACGCCCAGGTCAAATACAAAAATAAAAACAGGATCCAGAATAATGTTGATCATCGCACCGATCACAGTGGTCATCATACTGATCTTTGCAAATCCCTGTGTGGTGATAAAGGGATTCATTCCCATTACGATCAGGACAAAAATACTTCCCAGTATATAAATTCTTGCGTATGACACTCCATAAGGAAGGGTCTTATCACTGGCACCAAACATTGTCAAAAGCTGTGGAGCGAAAACGAAAAAAATCACCGTAAGGGCCACAGCCATAAGAATAAGAAGCGAGAAACAGTTTCCAAGAATCTTTTCCGCTGTCGCATTATCCTTTTTTCCCATGGAAATTGCAGCTCTGGGAGCACCTCCTGAACCTGCGAGCATGGCAAAGGCATTAATCAGCATAAGAATTGGCGTAAATAACCCCACACCGGTTAATGCTGCCGCGCCAACACCGGGAATGTGTCCAATATAAATACGGTCTACAATGTTGTACAAAAGATTAATGATCTGTGCCACAACAGCAGGAATTGCAAGCTGCGCCAAAAGACGTGGGATTTTTTCCGTTTCCATTGCCTGTGTATTAGATTTACTACTCATATCTGTTTTCTCCTGACAAATTTTTTGACATAAACCAATAAAATATAAACGAATTATGTCTTCTGATTTTAACTCATATATTTGTCAATA
>ERZ826016.2940-NODE-2940-length-12456-cov-2.485042_pt1 | contig 12456 bp, 12 predicted proteins | sample MGYA00519872_ERZ826016 | MGnify/ENA primary metagenome ERZ826016 (study PRJEB31778, sample SAMEA3449218) | human gut metagenome | biome: human gut; feature: human-associated habitat; material: faeces | place: United Kingdom | collected 2010/2012 ... | reverse complement strand
AACGTACGCAGATGGATCAACCGGGTCAGCAAGGTGGTATTCTTTGGGGCCCTGGTGGTGGCGGCACTGGATTTCGCCAGCACAGCGGAGGCGGCGGAGATTGTCGGCGGAAGCAGCGTGTACGGAAAATACATTTCCGGGCTGTACGGCGTCGGGATGATGCCGTCCCTGCTGGATCAGCTTGACAAGGGGACAATCCGGGGGCTGGTGGTGACGAACCAGTTTGACGCGGGCTATTTTGCGGTCCAAAAAGCAGTGCAGGCGATTGAAAAAGAGCAGGAGAGAAGCCAGCTTTCACTGGAATCCTACTATATAGAGAAGGATGAGCTGCGGTCAAAGAAATATGAGAAGATGCTGTACCCGATTGATTAAAAATCTGGGAAGGGGGTATAGAGAAATGAAAAAAAGCGGAAAAAGCATTCAGATGGTGCTGGCGCTTCTGGCAGCGGGCACACTTCTTTTAAATGGATGCAGCGCGGCAAAACCGGCAGAAAAAAAGAGCATCCGTATGCGGATGCTCTTCTTTTAAGAATCTCTTTAAAGAATTGAAGGGAAATGATGGCTGGGCATAGAATTATGCTCATAAAAACAGACATCCCCATATCGGGAATACCCTTTCAAGAAGCGAGTCAACGGAACTTCCGCCGCGCGGCCTTCCACCAGTCGACCTTTTTGAGGGTGGGGGCCGGAGGAGTTTTTTTTTGTAAAAACGCCCCGGCCTTCTTTCCTCAGCCCTACCCTCTTCGAAATGCCGTCGCAAAGAAAATGCCGCCAAGGATGGCCGCGGAACTGAGGGCAACGCGCAGCGTAATGGGCTCGTTGACGAACAGCACACCACCGATGGCGGTGATCACGGGAACGCTCAACTGGACAACAGCCGCAACGGTGACCGTGAACCGGACCACAACCATGTACCAAATCACATAGCCGCTGGCGGAAGCCAGCGCTCCGGCCGCCAGTGCGTACCACATGCCGGGATTATCGAAACTCACCTGCGAAGGCAGGCAAAGCATCATGAGCAGGGTGAAGGGAACGGCCTTCATGAAGTTTCCGGCGGTCGACGCGGCGGGATCGCTCACGCCTTTGCCGCACAGACAATAAACGCCCCATGCCGCACCGGATATGAAAATGATCAGAGAGCTGAAAAACGGCGGCGCGGTCAACCCCGGCAACAGCAGGAAGACAAGGCCAACCAGCGCAATGCCGATGCCGATGCCGCCGCCAATACCAGTCAGCGCTGCGATGCCAGCGCCCAGAGCTACGAGTCCGTTCATAATAAAATCTCCTATCTTTTTATCGTTTTTTGTTGTACGACTTCTCCGTCCCTGCTCCGCAATGCCAGGGGAGCTGTCTGCGCAGCAGACTGAGAGGTTACTCTTCGTCTCCCAGGCTCTCCTTCATAAAGAGGGAGGTCAGGAACACAAACACATACGTCTGGATCAGACCATCGAACAGGTCAAAATACAGGCTGAACACTGCGGGGACGAACACCGGCACCACGAGCTTGATCAGCTCCATGATGACGAACGCGCCCAGCACATTGCCGAACAGTCGCATACACAGGCTGGTGGGCCGGATGGCGATCTCCAGGATATTCATGGGCGTCATGATCGGCGTAGGAGCCGTCAGACTCTTGAGGAAGCCTTTCCCGCCGCGCGCGTGGATGCCGGAGTATTCGATGAGCACGATGCTCATCAGGGCCAGAGCTGCGGTGACGTTCAGATCCTTCGTGGGAGGCTTGATGCCGAACACACCAATGAGGTTGGAGCACGCGATATACAGCGCCACGCTCATCAGATACGGCACATACCGTTTGCCGTTCTCGCCCAGCAGCCCGACGAAGAAATCGTTGAGAAGGCTATTAAAGCAATAGAGGAAGCAGACGTTCTTATAATAGGAGGAACTTCCCTTATAGTATATCCTGCAGCAGGGCTTATTGATTATTACAAAGGGGACAAGCTTGTATTAATTAATAAGACAATGACAATAAGAGATTCAAGAGCAGATTTAGTTATTAATGACAGCTTAGGTAAAGTATTTAGCGAAATTATGGATATGTAAAACAAATAATTTAAGCCGGGTATATTTGTATAGAGATTAAAAGAAATAACATTTAAGTCTCAAATAGTCGGGAATACATTAAACCATACATAATTAATATAAACATAATAAGAAAATGCGGTTGACAGTGATAAGCTTTTTATAAATAAAGGCCCCATCACAGTTAACCGCATTTTTTCGATGAATGTCGCAAAAGAATTTTTACATATATTTTTACAAAACCTAATTTGACAAATTGTGCTTTTTTCATGTGCTATATTCTACAAGAAATAAATGTAGAGGAGGGCTCATGATAGAGATGGTTTATAATGGAAAAGAATCCAAAGGACAAAGTGAAGTAAGGTTGCCAAAAAACATTCACCAAATTGGTGACAACAATTCTAAAAAGAAAATATATGTAGAAGATTATGTAATGAGCAACTTAAAAAAGGAACCGGAAAATGAAGATAACATAAGATATGGTGTTCTTCTTGGTGAAACAAAAAAGGTAAAAGGTTATTCATACATATTTGTAAAAGGAATGGCAGAAGTAAACGACGTAATCGAAAACAGCATAATATTTAACGATGAAATTTGGACAAACATATATAAAGATATAAAAAGATACTTTGACGAATTTGATATTGTGGGCTGGTTCATATCTGTTCCGTACAGAGTAAAAGATGATATGTCAGGAATAAAGAAAATACATCTTGATAACTTCGCCGGAAATGATAAAGTCTGCTTTTTAAGTGATAGAACGGAAAATGAAGACGGATTTTTTGTGTATGAAAATGGAAATTTGAACAGACAAAGCGGCTATTACATATATTATGAAAAAAATGAGAAAATGAAAAAATATGTGAGGGAGAGGGAACAAAATAAAAATAGTATCAATGAAAATATTAAGGAAAATATAAAAAATAATAAAAAAACAGATGGTAAAATAATAAAGGAAAATGATGAACAATTAATAAAAGAAGAGGCAAATAAATATAATGGAGAAAATGAAAATCATAGCGTTGTAATGAATAAAGCTTCGTCTAAAAGTAAAAACCAAAAATCAGAAAACGATGAGGAGGCAAACACAAAGAGCGGGCAGACGATAGAAATGCCTGACATTTTAGGAAAAAAGAAAAAGGACATATATGCTAATAAGCAGGTTGATAACAAAACGGAAACACCTGAAAAATTAAATGGAAAAAATAAGCAGAAACGCGATGTAGAAAAAAACAGCAGAATTTCGGATTCGTTTCAGCTTAGAAAGGCTATAAGTGAAAGAAAAAAAGAAATTGAAAACCAACATAAAAATGGAAGTGAAAATTCAGGCAAAGTCAGCAAAGTAGCGGTTGGAATCAGTGGTTTGCTAATAATTGCTCTTTTACTGTCAACAATTGTTATGCTAAATAATTATGGTGAATTAAAAAATATAAAAACATCATTGGAAAATATAAATGACAACAAAAATTCTCAGGCAGTAAATCAGATAATAGATTCACTATCAACATCAGAAAGCACGGAGAATAACAACGAAACAAAATCTGATAGTAAGAAAGAAAAGAATGACAAAAAGAATACACAGCAAAAGCAATCTGAAAATGGGCAGAACGATGATTCTTCACAGACCAATTCAGATGATGGACAAAATTCATCACAACCTAAGACAGATGATATGCAGAATGATAATTTATCGCAGACGCAGCAATCTGAATCACAGGATAATAGCGGATTAACGCAGCAGAATAATTCATCAAACACACAATCCGATATACAGGATAATGCCCAATCACAACCAAATAATGATGGAACAGGAACGGAAACTGAACCGCAAAACAAATCAACAAATGTACAGGCAGGCATATATGGAGGAGCAATTCATACAGTAACTCCCGGACAAACCTTATATGATATCAGTATGACATATTATGGAAATAGTGATATGGTTGACAGAATAAAGGCTTTTAACGGAATAGGAGACGATTACAAAATAATAGAAGGTCAGCAGATAAAATTGCCATAAAAAAATATATATTGTATAATCTGAATAAAATGTACATTGTGCATTGAAGTATAAAAGAATATAATTGAGGAAAACTGAAACGCAGATAAGGTACAGGAAGTAAGAAAAGTGAAGTTAGCAAAGAAAAGAAGAAAACTCAGAGTGATTAGACCTGATACAGTAATTGAGTCAGAAAAATCACGGGAAGATAAATCAAGAAATCTAAAAATAAAGGTAATAACAATAATTGGAATTGTATGCGCATTACTTTTAGCAATATATTTATTTTGTGTTTATCGCACATACAATAACTACAAAGTCAGAAAGACAATAAAGATAGAAACAGGAACAAACAGCCAGTATCAGGCGTTTGGCGAATTTGTAGTAAAATATAGTAACGATGGAATTTCGTACATCAATGGAACAGAAACCATTTGGAACGAAGCGTATGAAATGAAATCACCAATAGTAGACGTTTGCGGAGATTATTTAGCGATAGCGGATAAGAATAGTAATACTATTTACATTTTCAATAAAAAAGGAAAAGTCGGTGAAGTAAACACAAGTTATCCTATAATTAAAATTGAAGTGGCACAGCAGGGTGTGGTTGCGGCACTTTTAGAAGAAGCAAGTGCAAATTATATTGAATTATATGATAAAGAAGGAAATCTTATCGTTTCACACAAATCATTGCTTAGTGAAAATGGATTCCCATTATCGTTTTCAATTTCAAATGATGGTGAGAAAATGATGACATCGTACTTATCAATTAAGGAAGGAAGTACTGAAAATCAGGTAATTTTCTATAACTTCTCAAATGTAGGTAAAGACGAAGTTGACAGAGTGGTAGGCACATTTAATCAATATGGAGAAACTATAGTACCTGCAGTATATTTTGTGTCAAATGAAGATGCGATAGCGATTGGTGATAATGTTCTTACTATATATAAGATGAAAGAAAAGCCAACAATTAGAAAAGAAATAAAATTTGATAAAGAAATACAAAAGGTATTTTATAATGAAAAATATGTAGGACTTATATTTGAAAACTCAAAAGGGGATACTCCATATAAAATGGAAGTGTATTCTTTGAGTGGAGAAAAAATCATGTCTAAGGAAATAGAGATGAATTTGGACCATGTCAAATTTGCAGGAAAAAACGTGCTAATGTATGACGACGTTACATGTGAATTGATATCCCTTAAAGGCGTGGTTAAATTTAAACACGTATTTACAAAACAGTTAGACGCGATAGTTCCTATGGAAAGTACAAATACATTTTTGCTTATGACAAAAAATAAGATAGAAGAAATCAGTCTCAGATATAGTTTGAAGAGTCCGGTTACAAAGAATAAACAGACAGCAGAAGAATAAATAAACTGTTACAAGTTACAGATGAAAATAAATGGAGGAAAAATGGAAACAATATTAACAGTTGCAGTAATAGTATTTATCGCACTTATGATATTTATTGGGCAACATAGAGGAATGATAAAGATGATATTTTCGTTGGCATCGATGTTAATAGTTTTAATTTTAGTTCAGATATTAACACCAATTACGAAAGATTTTATAGAAACAACTCCGGTGTATGATGCAATTTCAAAGCAGGTTACACAATATGTGGATGAAAAAATAGTAGATGTATCAGACAGCATTTCCCAGACCGGAGAAACAGCTCAGAAAAATACAATTAACAGTTTACCGTTGCCAAAAAGTGTAAAGGAATCGTTAATTAAGAATAATAATGCTGATGGCTACATAGAATTAGGTGTAGAAAATTTTAGCCAGTATGTAGCAGAATATTTGATAGATTCTGTGTTAAATGCATCTACATTTATTTTGCTATTTGTTGTTTTGACGCTGCTGGTTCAGCTGGTGGTTCATTTGCTTGATATAATATCAAAGCTTCCGGGAATAAATATGTTAAATAAAGGAGGCGGAGCTGTTATCGGACTTATAGAAGCAGTCTTTGTACTTTGGATTGCATGTATAATAATTACAGCATTTAGTGCAACAAGTTGGGGACAGCAGGCATGCGATGCAATTGGAAATAGCGTATTTTTAAGTCTGATATACGACAATAATGCAATTCAGATGTTTTTAAATAACCTCAATCTTCTTGCATAATATTTATGAAAATGAGAAGAATATCAGTAGATATTGCGGATAAATATTTATGGAAATGATAAAAATATCAGTAAGCGTCGTGAACAAATGAGAATAATATAGAAAATAAAGCAGGAGGATAAGAGAAAATGAGTGAATTAATTGATGCTTTAAATCAATTACAAAAAGAGAAACATATTGAAAAAGAAGTAATTATGCAGGCGATTGAAGATTCTTTAGTTGCAGCATGTAACCGTGACTTTGGAAAGAATGCCATTGTAAAGGTAAACATGGATAGAGACACTGGTGATATTTCTGTTTATGTCGAAAAGACAGTTGTAGAGGAAGTAGAAGATCCAGCTACAGAAATTAGTTTAGCAGATGCAAAGATGATTCGTTTCCACTATGAGATTGGCGATGTAGTAAACATCGAAGTGACTCCAAAGAACTTCGGAAGAATCGCTGCACAGCATGCAAGAAGTGTTATCGTGCAGAAGATTAAAGAAGAAGAAAGAAGAGTGGTATTCGAGCATTTCGCACATAAAGAAAAAGACATCGTAACAGGTGTAGTACAGCGTTATAATGGAAAGAATATCAGTGTAAGTCTTGATGATAAGACAGATGCTGTTCTCACAGAAAAAGAGCAGGTTAAAGGCGAAGTATTTAAGCCAACAGACCGTATCAAACTGTACATCGTAGAAGTAAAAGATACAAACAAGGGACCTAAGATTTTAGTTTCCAGAACACATCCAGAACTTGTTAAGAGACTTTTTGAAAAAGAAGTTGCAGAAGTTTATGATGGAACAGTAGAAATTAAGAGCATTGCCCGTGAAGCAGGTTCCCGTACAAAGATTGCAGTAGCATCTAACGATCCTAATGTAGATCCTGTAGGAGCATGTGTAGGTATTAACGGAGCGCGTGTTAATGCAATCGTAAGTGACTTACGTGGAGAAAAGATTGATATTATTGAATGGAATGATGATCCAGCAGTATTGATCGAGAACGCATTAAGCCCATCCAATGTAGTCTCTGTAGATGTAGACGAAGAGGAAAAGAGCGCACGCGTTGTTGTTCCAGACTACCAGCTTTCACTTGCCATCGGTAAAGAGGGACAGAATGCCCGTCTTGCAGCAAAGCTTACAGGATATAAGATTGATATTAAGAGTGAAAGCCAGGCAGCAGAGCTTGCAGAAGAATTAGACTTCGGAGAAGATTTTGGTGATCTTGATGAGGCAGAAGATTTTGACCTTGAAGCACCTGTAGAAGAGCCAGAAGTTTCCGCAAGCGAAGCAACAGCAGATTTTGAGGCAGAAGAGGTAACAGAAGAACCAGAAACAGCAGAGGATTCTTTTGAGGAAGTTTCTTCTGAGGAAGCAGACACAGACGAACAGTAAGAATGGAATCTGGTGAACAGTTATGGGAAAGAAGATACCACTTAGACAGTGTGTGGGCTGTCGTGAAATGAAGACAAAAAAAGAGATGATCCGGGTTATCAAGACACCGGAGAATGAAGTTGTCCTTGATGCAAAAGGAAAGCAGAATGGCAGAGGTGCATATCTTTGTTTTTCTGCGGAGTGTCTTCAGAAAGCAAGACGTTCAAAAGGACTGGAACGTTCTTTAAAGATTTCCATTCCTGATGAGATATATGACCGATTAGAAGAGGAGTTGAAGGAACTTGACACAAAACAGTAAAGTATTATCTATGCTAGGGCTTGCTGCTAAGGCAGGAAAGGTTGCCAGCGGAGAGTTTTCTACCGAAAAGGAAGTAAAATCCGGCAATGCCTGTCTGGTAATCGTAGCAGAAGATGCTTCTGACAATACAAAAAAATTGTTCCGGAATATGTGTAAGTATTATGAAGTGCCTATGGAAATCTTTGCGACCAAAGAGGAATTAGGGCATTGGATAGGTAAAGCGTACAGGGCTTCCATCTGTATCTTAGATGAAGGTTTTGCAAAATCAATCGTAAAAAAAATAAGTCTGAATATGGAGGGATAGTGTATGCCAAAAATGAGAGTACATGAGTTAGCAAAGTTATTAGATAAAAGCAGCAAAGAAATTATAGCAGAGTTAAAACAGCAGGGAGTTGAAGTACAGAGTCATATGAGTACAGTATCAGATGAACATGTAGATAAATTAAAAGCAAAATTCCAGAAAAAAGAATCTGGTAACAACCGCGGCAACAATGAAAGCCGTAGCAACGATAATCGCGGTAGCAGAAATGATAACCGTGGAGATAGAAATAATAATCGTAACGACAACCGTGGGGACGGAAGAAATAACAACCGCAATAACGACAATCGTAATGGACGTAATGAAAACCGCGGAGATGGAAGAAATAATAACCGAAATGATAACCGTGGCGGCCGTAACAACCGTAACGACAACCGAAATGACAACCGTGGCGGCGGAAGAAATAATAATCGTAATAACGACAACCGTGGCGGGCGTAATGATAATCGCGGAGATAACCGTAACAATAACCGTAACGGAAATGACAGAAGAAACAGGCCTTCTATGGGAGATACTCCGATTAACGCAAAAGAAACAAGAAACGGCAAAGAAAACCGCCATGACATCAATCGTGAGCACAGCCGTGACAACAAGGAAAACAACCGAAATGACAACCGTGGTGGCAAGAACAACCGCCGCAATAACCGCAATAATGATTTTGGCAGCTCAAGAAAGCAGAAGAACAATAAGAAGCAGCAGGCTCCAGTACAGCCACCAAAGCAGGAAGAGCCAAAGGAAGATGTAATCCGTAACATCACTCTCCCAGATCCAGTATCCTTAAAGGATTTGGCAGATGCTTGTAAGATTCAGCCTTCTGTTATTATCAAGAAGCTTTTCATGGCAGGACAGATGGTAACCATCAACACAGAATTCTCTTTTGATGATGCAGCAGAAATCGCTTTAGAGTATAACTGTATCGCAGAGGAAGAAGTAAAAGTTGATGTCATCGAAGAACTCTTAAAAGAGGAAGAAGAGGACGAAAGAAACTTAACAAGCAGACCACCAGTTGTCTGTGTAATGGGTCATGTTGACCACGGTAAAACTTCTCTTCTTGATGCGATTCGTTCCACACACGTTACAGCAGGCGAGGCTGGTGGAATCACACAGCACATCGGTGCTTATGTGGTAGAGATTAACGGAGAAAAGATTACATTCTTAGATACACCAGGGCATGAGGCATTTACTTCCATGCGTCTGCGTGGAGCACAGGCAACAGATATCGCTGTTTTAGTTGTTGCTGCCGATGACGGTGTTATGCCACAGACAATCGAGGCAATCAACCATGCAAAAGCTGCAGAGGTAGAAGTTATCGTTGCAGTTAACAAGATTGATAAAGAAGGTGCCAACGTTGACCGTGTAAAACAGGAACTTACTGAATACGGCCTTATCGCAGAAGACTGGGGTGGAAGTACCGTATTTGTACCAGTTTCTGCCAAGACAGGCGAAGGAATTGATGAACTCTTAGAGATGATTACTCTTACAGCAGAAGTATTAGAGCTGAAAGCAAACGCGAAGAGAAGAGCCAGAGGTCTTGTTATCGAAGCGAAACTTGATAAAGGCCGTGGACCAGTTGCTACAATCCTTATCCAGAAAGGTACGCTTCATGTAGGAGACAGCATTAACGTAGGTCATGCATTTGGCCGTGTTCGTGCGATGATGGATGACAAGGGTAATCGTGTAAAAGTAGCAGGCCCATCTACCCCAGTAGAGATTCTTGGTCTTAACGATGTACCATTCTCCGGCGAGGTCCTTATGGCTCACGGAAATGAAAAAGAAGCAAGAGCAACTGCTGATGCATTTATCGCATATGGAAGAGAAAAGATGCTCGAAGAGACAAAGAATAAGTTGTCCCTTGATGATTTATTTGATCAGATTCAGGCTGGTAACGTAAAAGAATTAAACCTTGTCGTAAAGGCCGATGTACAGGGATCTGTAGAAGCTGTAAAACAGAGTCTTATGAAGCTTTCCAATGAGGAAGTTATGATTAAAGTTGTACATGGTGGTGTAGGTGCCATTAACGAATCTGATGTAATCTTAGCTTCTGCATCTAATGCTATCATCATCGGATTTAATGTACGTCCAGATGCGATGGCAAAGGCTGCAGCAGAGAGAGAAAAAGTTGACATGAGATTATACCGTGTCATCTATAACGCAATTGAAGATATCGAAGCAGCGATTAAAGGTATGTTAGATCCTGTTTACAGAGAAAAAGTAATCGGTCATGTAGAAGTACGTCAGATTTACAAAGCTTCCGGTGTTGGAACAATCGCTGGATGTTATGTACTGGATGGTACGATTACAAAAGACGCACAGTCCCGTATCGTTCGTGATGGTATCGTTATTTACGAAGGAGAACTTGCATCCCTGAAACGTTTCAAAGATGATGTAAAAGAAGTAAAAGCAGGCTTCGAATGTGGTATCGTTTTTGAAAAATACAACGATATTAAAGAAGGCGACCAGATTGAAGCTTTCGTAATGGAAGAAATTCCTAGATAACAGGAGGTACTGTTATGAGAAAGAACAGTGTAAAAAATACTCGAATTAATTCCGAGGTATTAAAAGAACTGAGCCGTATTATTTCCAGAGAAATCAAAGACCCAAGAATCGCTCCGATGACTTCTGTTGTGTCTGTGGAAGTAGCTCCGGATTTAAAGACCTGTAAAGCTTATATCAGCGTACTCGGTGATAAAGAGGCACAGGAATCTACTTTAGAAGGGCTCAGAAGTGCTCACGGTTATATCCGCCGTGAGTTAGCAAGAAGTATTAACTTAAGAAATACACCAGATGTCCGCTTTATTCTTGACCAGTCTATTGAATATGGCGTAAGTATGTCAAAGAAGATTGACGAGATTAATGCAGCAATGCATGAGAGAGAAAGAGAGGCATCGGAAGAATGAGTACAGACAAGAGAGAAAATGTGACATTTGCCGAAAGAAAAGAGGAGTTTGAGCGTCAGGTTCAGACTGCACAGACAATTGCCATATCCGGTCATATGAATCCGGACGGGGACTGTATTGGTTCCTGTCTCGGACTCTATACCTACATTGTGGAACAGTATCCAGAAAAAGAGGTAACATTATTTTTAGAACCGGTACAGGATAAATTCTCATTTTTAAAATATGCGGACCAGATTACACAGGAAAAGAAGATTGACGGACCGTATGACCTGTTTTTTTCTCTTGACTGTTCCGATACAGATCGTCTCCATAATTTCAAAGGTTATTTTGAAGAGGCAAAATACAAGATATGCGTAGACCACCATTTCACTAATGAGGGATTTGGTGACTTACGCTTTATCGTGCCGGACGCTTCTTCCACCTGCGAAGTATTGTTTGATATGTTTGACTGGGATAAGATTTCCCTTGAATGCGCGCAGGATCTTTACATGGGTATTGTTCATGATACCGGTGTATTCAAGCATACCAATACAACAAGAAAAACGATGGAGACCGCAGGTGCTTTACTTGAAAAAGGCATTCATTCCGAAGATATCATTGACCGGACATTTTACAAGAAGTCCTATGTGCAGAATCAGATTCTTGGCCGTGCATTAATGGAAAGTATCATTCTTTTGCATGGAAAGGTTATTTTTTCCATCGTTCGAAAGAGAGACTTTGACTTTTATGGAATCGACAGCAGCGATTTAGACGGAATTATTGACCAGCTTCGTGTGACAGATGGCATTGAATGTGCGATTCTCCTTTATGAGAAAGAAGATGGTAACTACAAAGTCAGTATGCGTTCTAACGATGCAGTCGATGTCAGTGCAATTGCCAAAATCTTTGGCGGCGGTGGGCATATCAAAGCTGCCGGCTGTACGGTACATGGACAGCCAAGAGATATCGTAATGAATATCACCCATATGGTAGAGCATCAGTTAAATGAACAAGAAGAAAAGCAGGAATCAATTTATGATAAGCGGAATTCTTAATATTAAAAAAGAACCAGGTTTTACTTCCCATGATGTAGTGGCAAAGCTTCGCGGCATTGTACATCAGAAAAAAATCGGACATACCGGAACCCTTGATCCGGATGCGACCGGAGTACTTCCAGTGTGTCTTGGAAAGGCAACCAAGCTTTGTGACATTATCGGAGATTGGGATAAAACGTATGAAGCTGTTCTTTTGCTTGGAAGAGAAACCGATACCGAAGATACAAGCGGACAGACATTAAAAGAACGAGAGGTAACGGTCACGGAAGAAGAGATAAGAGATATTATCCTTTCTTTCCAGGGAAGTTACGATCAGATTCCACCGATGTATTCCGCTAAAAAGGTAAACGGAAAGAAACTCTACGA
>ERZ826016.2939-NODE-2939-length-12457-cov-10.199161_pt1 | contig 12457 bp, 14 predicted proteins | sample MGYA00519872_ERZ826016 | MGnify/ENA primary metagenome ERZ826016 (study PRJEB31778, sample SAMEA3449218) | human gut metagenome | biome: human gut; feature: human-associated habitat; material: faeces | place: United Kingdom | collected 2010/2012 ... | reverse complement strand
AGCAGCTTTCCACTGTGGAGAGCCTGATCCGCAGCGGCACCGCCAGCGGTTTTCTGCTCCGCCCCCTGGCCGGCAGCGACCCCTCCATGGCCGCCGTGCCCCTGACCCCGCCCATCCGTGTCCAGGTGAGTCTGGTATGGCGCCGCAGCCGCAGGCCCTTTCGGGATATGGCCCGGCTCATGGACCTGTGCCGCACAGCGCAGTTATTTTGACTTTTGAAAAAACTGCCTCCGGCTTTTGCCGGAGGCAGTTCTTGGTAGAAACTCTGTATGCGCGAATGTGGAAATCAGGTACCGATGCCGAAGATGCCCATGGTCACGCCGTAGAGCATGATGGGGAACACCACCAGGGCAATGATCTTCAATCCCAGGCCGCACTTCATCAGGTCCTTCATGGTGATCTCGCCGGTACCATAAGCAATGGCATTGGGGGGAGTGGCAGGGGGCAGCATAAAGGCGAAGTTGCACGCCAGCATGGTAGCGATCATCATGGCGAAGGGGCTCACGCCGATGGCCTCGCCCACGCCTGCCAGCACGGGGATGAAGGCAGCCACCACCACAGCGTTGGTGGTCAGCTCGGTCAGCAGTGCGGTGACAATGCCCACGATGATGCAGATGACCACAGCGTTCATGGTCTTTTTGATGATCTTTCCGGTTAAGCTGTATATCATAATAGCCCTCTCAGTCAATGCCTGCCGGCATTGCCAGCTCTCCCATAGGGAGAGCCACTGGCGTGCCGGTCGGACGGATACTGGACGAGTGAAGTTTTCTTGTCTCGGAGACAGTAGTGCCCTGCTGGCGACGGAAGGTTTTGGGAACAATGAAAAACTGGTTTGTAAAGCACCGCGAGGTGCTGGCTTATCTCGTCTTCGGGGTGCTGACCACCCTGCTGAACATCGTGCTGTACACGCTGTTCAGCGGGCTTTTTGGGTACGAGGCCGCCAACAGCTGGGGCAATGTGCTGGACAATCTGCTCTGCATCCTGTTCGCCTATCTCACCAACCGGGCATTCGTCTTTGCCAGCCGGACGCAGGGCAGGGAGGCGCTGAAGGAATTTGGTGCATTCGTCACCTGCCGTCTGGGCACACTGGTCTTGGATGCCGCCATCATGATGGTCTTCGGCAACCTGCTGGCCGCACAGGGCACAGCGCTTGTGGAGGGCTTCATGAATGGCCTGCTGAGCGCAGCGGCGAATTGGTTTGGCCCGGACACGGTGCTCCACATGGCGACAAGCAGCATAACGCCCCCTGCATCTGTTTCGGACGGCTCTGCCGCCATCGCCATCATCGGCGGCGCTGACGGCCCCACCGCCATCTTTGTCACCAGCTTCTACGATGCCCAGGCTCTGTGGGGCCTCGCCGTCAAGGTCTTTTCCAATGTGGTGGTGGTCGTGCTGAATTATGTGTTCAGCAAGCTCATTGTTTTTAAGCGCAAGTGAGATGTTTTTTCGCCAACGGCGGAAAAATATCTAATATAACTTAGGAGGTACGGTATTATGAAACGTGGTCTGAAAGGTTTTGCATTTCTGGTCTCCGGTCTGGTGCTGGGCATCATTGGTGCAACGGTCTCTGCAACTGCAATTGCCCTGAGTGCTGTCGGCATGGCAAAGGTGCGCCGTGCCAGCAAGTAAAAAGGAGAAACAAACATGACTCGTGAAGAAATTCTCTCCCATGTGGATCACACTCTGCTCAAGCCGGAGGCGACCTGGCCCCAGATCCAGGTCATCTGCGACGAGGCCGTGGAAAATCACACGGCTTCCATCTGCATCAACACCTGCTATGTGAAACAGGCCGTGGAATATCTGGCCGGCCGCATCCCGGTGTGCTGCGTCGTCGGCTTCCCTCTGGGGGCTATGGACACCGAGTCCAAGGCGTTTGAGGCAAAGAAGGCCATCGAGAACGGCGCGTCTGAGGTGGACATGGTCATCAACATCGGCCGCCTGAAGAACAAGGAGTACGACGCCGTCCGCGAGGACATCCGCGCCGTCAAGCAGGCCGTGGGCGACAAGGTGCTCAAGGTCATCATCGAAACCTGCCTGCTGACCGACGAGGAAAAAGAGAAGATGTGCGACATTGTCTGTGAGGCGGGGGCGGACTATATCAAGACCAGCACCGGCTTCTCCACCGCAGGCGCGACCTTCCACGACGTGGAGCTGATGGTCAAGGGCGTGCATGGCCGCTGCAAGGTCAAGGCTGCCGGCGGCATCTCCACTGTGGACGATATGGAAAAGTTCCTCGCGCTGGGCGCGGACCGTCTGGGCACTTCCCGCGCGGTCAAGCTGCTGAACGGCGAACAGGCAAAGGGTTACTGAGTTTTTTCAACAAAAGCACAGCGAACGCTGTGCTTTTGCTGTTCAAACCGGTCTTCTTAATCAATTTTGGAATGTTGTATAAAAAGAGTCGGACTGTTCTTGACATTTCGACGAAGAGATGATAAGATATTACGCAGAAAACAACTGAATACCGACTTATCAAGAGCGGCTGAGGGGACAGGCCCTGTGAAGCCCGACAACCTGTGCGAGAGCATAAGGTGCCAAATCCTGCGGGAAACCGAAAGATAAGAGTGCAACGCTCAGAGCTTCGGTTCTGAGCGTTTTTGTTTGCGCAAAAAATCTTGATGCCGTGTAGGAAGCTGTGAATGGATCACCACATTTTATGGAGGACAACTTTTATGGCAAGACATCTGTTTACTTCTGAGTCCGTTACCGAAGGACATCCCGACAAGATCTGCGACCAGATCTCCGACGCGATCCTGGACGAGATCCTGACCAACGACCCCGACGCCCGCGTGGCCTGCGAGACCTGTGCTTCCACCGGCCTGGTGCACATCATGGGCGAGATCACCACCAACTGCTACGTCGATTTCCAGAAGATCGTCCGCGAGGTCGTCTCTGAGATCGGCTACACCCGCGCAAAGTACGGCTTTGACGCCGACACCTGCGCTGTCATCTCCAACATCGACGGCCAGAGCCCCGACATCGCCCTTGGCACCAACGATCAGGTCGGCGGTGCAGGCGACCAGGGCATGATGTTCGGTTATGCCTGCGACGAGACCCCGGAGCTGATGCCCATGCCCATCTCGCTGGCTCACAAGCTGGCCAAGCGCCTGACCGAGGTGCGCAAGAACGGCGAGCTGGACTACCTGCGCCCGGACGGCAAGAGCCAGGTCACTGTGGAGTACGATGAGGACGGCAAGCCGTTCCGCGTGGATGCCGTGGTCATCTCCAGCCAGCACAGCGACTCCGTCAGCATGGAGCAGCTGCGCGCCGACGTGATGGAAAAGGTCATCAAGGCCACCATCCCCGCCGAGCTGCTGGACGAGAACACCAAATACTACATCAACCCGACCGGCCGCTTCGTCGTGGGCGGCCCGCAGGGCGACTCCGGCCTGACCGGCCGTAAGATCATCGTCGATACCTACGGCGGCTATTCCCGCCACGGCGGCGGCGCATTCTCCGGCAAGGACCCCAGCAAGGTGGACCGCAGCGCTGCGTATGCGACCCGCTGGGTGGCTAAGAACATCGTGGCTGCCGGTCTGGCCAGCAAGTGCGAGGTGCAGGTGGCGTATGCCATCGGCGTGGCAAAGCCGGTCTCCATCATGGTGGATACCTTCGGCACCGGCAAGGTCGCCGACGACAAGATCGAGCAGGCTGTGGAGAAGGTCTTTGACCTGACCCCCGCCGCCATCATTCGCGACCTCGACCTGCGCAAGCCTATCTACCGCAAGCTGGCCGCCTACGGCCACATGGGCCGCGAGGATCTGGGCGTGAAGTGGGAGAACACCGACCGCGTGGAAGCACTGAAGGCTGCTGTGGCAGCGCTGTGATCGGCATAAGAAACTGAAAAAACGGTCCGGGACCTTTCCGCTGGGAGAGGCCCCGGACCATTTTTTGTGTCGAAGAAGGCGGGTTTGTATGAAAAAACTGTGGTTTTTGTAAAAAACTCACAGAGTCCTACGGATTTTGGAATAACAGATGTGCAAGGCGCAGAAAATCCGCTGATGGGTGAACTTTTGGGTGTCGAAACGGAGATTTTGTGATAGAATAGAAACAGATATGGACTTCAGCGGTCCTGTTGTCGGCTTGGTTTAAGGAACATGAAGGAGTTGTAACAATGTCTAACGAAATTAACCCGATGGCATTTTTTCAGGAGCCCAGCGTTGCAGATCTGCGTCTGCTGGCCTGCCCCGGTGCAGAGGAGCTGACCGATCTCATCGACAGACACCTTGTCGAGTGGGCAAAGTCTGCCGGTGTGGAGAAAGATAGCTTCATCATCCCCTGCGAGTGCCCCCGCTTCCAGAGCGGCGACGCAAAGGGCCTGGTCAAGGAGTCCGTCCGCGGCGACGATATCTTCATCGTTGTCGATCCGGGCAACTACAGCGTGACCTACAACCTGTTCGGCTACGAGAACCACCTCTCTCCCGACGACCATTTCGCAAACCTGAAGCGCCTCATCCAGGCAGTGGCCGGCAAGGCACACCGCGTGTCGGTCATCATGCCCAGCCTGTACGGCGGCCGCCAGCATCGCCGCGTCGTCCGCGAGAGCCTGGACTGTGCTGTGGCCCTGCAGGAGCTGCAGACCATGGGCGTGAAGAACATCATTACCTTTGACGCACACGACCCCCGCGTCCAGAACGCCGTGCCCCTGCTCAGCTTCGACAACGCGATGCCGACCTATCAGGTCCTCAAGAGCCTGCTGAAGAAGAACCCGGAGATCAGCTTCGACAAGGAGAAGTTCATCGTGGTCAGCCCCGACGAAGGCGCAATGAGCCGCAACATGTACTTCTCCAGTGTGCTGGGCTGCAACCTGGGCATGTTCTACAAGCGCCGTGACTATACCCGCGTCGTGAACGGCCGCAACCCCATCGTGGCCCACGAGTATCTGGGCGATTCCGTGGAGGGCAAGACTGTCTTCATCGCGGACGACATCATCGCTTCCGGCGAGAGCATGCTGGAAGTTGCCGGCAACCTGAAAAAGCGCGGTGCTGGCCGCATCATCGCCAACGCCACCTTCCCGCTGTTCACCAGCGGTCTGGCAAAGTTCGACCAGGCCGTGGCGGACGGTACGCTGGACTACGTGGTGGGCACCAACCTGACCTACCGTCTGCCGGAGCTGCTGACCCGCGACTGGTACGTCGATGTTGATGTTTCCAAGTATGCTGCCTACTTCGTGGTGGCGCTGAACCACGACATGTCCGTTTCCAGCATCATCGACCCCATCAAGAAGATCGAGGCTCTGCTGGCAAAGCGTAGCTGAGTTTTCTATACAAAAAAGTCTGTTGCCCATGAGGCAACAGACTTTTTTTGTATACAGGAAAGGGGAGCCGCGATGCCGCAGCTCCCCTTTGTGGGTCTGTGTTTACAGTGTCCCATCCTTCAGGCAGCGCACGAGGGCGGGCACTTCGTAGAGGAGCATGAGGACCCAGCCGACGGCGTAGCTGTAGGGCAGTGCCTCGATGTCCATGTGGAGGATGAGGACGAAAACGGCGGCAGCGGCCACACGACCTGCCATGTTGAGCATACTGCTGTTGAGGGTGATCTTCAGGTCGCCCAGGCCGCGGAAGCCGCCCTGCACACCGTTGGTGAGGGCAGGCATCAGGTAGAACAGGGAGACGAGCCGCAGAAAGCGGACGCCCAGCTCCACGACTTCGGGTTGGTCTGCGAAGAGGCGGATGATGGGTTCGGCGCAGAAGTAACAGAGGACCGTGATGCAGACGGCGTAGACGGCTTCGATCTTCAGGCCGCAGAAGAAGCCCTTGCGGACGCGGTCCTTTTTCCCGGCACCGCGGTTCTGGGCCATCAGGGTGGTGGCGGCGTGGCCGATGTTCTGCTGGGGGATATAGGCGAAATCGTCGATGCGGCTGGACGCAGTGAACGCGGCCATGGCGTTGACGCCCATCGTGTTGACGATGGCCTGCACCGCGATCTTGCCCAGCTGGACCGTGGCCTGCTGCATGGCGCTGGCCCAGCCGTAGCTGACGGTCTTTTTCAGCAGGGAGCTGTCAAAAATGAGCCAGCGGCGGCCAAGCTGCAGGACGGGGATCTTCCAGCGGATATAGACGAGGCAGAGCGCACAGCAGGCGGCTTCGCTGAGGACGGTGGAAAGCGCACAGCCTTCCGAGCCCCAGTCCAGAACCTCAACAAAGAACAGGTCGCCCGCGATGTTCAGTACCGAACTGACCATCAGAAAGTAGAGGGCGCTTTTGCTGTCGCCCAAAGCCCGCATGGTGGCGGCGAGGAAGTTGTAGAAGAAGGTGAAGATGAGGCCTGCAAAGACGATGCGCAGGTAATTCACCGCGATGGGGAGAATCTCTTCCGGGACCTGGAGCAGCCGCAGCAGGGGATTCGCCAGTAGGATGCAGACCAGCGAGAAGGCCAGAGAGAACACGGTGCCCGCGATGGCGGTGGTGGAGACCTGGCGCTCCACGAGCTTGTTGTCGCCTGCACCGAACGCGGTGCTGACGAGGATGCCTGCACCCAGGCACATGCCGTTGATGAAGAGGATGGCCAGCGTCATCAGCGGGTTGGAAGTGCCGACGGCGGCCAGGGCGTCTTCGCCGACGAACTTGCCCACGATAATGCTGTCCACCGCGTTGTAGGTGAGCTGAAACAGATTGCCCAGCACGAGGGGAATGGTGAAGTTCACCAGCAGCGGTGTGATGCTGCCGGTGGTCATATCTTTTGTCATGGTAGATGCTCTTTTCTGTTGGAATCAAAAATTCAGGTTCTGCCGTCCGCTGAGGATGACGAGGGCCGAACGGCTGGTGCCCTTGGCCAGCAGCTGCGCGGCGGCGTGGAGGGCAGCACCGGCGCTGAGCGAAGCGGGGATGGCGTCGGTGATGAGGACCTTCTGTGCGGCGCGGGCGGCGTCGGAACGGGTGACGGCGGCGACGTTGTCCACCACATAGGCATTGTAATTTTTGGGAATGAAGCCGAAGCCCATCTCCGGGATGCCGTGGCCGCCCGTGAACCCGCCGCTGAGGGCCTGGCTCTCAAACGGCTCGACCGCCACCATCCGGACGTCGTTCGTCCAGGCCTTGAGCGTTTCGCCCACGCCGGTGATGGTGCCTGCGCTGCCCACGCTGACCACGACGCTGTCCACAAGGCTCCTGCCCTCCCGCGCGATGGCTTTGGCGATGGCGGGGCCGGTGACGCGGCGGTGGTATTCGGGATTGTTGTCGTTGGCGAGCCAGTTCATATAGTACCAGCCGTTCTCCGCAGCCTTGCTCTCGGCCAGCGCCCGCGCACCAGCCAGACCGTTCCGGGCCGGGGAGTGCAAAATCTGGGCACCGAGGCGGAGCAGATACTCCTGCCGCAGGGCCGGGGCATCCTCCGGCATGGCGATCACGATGGGGTGCCCGGCGGTGCGGCTGGCCAGAGTCAGTGCCGCCGCAAAGGCACCGGTGGAAGCCTCGATGATGGGCTGGCCGGGGGCCAGTGTGTGCTGCTCTGCCGCAAGGGCCAGCATCCCTTCGGCCAGCGCATCGCGGGACGTGCCGGTGGGGCCGTCAAAGTCCAGGTAGGCATACAGCCGCCCCTTCAGCCCGCAGGCAGAAAGGTAGCCCCGCAGCTCCACGATGGGACAGGGCAGCAGGGTCTGGTAAAAGTTCGGATAAATGGCCACGAAATTCCTCCTTCGGTGGGATACATTATAATAATCCTAACGCAAAGCGGGCGGGGCGTCAAGCCGCACTTTGGCAAAAATGGAGAAAATCCGCGAAAAAATCTGGCAGAGTGATGAAGAAAAGCCTTGACAAGGGGCGAACAGTCTGCTATACTCCGTATGTAAAGCAAAAAAACTTTACAAACGATGGAAGGTCAGGGCAGAAACGCACAATGGCAAAAGATTTTGAGATGGGCTATCTGCTCGATTTTTACGGCGAAGTCCTCACGCCCAAGCAGCGCGAGATGCTGAACCAGTATTACAACAACGACCTTTCGCTGAGCGAGATCGGGGAAAATTTCGGCATCACCCGCCAGGGCGCACGGGACGCCATCAAGCATGGCGAGACCACCCTGAAGGAGCTGGAAGCCAAAGTCGGCTTCGCGGCCCGCTACCGCCGGGTGCAGGAAAAGCTGGAAGAGCTGGAACAGCTCGTCGTGGATGCACGGTTCGAGTGCACCGGCCCCTACGCAAAACTCACCACCACCGAGTATGCAGCCACTTTGACCAAGATGCTGGGGATCATCCGGTCCATGGACGAGGTCAACGAGAGCTGATGCTCAGATCATTCTGAGAGGAGCACCGCACATGGCATTTGAATCTTTGACCGACCGCCTTGCCGGTGTGTTCAAAAAACTGCGCGGCCACGGCAAACTGACCGAGGCCGACATCAAGGCCGCGATGCGCGAAGTCCGGATGGCCCTGCTGGAAGCCGACGTCAACTACAAGGTGGCGAAGGAGTTCTGCGCCAAGGTCTCGGAACGCGCGATGGGGCAGGAGGTCATGGAGAGCCTGACCCCCGCCCAGCAGGTGGTCAAGATCGTCAACGAGGAGCTGATCGCCCTGATGGGCGGCGAGGAAGCCCCGAAGCTGATCGTCAAGAACAAGGGGCAGACCATCATCATGCTCTGCGGCCTGCAGGGCAATGGTAAAACGACCCACGCCGCCAAGCTGGCCAAATACTTCATCAAGCAGGGCCGCCGCCCCATGCTGGTGGCCTGCGATATTTACCGCCCGGCCGCCATCGACCAGCTGAAGGTCGTGGGAAAACAGGCCGGGGCACCGGTCTTTACGCTGGACGGCGAAAAGCCGCCGGTCATCGCCAAAAAGGCGCTGGCCCACGCGAAGGACTACGGCAACGACATCCTTATCCTGGATACCGCCGGCCGCCTGCAGATCGACGAGGTCCTGATGCAGGAGCTGGTGGACATCAAGGAAGCCGTGCCTGTGGATGAGACCCTGCTGGTCGTGGACGCCATGGCCGGTCAGGACGCCGTGAACGTCGCTAGAACCTTCAACGAGACGGTCGGCATCGACGGCATCATCCTGACCAAGACCGACGGCGACACCCGCGGCGGCGCAGCCCTTTCGGTGTTGTCCGTCACCGGCAAACCCATCAAGTTCCAGGGCACCGGCGAAAAGCTGGACGACCTCGAAGTCTTCCATCCCTCCCGCATGGCCAGCCGCATCCTCGGCATGGGCGATGTGCTCAGCCTCATCGAGCGCGCACAGGATGCCGCCGACGAAAAGGCCGCCGAAGAGACGGCCAAGCGGATGATGGAGAACAAATTCGACATGAACGATATGCTGGCCCAGTTTGCGCAGATCCGCAAGATGGGCGGCGCGGGGGCCATGCTCAGCATGATGCCCGGCATGTCGGGCATCGACGCCAGCCAGGTCGACGAGAAGGCCTTTGACCGCATCGAGGCGATGATCTACTCGATGACCAAGGAAGAGCGCGAGAAGCCCTCCATCATCAACCCCAAGCGCAAGCGCCGCATTGCAGCGGGCAGCGGCACCAAGGTCGAGGATGTCAACAAGCTGCTCAAGCAGTTTGAGATGATGCAGAAGATGATGAAGCAGTTCAAGAAGAGCCCCAAGGGCTTTGCCCGCCGCCTGGGCGGCATGATGGGCAACCCGAACGCTTTCCGCGGCCTGAAATAATGTTGGTATACACCCCGCTGGGGTTGTACAGATAGATTTTTAGAACACCCCGCACTGGGGCACAAACAATTTTTGGAGGATATTTACCATGGCAGTTAAGATTCGTCTGCGCCGCGTCGGCGCCAAGAAGGCTCCCTTCTATCGTGTTGTTGTTGCTGACAGCCGCTTCCCCCGCGACGGCCGTTTCATCGAGGAGATCGGCACTTACGATCCCAACCAGGAGCCCTCTATCGTGAAGATCGATGCCGAGAAGGCAAAGGCATGGATCGCAAACGGCGCACAGCCCACCGATACCGTTCGCGTGCTGCTGAAGAAGTCCAACATTCTGTAAGTAGGAGGGCTGACTCATGCAGGAGCTGTTGCTGGCAGTTGCCCGCGGTCTCGTGGAGGACAAGGACGCCGTCAAGGTCACGGTGGACGAGCCCCGCGAGGACGGCACCATCGTCTACCACCTGAGCGTGGCAGAGGGAGATATGGGCCGTGTCATCGGCAAGCAGGGCCGGATCGCAAAAGCCATTCGTGTGGTGATGCGCGCGGCTGCTGTGCGGGTCGATGAAAAGGTCCTTGTTGAGATCGACTGAGCACCCTACGGGCCCTTTGCTGCAAGGCAAAGGGCCTTTTATTATAGAAGAACGAAACCTCTCCGTCATTGCTGCGCAATGCCACCTCTCCGAATGGGAGAGTCCTTGGCAGCCAGAGGAAGCGTTCTCTTTGTGCCGAGGGCTTCCCGATCGGGGGAGCTGTCGAGCGCGAGCGAGACGGAGAGGGGGAACAGGAGATAACGATGCAGCAATATCTGGAAGCAGGCAAGGTCGTGACCACCCACGGTGTGCGCGGTGAAATGAAACTGGAGCTTTGGTGCGACGGCGTGGCGTTCCTGAAAAAGGTCGGCAGGCTGTATGCTTCGGCCCAGGGCGGCAGGTGCTACAAGATCGTGTCCATCCGCCCGCAGGGGCAGATGGCGCTGCTCCAGCTGGAGGGCGTCAACGACATGGATGCCGCCCGTGCGCTGCGGGGGCAGGTGTTCTATTTTGACCGCAGCGATGCCACTCTGCCCGCCGGGCGGTGGTATGTGGCCGACCTCATCGGCTGCGAGGTGCGGGATGCCGACACCGGCAAGGTGTACGGCGTTGTGACCAGCGTGGACCACCCCGGTGCGCAGGACATCTACACCGTCAAGGCCCCCAACGGAAAAGAATATCTGTTCCCCGGTGTGGACGCCTTTTTGAAAGAGCGGAACCCGCCGGAGGGGTACATCCTCGTCACGCCCATTCCCGGATTGCTGGACGATGACTGCGACAGCGAGCGGGAGGAGGAGTGAGCCATGGGAATGCGTGTGGACATCGTGACCCTCTTCCCGGAGATGTGCCAGCAGGTGCTGGATGCCAGCATCCTGGGCCGTGCGGCAAAGCGGGGCTATATTGAGACCCACTGCCACCAGATCCGGGACTATACCCTGAACAAACAAAAGCAGACCGACGACTACCCCTACGGCGGCGGCTGCGGCATGGTGCTGTATGCCCAGCCCATTGCGGACTGTCTGCGGGCCGTTCAGCAAGAAGTGGAGGCACAGGGACGCCCCAAGCCGCATATTGTATTCTTGACGGCAGGCGGTCAGCGCTACACCGAAGAACATGCCCGGCGGCTGGCGGAATACGACAATCTGACTCTGGTCTGCGGCCACTACGAGGGCATCGACGAGCGGGTCATCGACGCCTTTGCCGATGAGGAAATCTCCATCGGCGACTATATCCTGACCGGCGGCGAGCTGGCAAGCCTTGTGGTGGCGGACAGTGTGCTGCGGCTCAAGCCCGGTGTGCTGGCCGAACAGAAGGGCTACGAAGAGGAAAGCTACTGGGACGGTCTGCTGGAATATCCGCAGTACACCCGGCCGGAAGTCTGGGAGGGCCGCGCGGTGCCCCCGGTGCTGCTGGGCGGCGACCACCAGAAGATCGACGCATGGCGGGGTGAGCAGAGCCGCACCCGCACCCGGCTGCGCCGCCCGGAGCTTTATGAGGCGTGGTGCAGGACCCACCCCATCACCGAGCTGCCCAAGTGGAAACGGGGCGAGAATGTCCGGCTGGTGAAGACCGAAGAGCAGTTCCGGGCCGCTGCACAGCTCTTTGCCGAGGGACGGAAAACCGTCTGTGCCGACGGCTGGACGGCGGAATACCTGGAAACGCTGACGCCGGAAGTGTTCCTGGAGCAGTTGAAACAGGAGAAACAGGACGGCTGGGTCTGCTACCTGCACTATACGAAGGATGTGGCGGACGGCATGGTCAGTGTGAACCACAAGACCGGCCAGGTCGAGCACCTGTTCGTGAGCGCTGCAGCGCGCGGAAAGGGCATCGGCCAGAAGATGCTGGACTTTGCCCGCAAAAAGCTGCCTGAATGGCCCCACCCGGAGCTGACTGTGCTGGATACCAATACCCGTGCACTGGCCCTTTACCGCCGGATGGGCTGGGCCATCGAGGGCATCGAGCTGGTGTTCGATCCGGAAAAATTTGAGGATGTGGCCGTGGAGAGCCGCCTGCTCAAGATGCGGTACGAGGGCTGAAAAAAGCTGCCGAAGCCTGCAAACGTCCGCCGACAGTCGAAAAAATGTTGAAAACTTTTGTATTACCCCGCCAATGACAGGGGAATAATTTTGGTATCTTTGTATAAATGGCGAAAAAAGCCCCCATTATCATTGGGAAAACCGCCAAAAATGTGTCGAGGGGCTGTACAACGGTTTCGCCTTGCGCTAAAATAGGTACAACGCAACAGGCACAAAACATGATTGCATTCCGAAAACGATAAGATAGGAGCGTTTTACTATGTACGTCAAAGAAGTTACCGTTGAAAATCAGGTTG
>ERZ826016.2936-NODE-2936-length-12464-cov-2.749859_pt1 | contig 12464 bp, 12 predicted proteins | sample MGYA00519872_ERZ826016 | MGnify/ENA primary metagenome ERZ826016 (study PRJEB31778, sample SAMEA3449218) | human gut metagenome | biome: human gut; feature: human-associated habitat; material: faeces | place: United Kingdom | collected 2010/2012 ... | reverse complement strand
TCCTATTAGGGAATGGATAAGAGAAGATGACTTCTATAAAGAGATTAAAAATACTTTTAATACTGATATTTCTAAAGAATTATTTAATAATGATTATTTAATTAAAATATTAGATGAACATAAGAATAGAGAGAAAGATAATTATAGAAAGATATGGGCAGTATATAGTTTTCTTAAGTGGTATGATGAGTATTTTGTTAAGAGATAGAAAAATAGTGAATGTTTGAGAAAAATTATAAAATAAGAAAAAGATATAGTAAAAATATTATGAGAAAAAGTACTAATGTGATTTAGTACTTTTTAATTGTTATAAAATATCTATAAGTTTTAATAAACTTATATAGAAATACTTAAAAAATGGTATAATATGTTAAAAAACTTTTAGGTAAGGAGGAAATATGAAATCTTATACGAATACAAAATTAAAAAAGAAATTACAAAATAAAGGAATACAATTGGATAGTAGGAAGAAAAATTTGTTTGATAAATTGAAATAAGGAATAAATATAGAAAAAATACATAAAATATAATAGTTACATATTTACATTTATTCTATTTTGTAATATTATGTATATGTAATGAAATGCCTCTTGTATTAGAGGGAGAAAAGGGAACGCTGTTCCTTTTTTTCGTGTAATAGTTTGTTGTTAAATAATAATTTAAACATAAAAACTATAGAAAATAAATTTATTTTATGATAAAATACTATGGAAGAAAGAAGGAAGAAGTATGAAAGTAGGTATATGTTCATTAGGATGTAAAGTTAATATATATGAAAGTGAACTTGTTACTAATATATTAAAGAATAATAATTATGAGATAGTGGATTTTGAAGATAAGGCTGATATTTATATTATTAATACTTGTAGTGTTACTAATGAGAGTGATAAGAAATCTAGAAAGATGATAAATAGGGCTAAGAAGAATAATCCTTCTGCGATTATAGTGGTTATGGGTTGCTACAGTCAGGTTAATGCTGATGATATTGATGTTGATATTGTTCTTGGTAATAAGGATAAGTCAAGAATAGTAGAGATAATTGAGGATTATATTGAGACTAAAGAGAAGAAGAAGATTATTTATGATCTTAGTAAAGTAGATTTTGAGAAGATGGAGATTAGTAGCTTTGATAGTCATACTAGGGCTTTTGTTAAGATTCAAGATGGTTGTAATGCTTTTTGTTCTTACTGTATTATTCCTTATACTAGGGGTAGAGTTAGAAGTAAGAATAAATATGATGTTATTAGAGAAGTTACTAAATTAGTTAATGAAGGATATAAAGAGATTGTTCTTACTGGTATTCATACTGGTAGATATGGTATAGATATTAATAGTAGTTTGGAAGAATTACTTAATGAATTAGTGATGATTCCTAATATTTATAGAATTAGATTATCTTCAATTGAGATTAATGAGATTACTCCTGGTATTAGAAATTTACTAAAAAATAATAAAGTTATGGCTAAGCATTTACATATACCTCTTCAATCTGGTAGTGATAAGATATTAAAATTAATGAATAGAAGATATAATACTAGTGAATTTTTAAGTATGGTAGATAGTCTTAGAGATATTGATGATATTTCTCTTACTACTGATTTAATAGTGGGCTTTCCTAAAGAGAGTGATGATGATTTTAATGATACTATGAATACTCTAAGAAAGATTGGTTTTACTAAGATACATACTTTTCCATATTCTAGAAGAAAAGGTACAGTAGCGGATAAAATGGATGGTCATATTGATGGTACTATTAAGAAAAGAAGAGTTCATGAAGTACTTGCATTATCTAATGAATATGAGAATAAGTTTTATAATAGTAAGATTGGTAAGGTATATGATGGGGTGGTTGAAATACATGATAATGGTTTGGTAGTAGTACATACTTCTAATTTTATACCAGTTATTATTAATGATAATGTAGAGAGTAATAGTATAGTTAATGTTATGATTGAAAAAGTAGAGGGACTTAATGTTTATGGAAGAATAGTATAACTATTCTTCTTTTGATTATGGGAAATTATGTTATGTAATTGACATTAAAATAGGGAAATGTTATAATTTATAGCGTAATATTTGTAAGAAATAACATAAAATATTAGATGGAGGTATGTATGTTAAAGTTATTAAAGAATTTAAATAAAAAGGATTGGTTATATGTATTTATATCTGCTATTTTGATTGTATTTCAGGTATGGTTAGAACTTAAGATGCCGGATTATATGTCCAATATTACTCAGCTTGTTCAAACTAAGGGGGCTGCGATGAGTGATATTTTAAGAGAGGGTGGATATATGCTACTGTGTGCTTTTGGTAGTTTGGTATCGGCTTTTATAGTGGGGTATTTTACTTCTAGTATATCTGCTTCTTTTTCTTATCGTACTAGAGGTAAGTTATTTAGAAAGGTTGAAGATATTAGTACTTATGAGATAAAGAAATTTTCTCCTAGTAGTTTGATTACTAGAACTACTAATGATATTACACAGATTGAATTTCTTATTGCGATGGGGCTTACTTTAATGATTAAGGCTCCTATTACAGCGGTATGGGCTGTTACTAAGATTGTTAATAAGAGTATTGAATGGAGCATTTTAACGGGAGTAGCAGTGCTTGTACTTCTTATTACTATTGGTATTATTATGATTATTGTTATGCCTAAGTTTAAAATAGTACAAGAACTTCTTGATAAGGTTAATATGGTTACGAGAGAGAATTTAACTGGTATTAGAGTTGTTAGGGCATTTAATGCTGAAGAATATCAAGAAGATAAGTTTGAAGGTATTAATAATAAGCTTACTAAGCAGCAGATTTTTAATCAGACTGCATTTAATTATTTGAATCCTATTATGTATTTGGTTATGTATTTTTTAACGCTTGGTATTTATTTTATAGGAGCTATTCTTATTAATGATGCTGGTATGGGGGATAAGATTGTTCTGTTTGGTAATATGATTGTTTTTTCTTCTTATGCTATGCAGGTTATTATGTCTTTTTTAATGCTTGCTATGATATTTATGATGTTACCTAGAGCTAGTGTATCCGCTAAGAGGATTAATGAGGTGCTTGATACTCCAATTAGTGTTAAAGAAGGAACTGTTACTGAGAATAATAGTGATATTAAGGGGACTGTTGAATTTAAGAATGTTTCTTTTAAGTATCCTGATGCTGATGAGTATGTTCTTGAAGATATATCGTTTAAGGTTAATAAGGGAGAAGTTATTGCTTTTATTGGTTCTACTGGTAGTGGTAAATCTACTTTAATTAATTTGATACCTAGATTTTATGATGCTACTAGTGGGGAGATACTAGTAGATGGTATTAATGTTAAAGATTATAATTTTGAGTATTTGAATAATATAGTAGGTTATGTACCACAGAAGGCTGTTATGTTTTCGGGAAGTGTTTTATCGAATATTACTTTTGGTAAGAATAGACATGGTAAACCTTCTAAAGAAAGAGCAAAGGCTGCTATTAGGGTATCACAAGCTGAAGAATTTGTATCTAAATTAGATGATAAAGAGAAAGCACATATTGCTCAAGGTGGTACTAATGTTAGTGGTGGTCAAAAGCAGAGATTATCAATAGCGAGAACGATTGCTAGGGATCCAGAAATATATATTTTTGATGATTCTTTTAGTGCACTTGATTATAAGACTGATAGTACTTTAAGAAGTGAACTTAAGAAATATACTAAAGATGCTACGGTTATGATAGTAGCTCAAAGAATTGGTACGATACTTAATGCTGATAAGATTGTTGTTTTAGATAATGGTAAATGTGTTGGTGTTGGTACGCATAAGGAATTAATGAAGAAGTGTAAAGTATATAAAGAGATTGCTTTATCACAGGTATCAAAGGAGGAACTTGAAAATGTCTAGTAATGAAAAAGAGAGAAATAGTCATTCTAGAGGTCATGGACCGATGAGAGTAAGTGAAAAGCCAAAGGATTTTATGGGTTCTATTAAGAAACTTATGAAGAGTCTTAGTAGTTTTAAGGTACTTATATTTATTGCTCTTGTATTAGCGGCTTTATCTTCTATTCTTTCACTTATTGCTCCGAATAAGTTATCTGATTTGACTGATGAGATTACTAAGGGTATTACGATTAATACTTCTAATATGAAAGAGTTAGAAGAGGATCTTACTAAGAATATTAGTGATATTGGTAATATTTTAGGTATTAATTTAGATGAAAAGATGATATATAGGGTTAATTCTTCTGGTATTAGTAGTGAAGATAAGATTAAATTTAATGATACTTTAAAAAGTATTAGTAGTAACCAGGAATTGATACTTAAGTATTTTAGTGAGTTACCTGATAGTGTTCTTGATATTATTATTGGTGATAGTACTTATAATGATATTTATATTAGTAAAGAGGATAAGATCACGACGATTAGGGCTTTTAGTGATATCGATGTTGATAATAAAAAATTTAATGGTATTAGTAGTTTTCCTGATAGTATGAAGAAGGCTTTATTTCCTGATACTGTGATTGATGGAATAGAGATTAGTACTGATGATAAAGTAGAGTTTATTACTTTGATGGCTGGTAGTGATAGTTCTTCAGTTAATGAGATGTATAAGGTTATGGAGAATCTTCCTATTAGTGTGCAGAAGGTTATTGGACCTAAGATGGATATGGATAAGATTAAGAGTATTGCTATATTACTTGCTTGTTTATATATTATTAGTGCTATATTTAGTTATGTTGAAGGTTTATCTATGATTAAAGTAGCTAATGGATATGCTAAAAAGCTTAGAAGTAGTATATCTGAGAAGATAAATAAATTACCTCTTAAATTCTTTGATCATAATTTATCTGGTGATATTTTATCTAGGGTTACTAATGATGTTGATACGATAGCTCAATCTTTAAATAATAGTTTATCTACTTTAGTATCTTCGATTACTTTATTTATTGGTTCTATTATTATGATGTTTGTTACTAATTATATTATGGCTATTACTGCTATTGTGTCTAGTTTGATTGGATTTATACTTATGTTTATTATTCTTAATAAGTCACAGAGGTATTTTACTGCTAGACAGAGGGAACTTGGTAAATTAAATGGTTATATTGAAGAGATTTATAGTGGACTTAATGTAGTTAGAAGTTGTAATGCTAAAGATGAGACTATTAATGAATTTGATAAGTTAAATGATAAGTTATATGATTGTAATAGAAAGAGTCAATTTTTATCTGGACTTATGCAACCGATAATGGGATTTATTGGTAACTTTAGTTATGTTGCTGTATGTATAGTAGGAGCTTTACTTGTTAGTAAGAGTGTGATATCTTTTGGTGTGATAGTGGCTTTTATTATGTATGTTAGATTATTTACTAATCCTTTATCACAAATTGCTCAAGCTATGACTTCAATGCAAAGTACTGCTGCTGCTAGTGAGAGGGTGTTTGGTTTACTTGAAGAAGTGGAAATGGATAGTGAAGATGATATTACTAAGAAATTAGATAAACATAAGGTTAAGGGTAATATTGAATTTAAGAATGTTAAGTTTGGTTATGATAAGGATAAGATTATTATTAATGATTTTACTGCTAAGGTTAAGGCGGGAGAAAAGATTGCTATTGTTGGTCCTACTGGTGCTGGTAAAACGACGATGGTTAATTTGCTTATGAAGTTTTATGATATTAATGATGGTGATATTTTGATAGATGGTACTTCTATTAAGGAACTTAAGAGAGATAATATTCATAGTTTATTTACGATGGTTCTTCAGGATACTTGGTTATTTAATGGTACTGTTAAGGAAAATATTATTTATAATCAGAAAAATGTTAGTAATAAAAAAGTAGAAGAAGTATGTAAAGTAGTAGGAGTAGATCATTTTATTAAGACTTTACCTAATGGTTATGATAGTATTATATCTGATAATGATTCGGTATCTTCTGGTCAGAGACAACTTCTTACTATTGCTAGAGGTATGATTAGTGATAGTCCTTTCTTGATACTTGATGAGGCTACTAGTAATGTTGATACGAGAACTGAAGAGTTAGTTCAAAAGGCTATGGATAAACTTATGGAGAATAAGACTTCGTTTATTATTGCTCATAGGTTATCTACGATTAAGAATGCTGATTTGATACTTGTTATGAAAGATGGTAATATTATTGAACAGGGTAATCATAATGAATTAATGAAGAAGAATGGGTTTTATGCTAATTTATATAATTCTCAATTTGAAAAGACTAATAATTAATATTAGTTTTTTTTATCCTATGAAATCTAGGGTTTTCATAGGCATAACATAGCCTAGGTCTATGTTATGAATAATTTTTTTTAGGAGGGAAGAAATATATAATTAAGAATCTAATAGGTTTAAATAATTATGAAATTAGTGTTAAAAAAAATAAAGATTGTTCTTTTATGAATTTGTTTATTAATTATAATATTTTTTTGTCCAATTTTTCTGTATTTATTGATTTCTATTTATTGATATGATAAAATTATAGTGTGAGGTAGAATATGAGAAGATATAAATATTTACTATTTAGTATTATTAGTTTTATGTTGTTTAATATTAATATTGTTTTAGCTGATACTATGGATGCTTGTACTAATGTGGGTATACTTAAAGTTATATATTTTATTAAGTTACTTCTTAATATTGCTTTTATAGCAGTTCCTATTGGTTTAATTGTATTTGGTCTTATCGATTTTTCTAAGTCAGTTGCTTCTGGTGATGAAAAAGATGGTAAGAAGAATTTGAATCTATTTATTAAGAGATTAATATATGGAGCATTAGTCTTTTGTGTACCATGGATTGTTAATGTAGTTATGCATTTACTAGGAGATCTTACTAAAGATGTTAATTGGACTGACTGCTACAACAATGCTAATAAAGAATATATTGATGCACATGAAGAATAGGGAATATTCTTCTTTTTTTTCTAAAAATAATTGACTTAGAAATGGTAAAATGATATACTTGATATAGTAGGAAAGTAGGTTACTATCTATGAAGAAAAAGGATAAAAAGAAGAATACTTATAAGTATGATAATAAAAGATTTATTTTAGCGTTTACAATGATGTTTTGTTTAGTTATATCTATGAGTACTTATTGGATGTATGCATATAAGCATAAGTATGGAAAGAATTACTTTGATAATAAGATTATTAGTTATAAAGTAAGTGATTATGTTGATACTGATGGTAATTATGTATATTTAAAAAATATTGATAAGGAAATAATTAATACTTTTATTAATAAACAAAAAGAAGTGTTAAAAAATAATGTTATTGATATGAGTGTTACTAAGGGAATATATAAAGATATATTATCTATTAAGATTAGTTATGTATTATATGGAGAACTTAGTAATTATGAAGATGTTATTACTATTAATATTGATTTAAAGAATAATAAGGTACTTAGTAATGATGATATGATAGATATGGTTAAGGGTAGTTATAAGGATATTGCTACTGATATATTTAATGAGTATATTAAAATAAATAATAATAGAGAAGTAGTAGATGCTATTACTGAAGAGAAATTAAGTAGTAGTGCATTTAATAATAATAGTGAGAAGTATATTATTAGAATTAGAGAGAAATTACCTGAGGTTATGAATATATATATAGAAAATAACGAAGTATATTATTTAGTTAGAAAATATGAAATTAATAAAGTATGTTATTATACTAATACTGATATAAATATGGGATATATAAATAAAAAAATAGGTAAGTTATAGAAGGAGGAATTTTTATGGAAAGTATTTTATCGGCAACAGCGATTGCTATAGGAGTTATGGTTGGACTAGCTTTTTTAGGACTAGGATTAGGAATAGGATTACTTGGAGGGAGAGTTGCTGAGGCAGTTGGTAGAAATCCTGAAACTAAGAATGATGTTGTTCATTCAATAATGACTATATTAATAATATTTGCAATATTTTTATTATTCTTATTTGCATTTTGTTTCTTATTATTATTCTTTAATCCATTAGTGGGATAATATGACATACTTTATTATCTCTTTTGTCATTATCATTCTTTTAGTAGTGGTAATGAGTTTAATACTTAAGAATGCTGTTAAACAGGTTGATGAAAAATCTAAGTCATATTTTGTTGATAAATTAAAAGAGTATGATTATTTAATAGATGAAAAAGAAAAGAAACTTTCTGAATTAGAAAGTGAACTTTTAAAAAGAAAGAATGGGTTAAATGATAATAGTTTAAGTGAATCAGGACCTAAGTATGATTTTGATACTAGTATTATTGATTTACTTACTGAGACTAATTATCTTGATAAGAATATATTTGAACTTAATAAGAAAATAGAACAAAAATTTATTATTAATTATGAAGATTTAATTAAAGATTTCTTGTCTAATATTAAGGGAGATAATAGATATGATTTCTGTGTTAAATTAAGAAATAAATTTACTCCGGATGAAATATATAATATTGAATTAATGTTACCGGAAGAAAGAAATGCATATTTAAAGAAGACACTTAGTGAGGAAGAATATAAGGTTTATGAAATATATTTAGCTAGTAATAAATTTAATATGGAAGATTTTATTGATTATTTAAATAGACTTATTGAACTTAATGATCCTACTGTAGTGGTTCTTGTACCTAATGATAAGGTTAATTATGATTATATTGATAAAAATATTAAGACTAAAGTAAGTGATGGTATTTATAAGGGGATTAAGATACTATATAGAAATAAGGTATATGACTTTAGCTTAAATGAAGGGAATGTGTGATATGGAACTTAAAAAGGTAGATAAAAAAGTTGAAGATATTAAAAGTAATAACAATATTTATTCTGTTGGCAAAGTTATAAAAGTTAATCCTTATACTGTTATTGTATCTGGTCTTAATGATATTACTTATTATGAAGAAGTTGATATTGCTGGTAAGGCTAAAGGGTTTGTTTTTGCTGTAGGAAAGAATAATATTACGGTATCTTTAGTTGATGTTAATGATAAGATTAATCCTGGTGATGAAGTATATTCGTTGAAGAAACAATTTAAGTGTTTATTTAGTATGGATTCTATGGGTAAAGTTATTGATATCTTTGGGAATGATTTAATAGCGGGTAAAAAATTTGATAATTTGGTTGAAGTTCCTATTGAAAATGAACCTATTCCTATTATGGATAGAGGTCTTGTTACGAGAGAATTTTTAACTGGACTTACTAGTATTGATATGTTATATCCAATTGGTAGAGGACAGAGACAATTAATTATTGGAGATAAAAAGACTGGTAAAACACAGATTGCTCTTGATGCCATTGTTAATCAAAAAGATAAGAATATGGTATGTATATATGTTGCTTTAGGTAAGACTAAGAAAGAAGTTAAAGATATTTATTATGATCTTACTAAGAGAGGGGCTGCATCATATACTATTATTATTGCATCATTTCATGATGAGCTTCCTAATAGAACATATCCTTATGTTGCTTTATCAATAGCAGAGTCTATGATGATGGATTCTTATGATGTTCTTGTTGTTATAGATGATTTAAAGAAACATGCTGATGTATATAGACAAATATCTCTTGCTAGTAAGAAGACTCCTGGTAGAGATGCTTATCCATCTGATATCTTTTATGCACATAGTAAATTGCTAGAAAAAGGTTGTCAACATAAAAATGGTGGTTCTATTACAATACTTCCAATAGTAGAGACTAAGAGTTCAGATATTACTGATTATATATCTACTAATATTATTTCTATTTGTGATGGGCAGATAGTTTTATCTAGTAAGAACTTTGCTAAAGGAGAGAAACCGGCATTAGATTATGGATTATCTGTATCTAGATTAGGTGGAGCAGTACAGTCTCCAGAGGTTAAGAGACTTGGTAGTTTAGTTAGAAGTAAATTACTTGAATATTTGGAAGTTAGAGATATATATGAACTTGCTAATATTGATGAAATGAGTGAAGAATTACAGCATAGGATGAAAGAAGGAAAAGATATTCTTGATAAACTTAAACAAAATAAATTTTCTCCTAAAAGTAAGGAAGAAATGCTTGAGTTATATAAGTTCTTAGAGGAAGGTGATAATAATGAAAATAGGTAAAATTATTACTATTAATGATATTTCTGTAGAAATTATATTATCAAGTAATGATATTAAAATAGGGGATATTTTGGAAGTAGAAGGTAATAATAAGTATGTATTTGAAGTAGTTGAAATTAATAATATATCCGCTACTTGTATAAGCTTATATAGTACTAGAGGTTTACAAAAGGGTAGTATTGTTATTAAGAAGAATGATGGATTAGAAGTTGAATATTCTGATAAGATTTTAGGTAGAGTATTTGATTCTTATGGTGATGTTATTGATGGTCTTCCTTTTGAAAGTGAAAAGAAAGTTAAAGTAAGTCATAATACGGTATCATTAAAAGAAGTTAAAGTTGAAAATGATCCATTATGGACTGGTATTAAAGTAATTGACTTTTTTGCTCCTTTACAAAAAGGATTTAAAATGGGATTACTTGGCGGTGCTGGCGTTGGTAAGACAGTACTTATTAAAGAGTTAATTCATAATATTTATGCTAGTTCTAATTCTAATGCTGTTTTTGTAGGAGCAGGTGAAAGAAGTCGTGAAGGTAGAGAGTTATATGATGATATGAAGAGTTCTAACTTACTTGATAAAATGACTATGGTATATGGTCAAATGGGAGATAATCCAGTATCAAGAAGTAAGTCTGTTGCTACTGGACTTAGAATGGCTGAATATTTAAGAGATGAAAAGGGACAAGATGTACTTATATTCATTGATAATATATATAGATTTATTCAGGCTAAGGCAGAGATTTCTACTGACTTAAAAGAGTTATTAATTGAAAATGGATATCCTGCTAATATGGCTGGTGAAGTAAGTGATATTGAAGAGAGAATTAATTCTACTGATAAGGGTTCTATTACTTCATTTCAAGCTATTTATATACCTGCTGATGATTTAACTGATGATGCTGTTCAAACTGTTATGAGTTATATGGATGGTCAAATTGTTCTTGATAGAAAAATTGCTGAATTAGGTTTATATCCTGCTATTAATGTATTTAAATCTACTTCTAGGTTAATAGACAAAGATAAGATTGGGGAAAGACATTTTAGTTTAGTAGAAAGAGTACTTGCTAATTTAACTAGATATGAAGAATTAGAGGAAATAATAGCAGTACTTGGTATTGAAGAGTTATCAGAAGAAGATAAACTTGTCTTCTATAGATCAAGAAAACTTAGAAATTATTTTTCACAACCAATGTTTGTTGCTGAAGCTTTTACTAATATTAAGGGTATATTTGTTGATATAGAAGATGTTCTTAATGATGTAGAAAATATATTAAATGGTAAATATGATAATATTGATGAGAGTAAGTTTAGATATATAGGTAAATGTGATGGACAAGAGTGGAATAAAGGTTAGAATCTTTGATATTGAAAATGGTTTAAGAGAATATAAAGATATTAAGATAATTAGAATTATTAGCAAAGATTATAACTTACTTATTATGAAAGATTATTTACCAATAATAGGAGAAATAGAAGGTAGCGTAGATATAAAGAATGATGAAGTAAATTTATCATTTAAAGATATTAAGGCTTTCTATATGAATAGTAATAATGAATTTAATTTAATGATAAAAGAGGGATAGTATGAATAATATATTTTATTTTGCATTTGTTGGTATAATTGTTGTTGTTTCTTTATATATTATTCTTAAAATATTAATTAAAAAATTTAATCCTGAAGAATCTAAAGTAAAATTATATGGTATACTTCAGGGTATGAGTAATAGAGAAATAATTAGTATATCGTGTTCAATAATTAGTTATGTATTTATGATATATTTGATGGCTTCTTTTATTGATTTGGATATTTATATTGCTATTATTGTATTGTTTTTAACGCTTGTTAGTGGTATTCTTATTAAGAATAAAAAAGTTATTATTGATTTAATACTTAGTGCTATATCTTTAGTAGGAATAAAAGTAGTATATTTAATTCATGATTATATTATTAATGAATATATGGATATGTGGATGTTACTATTATTAGTATTTGTAATGTTATTCTTATTTTTATCTTATACTTTACTTAAGAATATTAAAAATGTAGTAATAGCTAACAAATATATAAGAAAGGGTGGTAATCATGAGGATAAAGAACGTAGTTAAGGTCATGAACTTCCACTCTTTACTTAGAGTAGATGCTTCTAAAAGGGAGGCAGAAAGTTATCGTAATGTAGGTGATGAAATTACTAAGATTATTAAGACTATTGTATATAATAAGAATTTAGTGTTAGATAAAAAAGTAATAATGCCTAATCCTAATAATAATAAATTAAATATATATATAGCTAATGATTATGGTTTTTGTGGTAATTTTAATTCGCAGATAGCTAGACAAATAAGACAAGATAAAGATGATTATAAAATTATAATAGGTAAAAAAATAGTATATAATGAT
>ERZ826016.2932-NODE-2932-length-12478-cov-2.836915_pt1 | contig 12478 bp, 6 predicted proteins | sample MGYA00519872_ERZ826016 | MGnify/ENA primary metagenome ERZ826016 (study PRJEB31778, sample SAMEA3449218) | human gut metagenome | biome: human gut; feature: human-associated habitat; material: faeces | place: United Kingdom | collected 2010/2012 ... | reverse complement strand
AGATACCGGTGAAGTTTCTCCGGTTACCGGTGCTTTGGCATTTACTGTTGTTTTCTGTGCTGCCTGCGTTCCACCATTTGGCTGGACATTTGTAATGCCTGCGGTTGGGGCGGAAGGTGTTGATGTTGTGGCAGAGCCAGTATTTCCACTATTGGAAGATGCTGTGACTGAGAAGTTTGTTGCTGCTGTTCCACCGATTGACTGAATAGCAATCGTATGGTTTCCCTTGGATAGCGTATCTAGGAAAGACTGCTTCAGACGTACAATCGTACTACCTTCCGACACGTCATAATTGGATGGATCCACTATTACGCCATCGACCAATACCGCTACAAATTCGCTGAATGGCGCATTCGAGCGGAAGGTCAATGTACCATCCTTACCAATGGTATGTTTTCCATTGGCTCCATCAATTATTTTATAGGTATTGGAAACCAATTTTTCGATTGGCTCAGTTTTGGTTGCTCCACATGCCGTACAAGTAAATGTCTTCACACCTTCCTCACTTGTTGTCGGCTGTTTTGTTATTTTTCCTTCATCCCATGTATGCTGATGATTTGGTTCATCGGCTGTTGTCAGCATGAGCATATTACCTTCATGACGAATCTTGTATTGCGTATCATCACTGACAATATGATTGCTGTAATCTACATTAGGTGTTACTCCTCCTACTGCAGCAACAACAGGTTTTCCAGTCACAGGTATGTCTTTTGTTGATACGCCTATGATACCACTGAATGGATCTGATATATCTAGTTTCACATATAACGTTTCATAACCAGAATCTTGTGTAGAACTTGTCATATAAACATTGTTATTTTTACCACCCGCCTTATTGTCTATAACTGTGGCACTACCTGAAACATTTAGTTCTGCTGCTCCACCGGTATCATAAGCATTTGCTCTTGCTAATGCGGATCCATATACCCCTCCGCCTTGATAAGTTGCCGTATTTCCGCATATTTTACCACCATTCATGAAAAACTTTGCTGTCCAGCTGACGTATACTCCACCGCCGTTACCATAACTAGACCATGTACTATCTGCGGTATTACCTGTAATTGTTCCACCATACATATGAAATTCTGACGGTCCATTATAAACGCTACGGGTAACTTCAACACCACCGCCATTTTTGGCTATATTTCCGCTGATTGTTCCACCATACATATGAAATATGCTGGATTTGCCCGCTTCTTTCACTCCTTCTACACTGACACCGCTTCCACCCGTATCATATTCTGATGTATTGCCTGTAATAGTACCGGCATACATATCAAATGTACCACCCTGTACTTTTACGCCTTTTCCTTGGTATGTTTCTCCTGATAAATTCTTTGCATGCTTAATCGTTCCCGTACCTTGACAATCTGTCAGCGCGAAATGTCCCTCAACCATAACAGCATCCACATCGGCTGTTACTCCTTCTGGATTTTTCATGATAATACTATGACCATTCAAACAAAGTGCAACATCGTCAGATATTTTCAATCCACAATACTGATTTCCGCTAGTATATACACTACTGTATGTATCAGTAGATGTGATTGTCACATCCTGTTTTAAGTAATAATATCCACCTGATGTAATTTCCGATAAATCATCAATACCCGTCCATACCTGATTCTTATTACAGCTGTGACCCTTCGTACTTAAATTGTTCGTACCGCAGACACAATGTGTATGTTCCGTAGGCGTCGGTTCTGTTGCGTCCTTCCCTGTTAACACCAGTTTCGTAGAATCACTACTATCGCGCATAATCTTATAGTTAGCGCTATCACTGGTAATAATATTACTATAGTCCTTATTTGCAATTGCTCCTTGAACAACAACAACCGGATTTTCAGCAGTTGGCACCACTCTATCCGTGTACACACCAATCGTACCATTCATATTTCCATCAATTTTAATGGTCTTGGTTTCTCCATCACTATTGGTATATAAACCAACATTACTTACACTACCATCTGCCTTTTTATTGCCAGTGATGCTGACATTACCTGACACTGTCATGTCACTAACGGCATACACTCCACCGCCTTCTTTTTCCGTAGTGTTACCTGTGATATTTCCGCCATACATATAAAAATAACAGCCCCACTGTTTCGGTATATACACGCCGCCACCATCACTAGCCGAATGATTGTTGGTAATCGAGCCACCATACATTTTAAAGGTTCCAGATAAATACACGCCACCACCACAATTTCTACCATCAGATGGATTATTACTTGTAGCATCGTTTCCAGTAATTGATCCTCCATACATATTGAAGGTTCCCCCGCTGACATTTATAGCACTACCTGTATATGTTATTCCATCCGCATTCTTAGCATGCGTAACCCTGCCTGCATTCTGACAATCCGTCATTGTAAATGTAGTATTACTCGTTACGAAAATATCATTACTCAGATTCCTACCTGTCGCTGTAATACTATGACCGTTTAAACAAAGTACTACGCCATCAGGCACTTGCCAGCCACGATACATTTCCTCCGCATCTGTCGGCACATTAAGTACGACATCATTTTCCAGATAGTAATTCCCCGCTGTATCCGGCAGGCTATTCGTTTTTGTCCATGCTGTAAATGTGATTTCTGTTTCCGACGTATGGTCGCCAACATCTTTATGCGTTGCTCCACATACGCAGTGCTTGTGTTCATCAGCTGCCTTTACCTGCAAAGCCTGACTTGGCATAAGTCCAAGCACCATTCCTAAACATAAGAAAGCACCAAGTATTTTTCCAAATGTCTTTTTCATAAGCGTTCTCCTTTTTCCGTTCCTTTGGCGTCTGTTTTCTTTCCATCCACCTTTTCTTGTATCTATCATAACGAATTTTGGGGCTTAAAATTTCGTTCGGCGCGAAGTGTCGTTTTTGCGGTGCGAAAAGTAAAAAGACCACTACCTCGCAATGTTTTACAAGGTAGTGGTCTTATACAATATTACATTTATGCTCTGTGTGCCTTGCGCAATTCTGCAATCAAAAGTGCAAATCCACCAACAATAATGAAGGCAAGTACCACGCAAGATACCGGTGAAGTTTCTCCGGTTACCGGTGCTTTGGCATTTACTGTTGTTTTCGGTGCTGCCTGATTATTGGTATTTGATGCAGCCTGCGTTCCACCGTTTGGCTGAACATTTGTAATGCCTGCGGTTGGGGTTGATGGTGTTGGTGTTGTGGCAGAGCCTGTTGTACCGCCAGCGCCTGTAGTAGTTCCATTTCCTGTACCACCAGTTGTTCCACCACTACCTGTACCACTTCCCGATTCTGTAGCTTTAACAACTGTGAAATTTGCTGTGGCTATTCCACCGGTTGAACGGATTTCCAGCGTGTGTATTCCCTCTGCCAAACTATCTAAGAATTCCTTCCTCAAACGTACAATCGTACTGCCCGATGCCAATTCATAATGTGATCTGTCTACGATAACACCATCTACATAAACCGCCTGAAAATCACTTAATGGTGCACTGGAACGGAAAGTGAGTGTTTCCATTTTGCCCTCAGTATATTGTCCATTATCTCCATCCTTCATTACCGGCTTTTCAGGGGTTGGAGCCGGCGTCGGATTTGGATTTGGCGTTGGTTCCGGATTTGGATTTGGTTCTGGATCCGGTGTCACATTTTCTTTGTTCGGAACAAACACTTCTTTGATTGGCGAAGCCTTTTTTGTAATATCTCCTTTTTTACGCACTTCATATGTTTTACCAGCGGTAACTTCCTGACCTAAACTGTTATCCTGACAGGTAATCCAGGTATCTGTTCCTTTTTCACGATACTCCATTTTTGCATCAACACCCTCAAGGTAACCCTTGCCACCTTCTTGTATCGGCGCAATTCCAGATATGTTTCCCGGTGCTTCCTGCGATACTTTTTCCGTTGCCAAAATCTGTACTTCAACATCTGCCGTAGGTCTGACATAAATCGTAATCTTGCTGACATTTCCGCTAGTTGACGATACCCATATATCGGCTTGTCTCATTGCACTCTTATTCTCTTCGCTAAAGTAATGGTCATCATCTGCCTGTAATTGCACCGCCTGAAAATCATCATTTACTTTCTGCACCAAGTCACCGCCACTGATTTTTCTTACGCTTCCATCTTCCGGCAAAACCAGTTTTACTGTATATTTTTTCATCTGTAAAATGGTCTTTCCATCTTCCTCGGCTATTTCATATGCCGCATGATCCGAAAACAAGCCGTTCATCAGACCAGTTTTATTTGCAATGGTAATCGGTTTCTCTTTTTTGGGTGCCGTCTCGGTCGAAATGCCAATCTGATTTGAGCCATTCAGCTGCACATCCGTCAGTACAACATTGTCACGTAATCCCAAATTACTGGATTTATTATTTTCTAACGTGTTATTCTGTATCACAGCAGCATTTTTAACGCTAATCGTTAATACGCCTTTACCAGTAGTAGTAGTATATTCATAACATGCCACCCCACCACCATATTGCGCGGCTTGATTTTCTTTGATCACACCACCAGACATGGTAAAGGAACCCGTCGCTAATCCAGTGTTGTTGTTAACACCGCCTCCGGAATACCCGTTTGCACGGTTGCCAATAATTTCTCCACCCTGCATTTCAAAAACAGATTCTGTGTTATTTACACCACCACCATTTCCTGCTTGATTTCTGCAGATACTACCACTTGTAATGGTACATATGGCATCCAAGTTAGATATTCCGCCACCGCTTCCTTTTGTAGTGGTAGTGTTCTCAGAAATTTCTCCTCCTCGCATCTCAAATACTGGTTTTTTATAATTCGTATTGAGTACAGCCGGTCCATTATGGACACCAGCGCCTCCACCATCACCGTCGGTTATGCTATTTTTAGAAATCAATCCCTTATTCATGACAACTGTTCCACAATTGACCACTCCAGCACCACTTGAACCTGATATCGTATTATTTGTAATGCTACCACCATTCATGGTAAAGGTTGCTCCTTCGACAACAGATACCCCATGACCTTGATTATCGGAAATGCTTCCGCCATACATAGTAAAATGACATCCGGATAAAGCCACATATACCCCGGCGCCAGTCCACTTCGGATAGTGATCCACAGCATAATTTCCTCTGATATTGCCGCCATACATGTCAAACTTAGTATCTGTGTTAAAGAATGTCACACCTGTTCCACGACTTCCGTTTGCATGGGTAACACTACCCTTATTCTTTCCATTCTCATCCCTGCTACAATCTGTAAGCGTAAATTTTCCACTGTTAATCTGAATCGTTGCTTTTTCATCATAAGGGCGAAGGGAATCTTTGTATGTATTTGATATACTGTGTCCATTGAGACAGAGTACGACACCTGCTTTCGGCTCCCATGTCTCTTCCATCTCAATATCTTGTGTCAGATAATAATTGCCAGGATTCGTGATCTCATTCAAGTCTGATACCGGCGACCATGTCACATCCCTATGCGTGTTTCCAGAAAGTTTGCATCCACTTGTACCACATACGCAATGCACATGCCGCTCAATCTCTTTTTCTGCGTTTACCGCATACGAAACATTATTCTCGGTTATTTCCAGCCAGATTTTGCATGCAGATAAATCTATATCTGATGTCAAACTGAGTGCAGACTTAATATCTGAAGCATTAACCGTCTCTGATCCTTCAATCTGTTTATTGTAATACCAATCGTTTGTTCCGTCATTGCCCTGTACGACAAGTGACACAGTTTGTGCTGTACTGCCCTTCAACACCTTAATATCACCTGTTGTAGTGTTATATGTTACTGTACCAATATCCTTTCCTGTTCCATCCAGTCTTAAGGTCATTGCCTTGCCTGAGCTGATCCTGACTGCCTCTGATATATAATGTGATGCTGCTTTTGCAGCAGATGCGAAGAGAACATGTGACAGATCCAGATTGGAAGCAGGCTGAACAGCGCCGTAATCGTAAACCTCTTTGCCGTTGACCCAAGAACCTGAAGAAGTGAGCAACGCAGCATCAGCAAAACCATCTCTAGGTGAACGCAACCAAAAAGCGTCACCGCTGTTCCAGTAATTGCTCGTGGCAAGTACTGTACTGTTATAACTTCCTGCTTTTATGGTTGAAGAACGATAATCGTCTGCCGCCAGTGCATATAGCTTGTCTGTAGTGGTATAGTTATTACGATTCTTCGTGTCCTTCGTTGTCACTGTAGTATTATTCATCAAGTCCTGCTCGGCTGCGGTGAAGTAGGATGTATTCTCAGCTATAGTCTTTAATTCCCCACGAAGGTTACTTGCCCCGTAGTGGTTTGCAAATACTTCTGTTACAGGCACTCCACCATAATTACAATCTGACCATAGATCGAAATCTTTCTTATTGCTTCCACTTGATTCAAACTGCGTCGAATATACTATCGGACTTGCGGCAAAGATGATAGTATTCTCCCCTGATACACCTTTATCCTTTCCTAAGATGTACCATTCCTGTGCCTCATTACTAATATTTTTACCAAATACCAGCTTTCCGATATTGGTTGCTTCTCCACTGGAATTTGGTGCAAATGTGCCATCCATTAACTGGTCCTTCGTAGCATAGGTCGATACACTTGGGGACTTGGTTGTATTATCTGCGGCTTTTACACTGACAGCAGTTCCCGGCAGTGCCGGCACTAATCCAGCCAGCAGGGCGGCTGTGAGTGCTACCGCTGTACCTTTTTTAAATCTTGCTCTGATTGTTTTCATAATCATTCTCCTCGTCCTTATTTACAATGCTTACGCATCTTGCAGACTCCCACAAGGATTACAGCAAGTCCTCCTGCGATGAGCAAAGCAAGTATCACAGATGCCATCGGCGATGCTTCTCCGGTTACCGGTGCTTTGACATTTGCTGTTGTGTTCTGTACTGCTGGATTATTGGTATTTGGTGCAGCCTGTGTTCCACCATTTGTAATGCCTGCGGCTGGTGCTGTTTCCGGCGCTGGTGTCACGATCTCCACAGCCTTTTCTGTGCCGCAGTAGATGCACTTTCCATCACTACCATAGGAATGCTTGCAAGTCTGATAATAAACGGTATTCATCTGTGGTTCCTTAGAGCCATTTCCCAAATCAACATTTGGACATCCCGCAAACATGTTCAGATTCCAATTCAAATCCGCAGTGGTATCCGGCACTGACCATGCTAATGTATGATCTGCGTCCTTCGTGGTCGTAAGGGAAAGTCCGGTGCAACCCTCAAACATGCTGTGATAACAAGCCACGTCCAATGTAGTTGCCGGTAATTTCGGAACCTGTGTCAGCGACGTACAATTTTGAAACATATAAACATAACATATATCTGATAAAGTCGTTGCCGGCAATTCCGGTGCCTGTGTCAGACTGGTGCAATCTTGGAACATATGTGCAAAGCAATCATTAGGCAGCGTTACATTCGGGTCTCCACCATTTTCGTCAATCAGGCTGGTCACACTGCCGGACGCCGCAATCTTACCGGTCATCTTTACATGATTGACATTGGCACTGTTATTTGCCACAAAACCTCTGCCCTTAAAAGAAACGCTATCGCCTATATTTGCCAATGTAATTGTCGTACCCCTTGCATAGGCAGACCATGTTGTGCCATGATCTGTGCTGGTCTGAACATCACTTGCGCTCGCCCATGACAAGGATAAGGTCGAACCTGCTTCCTCTGCCGTAAAGGTCAGATAATTCGGCTCCGTAGCCGCCTTTACCTGTAATGGCCCGCTAGGCATACATCCAAGCAACATGCCCATGCATAAACCTATGCCAAGTATTTTTCCGAATAACTTTTTCAACTTCATAAGCGTTCTCCTCCGTTTCACTGGTGTCAAACATTGTAATAGCCACCATATCTTGTATCTATCATACCGAATTTTGGGGCCTAAAATTTCGCTCAGCGCGAAGTGTCGTTTTTAGGGTGTGAAATGCAATCGCTGTCATTGAAAAGAATTTTACATATGCTAAAATAGTACTATCACTGATAGATCATTTTTTGAGGGAACTATAAAATGCTGGCACGGACAAGTTTACGGATTGCCGTTTGTGACGACAGTCCCATCTTTTTAAACAAAACAAAAACATACATAGAAACATGGTCTGCCAACACCGGACATGCGGTTCAGATTTTTACCTATGACAATGGTGATGCTCTCATCGAAGCACACAAGGACTGTCATATGGACATCATTTTTCTTGATATCATTATGCCTTTGTTGAACGGGATGGATACTGCCCGCGAACTGCGTCAGCACGACCGTGCTGTTCAGATTATATTCTTGACATCATCGCCGGAATTTGCTTTAGAATCTTATGAGGTAAGGGCACAGGGATATATACTCAAGCCCGTATCACAGGAAAAATTATCAAAAGAATTAAATGAACTTGCCATTCAATTTGACGAAGAGCCAAAGCATCTGATTTTAAAAACAGCCTTTGGCTATCAGAAACAATATTTTCACGATATTGAATATATAGAAGCCCAGAACAAACGCGTTCTCTTTCATCTTTGTTCCGGGCAGATTTTAGAAGTTTCAGAGCCACTAAACCATTTTGAACAACAGCTATTAAACACCGATGGTTTCTTCAAATGCCATCGTTCCTACCTGGTTTATTTGCCCAATGTGAATCATTTTAACAATAACGAAGTCACAACACGATCCGGGCAGACCATTCCGATTGCCCGAGGATACGGAAAAGCGTTCAAAGAAGCTTATTTTTCAACCCTGTTTGCTGAATGATTTTTTATGGAGATTATTGTATGATTTTAGGAATACTGCAACTTACCCACAATGCGACTACATTACTTTTTGGCGTTTACCTCTCCGCTGCCTTTCTCGGCATTGTGATGAAACGCTCTAATATCTTGCGGCTGCTTGGATTTTCCTGTGCAACCGGGCTGCTTTATCTCGGTGCGTTTCTATTTTTAGGTGAAGCCATGACGAGGGAGCTCTATCCTTTGATTGTACATCTGCCCTTGATTCTCTTACTGGTCTTATATTATAAATATCGCCCTCTGGTAGCAGCCATTTCCGTTCTGACGGCTTATCTCTGTTGTCAGATTAGTAACTGGGTTGGCATAGCTTTTCTTACACTGACCCACGAACAGTGGTGCTATTATGCTATCCGCATCGTTGTGACTGTGACGGTCTTCTTATTTTTACTGCTGCATGTATCAGATGCAACAGCAAGGCTCTTGGAAAAATCAACAGAATCACTTGCCATTTTGGGTATCATTCCCTTTGTCTATTATATTTTTGACTATGCAACGAACGTCTATACATCACTTCTATATTCTGGAAGCAAAGTTGTCGTTGAGTTTTTAGGTTTTGTTCTCTGCACCACCTATCTGCTCTTTCTCTTTTTATATTTCAAACAATACGAAGAGCAACAGGAAACCCTGCATCAAAACCAGTTGATGGAACTTATGCGCGACCAGTCTCAAAAAGATCTCGTCACCTTGCATCAGGCGCAACAGTCTGTCTCCATCATGCGACACGATATGCGTCATTTTCTTCTTGCCATTTCTTCCATGATTGAAAACGACAAAAAGGAGGATGCACTGAACTATATCCATGAGCTCGTGTCTACTTCCGATCAAATGGCAATCCAGAAATACTGCACCAATGAACTGGTCAATACCGTTTTATCTGCCCAGGACGACCTCTTAAAAAAGCAGGATATCCACCTCGAACATACCATACAAATCCCAAATGCTCTGCCACTATCCGATGTGGATGTGACAGCAATTTTATCCAATGGTTTGGAAAATGCGATGCACGCTGTATCTGAACTTCCCATCGAGCAGCGCATTATTACACTCCATATGCGCATGCACGATGAGAAGCTGCTCATTTCCATCAAAAATCCTTGTGCCACTTTACCTGAAATCAAAGATGGCATGCCACAAAGCAAAAAACTTGGACATGGTTTTGGCACCAAAAGTATCCGCTACATTGCAGAAAAAGCAGGTGGAAACTGCCAATTTGCAGTGGATGGAAATGACTTTGTCTTGCGGGTGATTGTGTAGAGGGTTAGGAAATCGGTTTTAATATGTAATCAAAAGCATCCACTGCGTAGCCACGAATTGCGCACGATAATCTTGTATATCTCTGCATAGAATCCTCCCCGTTCCATCAACACATCATGGCTGCCGCCAGCCTGCAGTATAAAATGCCCGCAACTGTCTGAGAGCCACTTAGGACTGCAGAGTTGAAATGCTGATAACCGGCAGGAGGATATGGACGCGGAACTGCTGTTTTTCATGGTAGACATGCATCTGTCCCTTGTGGAGTTCTACCATCTTCTGACTGCTGCGCAGTCCAATATGATTGCTTTCCACCGTGCCGACATCCTGCTTGATCGTATTGATCAAAAGAATACCGAGCATGCCCTGTTCCACCCGCAGGCGCACATAGATAGGCTTTCCCTTGTCAGCATATTTTAGAATATTGGAAAAGAGATTGCTCGACATACGTTTTAACATCATCTCATCCGCATACATAAGCCCCTCGATATCCTCCATCTGCCCCTCGATCGTAAAGCCTGCCAGTTCCACAAACTCGCAGTTGCCCAGAAGGATTTCTTTTACCTGCCCGATCTCCATGCGTTTTAAGACCGCTTCTTCATTAGTCTCATAGGCAAAAGCATACTCAAACATGTGATCCGTCAGTGCCTTGATATCGGCTGTTTTTTGCAGGCACTTGTTCAGATATAAAGCCCTCTTTTCCTCATCCGCGTTATCCATGCGCAAAACTTCCAGATAGCCGTTTAATACTGTAAGCGGGGTGCGCAGGTCGTGTGAAATTGCGGAGATCAGTTCCTGATTGGTCTGGCGGATGGCATCTTCCTGCTTGATATTTTCATCCAGGGTCTTGCGCAGGATATCCAGTTCTTTTGCCACGATCCCGACTTCATCCTCGCCGCATTGGGGAATGGCATGAGTCAGATCGCCCTGGGACATATTAACGACAGCATCCTTGAGTCCGTCCATGCGCTTGATGACGCTCCCCATATAGGAAAGTACCCCCAGGAAAAATATGAAGATACTAAAAAGGGCAGATGCGATCACATAAGGATAGACAAACCTCGTCCGCATAAAGGAGGAATAGACGACATCATAGGTACCGTTGGCAAATTGCACCGGCACAATGTTAGTGTACTCTCCCAAAATGTCCATGCTGTCTGATATGATGGATCCGTACATGATCTTTTCTATGACTTTCGCCGCGTGTCCCGCACGAAAGAGTCCGTCATCATGGCCATAGATATAACATCCGATATAATAACTGGTATGTTTTTTCAAAAATGGACGAAATGCCTTCTGCGCTGTTTTGTCGCTCTCCAATTCCGGCACATTGTAATTGACGGCATCTTCCTTTATCTGTTCAATATAGGTATCCTCGTCAAACCAACTGATCAGATGCAGGTTTTCAAAGACATGACAGACCGACTCCTGCAGATTCCAAAGTCCCCAGAAAAGAAGAATGCTGACCGCCAGCATAATAAGAATAACCACAAAGAGTTTGGTGCGGATCTTCCATTTGCCCGGACGATGTTCCTCTAAGCAGTGGAGCATGGCATTTTTCTTTTCTTTAGTCACAGCGGTACCCCCTTCCCCAGACCGTCTTGATTATGGTCGGATTTTTCGGGTCCTTCTCGATCTTGCAGCGGAGATTTCGCATATGCACCATGACCGTGTTGTTGGCTCCATAATAATATTCTTCCTGCCAGATACTCTCATACAGATGCTCCGCCGAAAAGATCTGCTTGCGGTTGGTAAGAAGCAGATGCAAAAGGGCATATTCCGTATCGGTCAGTTCAATGACCTGCCCATTCCGGCTGACTTCCCGTCTTGTCTCATTGAGGACGATATCCTGATAAGAAATGATGCGCTCTGCCGTGCCCTCCTTTGATGCCGCTTCCCTGACCGGCATATTCTTCCCCTGATATACATGATAGCGGCGGATCAGTGCCTTTGCCCGACTGACAAGTTCGTTATAGGAAAAGGGCTTTACCAGATAGTCGTCCCCACCGCTGGAAAATCCCAGCATCTTATCATTTTCCTGGGATTTGGCACTCAGAAAAAGGATAGGCGCGTTGCTGTTCTTTCGGATCTCCACACAGGTCTGATAGCCGTTCATCCCCGGCATCATGATATCCAGGATGATCAGGTCAAAAGCATATTTTGCCGAAGCCTCGATCGCCTGCTCGCCATTTGCCGCCTCGGTCACCTCATATCCCTCGCCCCCCAAAAGGAGATAGATGACCTCCCGGATCTCCGGATTGTCATCCACCACCAAAATATGGGAAGCCGCCGGCTTCCCTTGTTCTTCCATTGTCCTTGTCTGTATCTCGCTCATCTGTCGCTTCTCCCAACCCCATTTTCTGTCTGTATTTGCCTACAGTATAACAATTTTTTGCCGGCTTGGAAGAAAATTAAGAAAACTTTAGAAATAGATCCTCCTACCAGAGATCGTAAAACGGCATGGTCTCACGGTTGCGGAATTCGTGTT
>ERZ826016.2930-NODE-2930-length-12481-cov-2.911717_pt1 | contig 12481 bp, 9 predicted proteins | sample MGYA00519872_ERZ826016 | MGnify/ENA primary metagenome ERZ826016 (study PRJEB31778, sample SAMEA3449218) | human gut metagenome | biome: human gut; feature: human-associated habitat; material: faeces | place: United Kingdom | collected 2010/2012 ... | reverse complement strand
GCATATATTTTCCCACTTTATACGGAATCAGTTCCAAAATATGGGCAAGTGAAGTCTTCTGCGTCTCTTCAAGGTACTCCATAACCGCACCTGCCGCCGTAATTCCTACCGAATAATCTGCCAATCCCAGTCCATCCAGTGTCTGAACAGAAAAGTGACGGCACAGTGATTTTTTACAGCATTCTTGATCAAAATAATGCGGTGCCAGAGAGGAGATGGAGATTCCAAGCCTCTCTTTCAAATCTTCAACATCGACTCCACTAATATAAAAAGACTCATTGCAAATGAGTTCACTTGGCATAAATTTATTGATTTCATCAAGAAGTTTTCCCAGACCGTCTACTTCGGTCAGACGATACTCTCCGGTCGTCACATCTACAACAGAAATTCCAAACAGATCATCCATCGCAACAACGCCCATCAGATAATTGTTCTTGGATTCGTCCAACGCTTCCAGATTACAGTTAGTTCCCGGTGTAACGATCCGCACAACTTCTCTTTTCACAAGTCCCTTTGCCAATTTCGGGTCTTCCACCTGTTCGCATATTGCCACTTTATATCCTTTGGAAACCAGGCGGGTAATATATCCTTCTGCAGAATGAAAGGGGACACCACACATGGGTGCCCTTTCTTTTAATCCACAACTCTTTCCGGTAAGAGTTAATTCCAATTCTTTTGATGCACATTTCGCATCTTCAAAAAACATTTCATAGAAATCACCCAGACGGTAAAACAGGATACAATCTTTGTACTCATTCTTTGTCTCAAGATACTTCTGCATCATGGGGGTAAGCTGTTCTTCCATTGGTCGTCTCCTTTTTTAGCCTTCCTGTGCGGAAGTCTGATCTGGTGTTTTTTCCGGCTCCGGTGCTTTCGTTGGTTCCGGTGCCTTCGTTGGTTCCGGCGCTTTTGTAGGCTCCGGTGCCTTTGTTGGGTCCGGCACTTTCGTTGGTTCCGGTGCTACGGTCTCCAGCGGTGCCTGGGTTTCCTGCGGCGTATGTGATGGGATATGAGTCGCAGGAGTTCTTGTCGCTTTTGGTTTCTTTGTCGCTTTCGGACGCTTTGTCGGTTTAGGTGTCGCCGTAGCCTTCGGTGCCGAAGTTGTTCTTGGAGCCGGGGTTGCCGTCGGCTCCTCTGCCGGTTTCTTCGTACTCAGATAAATGGTACTGACATACCCCTGTGTTCCATCTACTTCTACCTTCGTCCACTCTTTTCCATATTCTAGAATCGTCACTTTATCTCCTGTCTGAAGCTTGGCAATCACGTCTGCCGTCAAAGCAGCCTCACTTCGAAGATTAACAACGGTCGTCGCATAAGCCACCTTTGCATCCTTCAGATCATCATCCTCGTCTTCCTCGTCATCCTGAAAATCTTCTTCATTTCCACTGACAATCGCAGAATCATATGGTGCCGGGGTCTCTTCAGCATCCACAGCCTGCTCGGTCACAACAGCCGGTTTTTCCTCGAGATCTCCGCTGTCAACCACTTTCTTTCCAAAGAAAAACGTCTTTCCTACAAAAACCAGTCCGATCACGAGGGCAATCCCCACGATACCAGACCATATCGCCATAATAAACTCAAATCGAAATTTCTTATCCGTTTTCAATTTATCGAAAAAATTCGTTCCTTTACCTTCACTCATTTTTCTCATTCTCCTTACGCATTATGTTCAAAAGTACTACCTTTCTAATTATAACCATAGAACAAAAATTTGTCCACATAAAATTTAAAGAATTTTGCATTTATCAGAACAAACGTTTGACAATCGTTTTAAACTGTGTTACTATAAATACAAACAATTGTTTGCATTTATCATTCAGCATGATAGGAAAGGAAGGACAAATCATATGGGAAATGGTCGTATTTCTGCAAAACAAAGTGAAATTCTTGAATATATTAAGGAAGAAATTTTAAACAAAGGCTACCCGCCGGCAGTCCGTGAAATCTGTAATGCGGTACATTTAAAATCCACTTCTTCCGTCCATTCACACCTGGAAACACTGGAAAAGAATGGATATATTCGAAGAGACCCTACCAAACCACGTGCAATCGAGATCGTCGATGACAATTTCAATATCACACGAAAAGAAATGAGAAACATTCCGATCATTGGCGACGTCGCAGCCGGCCAGCCAATCTTCGCCGAACAAAATATCAGCGGATATTTTCCTATTCTGGCAGATGAACTGCCTAGCGGAAATTTATTTATGCTCAATGTACGCGGCGAAAGTATGATCAATATCGGCATTCACGATGGCGATAAAGTCATCGTCCGCGAAGCCTCCACTGCCAAAAACGGAGATATCGTTGTCGCCCTTGTCGACGACTCCGCCACCGTAAAAACCTACTACAAAGAAGACGGCCGCTACCGTCTCCAGCCGGAAAACGATACCATGGATCCGATCTACGTAGACCACGTACAAATCCTCGGTATTGTCATCGGACTATTCCGTTTGTACTAATAGGTTCGGTATTACCTATAACATAATAGCTAATGCTATTTTGTTATGGTGCTAATATCAAACCAATTACTGATTATACCTTTATGATATTTTCACTGGAATAATGGTATACCATATAATAGCTAATGCTATTTTGTTATGGTGCTAATTAAAAATAAGGCCATTGTTTCACAATAAGGGATTTAGAATCCCGTCGGTGCATAGAGGGCGTATTGCTGTCCTCATGCACCGCTACGTGGATTCTTCTAAGCGAGAGCGGTCCCGCAATGTGAAACAATGGTCTTATTTTTATTATAAACATCATAGCAAAATACATTACGCCATAAAATCCAGCAACGACATCTGGTCTGTCTCCGGAAGATCTCCCAAAATTCCCATCTCCGCCATTTTTTCCACAACAGTTCCGGAAATTTTTGCACGTAACTTGAAATTCTCACGAGAAGAAAACGGTCCGTGTTTTGCCGCTTCGACGACTCCTTCGGCCGCCTTTCCACCCATTCCGTCAATCGTACTCAGTGCCGGCATCAATTTTCCATCAACAACCTGAAAATGATTGGCTTTCGCACGGAAGATATCGATTGGCATAAATTCAAAACCTCTCGCATACATCTCCTGTACAATCTTCATATCATTATAACTATCCTGTTCTTTTTTGGATAATTCATTATAACGTTTCTTGTAATCACGCATTGTGCTTTCCAGTTTTTCCCTGCCCTGGCACATCAGCTGATAATCAAACGCCTTTGCACGAATACTGAAAAAGGCTGCGTAATAAGCAAGCGGATAAAATACTTTGAAATACGCGATACGAAATGCCATCATGACATAGGCAACAGCATGCGCTTTTGGGAACATGTATTTGATTCGTTTACAGGATTCGATATACCAGTCCTCGACACCGGCTTCGCGCATCGCCTTTTCCATATCTTCCGTAAGACCTTTTCCTTTACGGACACTTTCCATGATCTTAAAGGCAAGACCGTTTTCTACTCCGGTATGTATCAGATAGGTCATAATATCATCACGGGTACAAATGGCGGTAGAAAGTGTACAATTTCCTTCCTTAATAAAATACTGGGCATTGTTCAGCCAAACGTCTGTACCATGTGACAATCCGGAAATACGTACCAGATCCGAAAAGTTCTTTGGTTTCGTGTCGCGAAGCATCTGCATAACGAAATCTGTTCCAAATTCCGGAATACCGAGGCTTCCCAGATCACATCCCATCAACTCTTCCGGTGTAACCCCCAGTGCCGAAGTATTGGCAAACAATGACAAAACCTCTTGGTTGTCCAGCGAAATCGTTTTTGCATCAATCCCTGTCAAATCCTCGAGCATACGGATCATGGTCGGATCGTCGTGTCCGAGTATGTCAAGTTTCAATAAGTTATGGTCGATAGAATGGTAATCAAAATGCGTCGTAATAATCGGTGTATTCTGATCATTTGCCGGATGCTGCACCGGTGTAAACGTGTATATTTCCCATCCAAACGGAAGTACAATGATTCCACCCGGATGCTGTCCGGTCGAACGGCGGATTCCTACGCAGCCCTCAATGATTCGCTCAATCTCCTCATTCCGCTTATGCTGTCCACGTTCTTCAAAATAGTTTTTAACATATCCATACGCCGTTTTATCTGCCAATGTCGCGATTGTTCCGGCTCGGAAAGTCTGACCGGCCCCGAAAATAACCTCCGTGTATGCATGTGCCTTACTCTGATATTCTCCGGAGAAATTCAGGTCGATATCCGGCTCTTTGTCGCCGTAAAATCCAAGGAATGTTTCAAATGGAATATCGTGACCTTCTTGAATCAGCTGTTCCCCGCAATTCGGACACTTCTTTGGCGGCATATCACATCCGGAACTTCCGGCATATTTTTTTACCTCCTCCGAATCAAAATCTACATAATGGCATTTTTTACAGTAATAATGTGCCGGCAGAGGATTTACCTCCGTAATACCGGACATTGTCGCTACAAACGACGATCCTACCGATCCACGCGATCCTACCAGATACCCATCTTCATTTGATTTCCACACCAGTTTCTGTGCGATAATATACATTACGGCAAATCCATTTTTGATGATGGAATCCAATTCATGATCCAAGCGATTCTTAACCTGCGGCGGCAAAGGATCCCCGTACATACTGATTGCCTTATTATAGCAAATGTTTGTCAGTGTCTCATCCGACTTTGGAATAACCGGTGGACACTTGTCCGGATAAACCGGTGACATTTTTTCTATCCGATCCGCAATCAGGTTCGTATTCGTAACGACAACTTCAAATGCTTTCTCTTGTCCAAGATAGGAAAATTCTTCTAGCATTTCTTCTGTAGTCCGAAGAAAAAGCGGTGGCTGGTCATCCGCATCTTTCATCTTTTTCCCGGCAAATATGATCTTTCGGTAAATTTCATCTTCCGGATCCAGGAAATGAACATCGCAGGTCGCACAAACCGGTTTATTGTATTTTTCACCAAGAGCTACAATTTTGCGGTTCATATCTTTCAGATCCTCAAAACTGTGAATGTTTTCCACACGTTCGCTCTCAATCATAAACTTATTATTTCCGATCGGCTGGATTTCCAGATAGTCATAAAAATCCACCAGTTCTTTGATCCGACTTTCCGGTGCCTCATCCAAAAGCGCACGATATAATTCTCCGGCTTCACAGGCAGACCCGATAATCAGTCCGTCGCGATATTTTAAAAACATACTTTTCGGCACTCTCGGTTTCCGGTAAAAATAATCCAGATGCCCCATGGAAACCAGACGGTAAAGGTTAATTCTTCCCGTCTCATTTGCCGCCAGAATAATAGCGTGAAAATACGGTTTCTTCTTCACGATATCCGCGGAACCATTAGCAAAATCTGCCACTTCTTTCAACGTATGAAACCCTTTTTCTTCTAACATTTCCACGAATTTTTCGAAAATTTCCGCCGTTGCCCCGGCATCGTCTACCGCACGGTGGTGATTTTCCAGTGAAATTTTCAATTTCTTTGCGATATTATCCAATTTATATTTGGCAAGTTCCGGAAAAAGAACACGGGCAAGTCCCACCGTATCTACAACGGTAAAATCGGTTTCGATTCCCTGGTCTTTTGCCTTCTGACGGATAAAGCCGTGGTCAAACCCTGCATTATGAGCAACCAGTGCATTGTCACCGATGAATTTCAGAAAATCCGGAAGAACTTTTTCGATAACCGGCGCATCTTTCACCATGTCATCCGTAATAGAAGTAAGTTCCGTGATCCGCTCCGGGATCTTCCTCTCCGGATTCACAAATGTACTGTACTTTTCACTAATTTTTCCATTTTTTACGCGAACCGCACCAATTTCGATAATTTTATCGTGTTCGGAGGAAAAACCCGTCGTCTCAAGGTCAAATACAACGTACTCGTCCCGCAGACTCTGTCCCTTTTCGTTGTCAACAGCAAGGTCATTCAGGTCATCAACAAGATATGCCTCGCAGCCATAAATTACTTTGAACGGATCATCTTCCGGAAGTTTCAGACCCTCCAGTGCATGATTGGCATCCGGAAACGCCTGCACAACGCCGTGGTCCGTAATGGCCACTGCCGGATGCCCCCATTCGTGAGCCCGGCGCACCAGCTGATCCACATGGGTAATACCATCCATATCACTCATCTGCGTATGGGCATGAAGTTCCACTCGCTTCACCGGCGCATGATCTTCTCTTCCGACACGGAATCCTTCAATCTCCTTCATTCCCATAATGCTTCCGATTCGGATTTCCTTATCATAAGAATCAAGACTTGCAACTCCCTTTACGCGGATGAAATTTCCTTTTTTTACCATATCAAAAAAATTTGTCTCTGTAATCTGCTCATTTTTAATAAACACCTTACAGACGATCGTGTCGGTGTAATCCGTGATCGCGAAAGTGACAATCTGCTTCTCGCCCTTGATCTCACGGCTTTCCACATTTCGTATCATACCATCGATCACGACTTCCCCGATCTCATCCTGAATCTCTTTGATCGGCACAATGGTTCCCTCGCAGTTACGGCCATAAAAAACATCGACATCCCGCATATTTTTTTTGCGGTACACATTCTTTTTCGGTTCCCGTTTGATTCTTGGTGCCTCCGACTCCTCTTTTTTTGGAGTTTCCGGACGTCTCATAACAAATGTCTCCGTCTGTTCCATTTTCTTTCGTTCGTATTCTTTGAAACGGAATTCTATCGTAATATCCTTTCCAAATCGCGTCAAAAATAAGGCGTGGAACCAATCCTGCACCTGTTCCGCACGCCTTCTTGCCAAAAACGAATCCCCACATGTAATGTACAGAGAATTTCCCTCACATTCAAACGGTTCTTCACAAAATTCAATGGCATCTACATAATCAATCTCCCGGAGTTCCTGTTTGATATCCGGCTCCGTCCGCTCTAAAATCTGCGAAAGGGTAAGTTTTCCAAGATCCGGATACTGCATCTGTATCTGCGGATGAAATCCCATCGGCCGGAAAATCTGCTTATATAATTGTTGCTCCATCTGATGAATCACGCGGTATGGCATCCACTCCCCGTTCTGACAGTACACAAATACCATATTTTTTGACCGGGAAGCGCTGATGCGCTCTACCATCACCGACTCATATGTCGTTTTCAATTTATCTTTACAATCAAGTTTTGAAAATGCACTCAAAAACTTTTCCATCGTTCCCTCTCCTATCCATCTGAATAATTGGAATTCATTTCCAGTTTTCAAGTTCTTCCCGTAACGCATCTAACAATTCGGATTCCGGCATTTTACGGACAATTTCTCCTTTTTTGATCAAAAGTCCTTCGCCCTTCCCGCCTGCAATTCCGATATCGGCTTCTCTCGCCTCACCGGGTCCGTTTACAACACAACCCATGACTGCCACTTTCAGATCAAGATCAAAATCCGCGACCATTTTTTCTACTTTTGTAGCAAGTCCGATCAGATCAATCTGGGTACGTCCGCACGTTGGACAGGAAACGACACTGATACCACCCTTTTTCAAGCCAAGTGATTTTAAGATTACATTAGCCGCCCGAACTTCCTCCACCGGATCTCCGGTCAGGGAAACACGAATCGTATCTCCGATTCCCTGATACAAAATATTTCCGATACCAACTGCCGATTTCAATCCACCGGTAAACACCGTTCCGGATTCTGTAATGCCTACATGCAGCGGATAATCGGTCTTTTCACGGATGCACTCATGCGCTTTAATTCCATTTAATACATCCGAGGACTTAATGCTGATGACAAGATTTTCATATCCCATATCTTCAATGATATGCACCTTATCCAGCGCACTCTCCACAAGCGCCTCCGGTGTCACGCCGCCATATTTTTCTAATAAATGTTTTTCCAGTGAGCCACTGTTCACTCCGACACGGATCGGCACCGCATGTTCTTTGCAGGTGTCGACTACCGCTTGAATACGGGATCTGTCGCCAATATTTCCGGGATTGATACGGATTTTATCTGCCCCGTTTTTCACTGCTTCGATGGCCAGCCGGTAATCAAAATGAATATCGGCCACAAGCGGAACCGAAATCTGTTTTTTAATCTCGGAAATCGCTTTCGCTGCCTCCATCGTCGGCACTGCCACACGGATAATGTCACACCCTGCCACTGTCAGTTCACGGATCTGGCGCACCGTCGCTTCCACATCCTCTGTCTTTGTATTTGTCATTGACTGAATGGCGATTGGATGCTCTCCTCCGATCGTCACAGAGCCAATTTGGATCTCTCTCGTTTTCATCCGCATAGTCTGCACCTTCTTTAATGAATTATTTTCAAAATATCGTTGGCAAGGATCACTACCATAAGTCCCATCAACAGCATAAATCCGCCAACATTGACGTAATTTTCAAATTTTTCCGGCAATGGTTTCCGGCGAATCCCCTCAATGATCAAAAACAGCAGTCGTCCACCGTCCAACGCCGGGATTGGCAATAGGTTCATCACACCAAGGTTTGCCGTCAGCATAATACCAAAACTCAAAATATTCAAAATAACGTATTTGATACCGTCTGCCTTACTTTCCTGCACTACATTGCCAACCGCCTGCACAATTCCGACCGGACCGGATACATCTTTTGCACTTACGCGTCCTTTGATCATCTGTCCCAGACTTTCCACGGTCGTACAGATCCAGAATTTCACTTCGTATGCAGAGTATTTGATCAAGTTCAAACCACCGATCCGCTCTCTCGTACCATAAGCAAATCCCATGCGGTAACTTTCATTTCCTTTGTCATCCTTTACCAGTTTTGGGGTTACCGTCTGTGTAATCTCTTGTCCGTTTCGATCCATTGTGATCGTGACCGGTGCATCGGAAAGCGGATGAAACATCAGATAATAACTCAGTTCACGATTGACGACAATATGCTTGCCATCAAATTCTTTTATAACATCACCATCCTGGAATCCCGCTTCTGCCATCGGCATTCCTGCTTCAAGATTTGAAATTTCTGCCTTATCATAACCAGCCATTCCAAGAAGAATCAATGCCAGAACAAAGGCAAGGATAAAATTGAAAAACGGACCGGCAAAAATGACTGCCATACGTGCGAGCACACTCTTTTTCCCAAACGCGCGGTCATCCTCAATATTTTCCATTTCGCCAAGCATCATACAAGAACCGCCAAATGGAAGAATTTTCCAGGAATATAACGTATGGTCTTTGAATTCTTCATGCTCTTCAAAATAATTGGAAGAACCAAAAAACTTTACACGATTTCCCTTGTCTGTTTTTGCAAAAGAAATGATTCGCGGCCCCATTCCCAAGGAGAACTCGATCACACCGACTTTATTTGCTTTTGCCACTAAAAAATGTCCCAATTCATGGAATAATATAATCGCGCTAAACAAAAGAATGGCGATTAAAATATTACTGATTCCCATAGTCAACCTCATTTCTATTATTTGATAATGTTACGATCCTTTTCTAACAAAGTATATGTCTCCTGCTCTGTTTTCAGTATCTCTTCCAAGGACGGATTCTGTATTACCGAATGATGATCCATCGCATACTCGATCCACCGGTAAATATCCGTAAAAAAGATTTCACGGTTTAAAAATTTTGCTACCGCATATTCATTGGCCGCATTCATTACGGTCGTCATCGAACCGCCTCTGCGGAATGCCTCCGAAGCCAGTTCAATCCCGCGGAGTGCCGGATTTGGCTTTGCAAAATGGATGCTCTGCAGCTGTTCAAACTTCAGACGTTCGCCGCCAAGAAAGGCACGCTTTGGATAAAACATAGCATATTGAATTGGCAATTTCATGTCAGGGGTTCCCATCTGCGCAATGACGGCACCATCCTGAAACTGTACCATCGAATGGATCACACTGTCCGGCTGCACCAGAACATGAATCTTTTCAATCGGCACCTGAAACAGCCAGCAAGCTTCGATGATCTCCAATCCCTTATTGATCATGGTAGCAGAATCAATGGTAATTTTTTTCCCCATTGACCAATTCGGATGCGCCAATGCCTGATCTACGGTCACATCCGTAATCTGCTCTGCCGTCAGATCACGAAATGGTCCGCCCGATGCCGTCAATAAAATCTCTTCGATCTCATCATGGGCACCACTTTGCAGACATTGAAAAATGGCAGAATGTTCACTGTCAACCGGATACAGATTTACCTCATATCTGTTTTTATAATCCATGATCAAATGCCCCGCCGTCACTAATGTTTCTTTATTTGCAAGTGCAATGTCTTTTTTCTTTTCTATTGCTTTGATCACCGGCTGCAGTCCGATCATACCAACCATCGCAGCCACCACAAGATCTACTTCTTCGTGTGTGGCGCAGGCAACAAAGCCGTCCATGTCTGCTGTGATTTCCGGTTTTTCAATTTCCTTTTCCAGTAGTCTCTGCTCTAATTTTTTTGCACCTTCTCCGGATTTTACAGCTACAATCTGCGGATGAAATTCTGCAATCTGCTCCGCCAGCAGTGTAATATTATCCCCTGCTGTAAGGGCCGTTACCTGAAACTCGGACCGGTTTCCCCGAACCACTTCCAGAGTCTGCGTTCCAATAGACCCGGTCGAACCAAGAATACACAGTCGCTTCATCATTTTTTCCTCCCTTGTTTAAGCAATAAATAATTGTATCATATAATATACTAACGGTGCGGTAAAAAGAATACTGTCAAAGCGATCCATGATCCCTCCATGTCCCGGGATCAGATTGCTGTAATCTTTAATACCATAATTTCTCTTAATTGCGGATGCTGCCAGGTCACCGATCTGGGAAACGATGGAGCAAACGGCTCCGCATATCAGCAAAAGGATGTGTACATTTACACCAAACAGTGTATCCACTCCTTCCGGAAGGAAAAAGGAATATACCAAGGCAAGCACTGCTGTCCCCAGCACGCCGCCCACACATCCTTCGATGGTTTTCTTCGGACTCAGTTCAGAAAAATGGTGTCTGCCAATGAGCATCCCGGTAAGATATGCAAACGTGTCCGATCCGGATGCCCCGATGATAATCAGCCACACGAACCAGTTGCCATACGGAAGTTCACGGGTCTGATATACAAAAGAGATCAATACAGCCACATAGACCAGCGGCAAAAATGCCAGTCCGACTTGTTTGGCATCATATTTTGGATAGGAAAATACATAACTCGTTAAAAGCAGAATCAGCATAAGCACGATCCAAAGGGTAAAATACTGCTGTTTTTCCAAATATAACATGACATAATAACCAGCAGCGGCGATATAACTTACCGCCCCCAATGGGGTTTTATGCAGGGAATCGACTTTTAATATTTCATACGTACCTCCGATTGCTACAACCGCACTGGCTGCCAGCAAAAAATCGCCTCCTGTCACAAGAGCGATTGCTGCAAATGCCAATAATATGACTGCACTGATAAATCTCTTGACAAACATAATGAAACTCCATTCAACTCTTTATTTTACTCCGCCAAACCTGCGGTCTCTCTTGTTATAATAAGCAATTGCCTTTTCCAGTTCTTTTTTATTGAAATCCGGCCAAAGCACATCCGTAAAGTAGAATTCGGTATACGCCAGCTGCCATAAAAGAAAGTTCGATAAACGTTCTTCCCCGCTGGTACGGATCAGCAGATCCGGATCCGGAATTCCTCTCGTATCCAGCTGTGATGCAAATAATTCTTCGGTAATCTGTTCGGGATCTAAGTCTCCCTCTTTTGCTTCCTTCGCTACATTTCGAATTGCACGAAGCATCTCATCGCGACTTCCATAATTTAACGCCACCTGAAAATGCAGACCGGTATTGTTTTTGGAAACTTCTTCCAATTTCAGGATGCTTTGCTTCAGATCCTCCTCTAACGGAGTAATATCGCCGAGCACGCGGACACACATATTGTTCTTTGTACTTCGTTTAATGCAGTCTTTCAAGTAACGGCGAAGCAGTTTCATAAGGGCATCTACTTCATCTTTCGGACGTTTCCAGTTTTCGGTTGAAAACGCATATACTGTCAAATACTTAATTCCCAGATTCCAGGCATCTTCACAAATCTGCTCAACGGTCTGGCTTCCCGCAACATGTCCTGCTTTTCTCGGAAGCAGACGTTTTTTCGCCCAGCGTCCGTTTCCATCTAAAATAATCGCTACATGCTCCGGTACCTGTAACTTTGTCTCACTCATAGACAACTCCTTTTATACCGTCATTACTTCTGCTGATTTTGCTTCTACAGCATCATCAATCTTTGCCACAAATTTATCTGTCAATTTCTGAATCTTATCTTCTAACTGTTTCTGCTCATCTTCTGAAATCTCATTTGCCTTGTTTTCCTTTTTGATCGTATCATTGGCATCACGACGCACGTTACGGACAGCCACTTTGGCGTTTTCGCCTTTTTTCTTTACATCTTTTACCAGTTCTTTACGACGATCTTCGGTAAGTTCCGGAAATTAATGGAACTGACGGATCTGGTCATGCTGGATTTTAAAGAGATGGACGGCGTGCGCCATAAAGAACTGACGGGCGTTGCGAATGACAACATTCTGGATCTGGCA
>ERZ826016.2927-NODE-2927-length-12499-cov-3.213838_pt1 | contig 12499 bp, 6 predicted proteins | sample MGYA00519872_ERZ826016 | MGnify/ENA primary metagenome ERZ826016 (study PRJEB31778, sample SAMEA3449218) | human gut metagenome | biome: human gut; feature: human-associated habitat; material: faeces | place: United Kingdom | collected 2010/2012 ... | reverse complement strand
TGCCTGATTCATCCATTCGATATGCCCGGTTACATCGGTTACGAGTACGGCGGTATCTACTTTATTCAATAAATTCTCGTAATATTGATGCTTGATTTCTTCTGCCAATAGCTTTCCCCGAAAGTCCTTTAATGCATTAGATAGTTCCTGTGCCCACTCATCCATCATTTTATTTTTAAAAGGAGGATGAAGATTCTGCGTTATATCGTTGTATCGGAGTCCATCCGTTAATTGCCGTAATAAGGCGATTTGTTTGAACTGTATTCGGTAGAGATGCATACCGGCACCTATCAAAAAGAGAATACAGACGGTAGTGCTGAACCATAACTGTCTTTGATACAGCAGACAACTGCTAATGGAAAGTAGAAAGATAACTATGATGTGCAGAATTACTTTAAACTCAAATCGTTTCATAAGCCTAATTTTTCAAGTTTGCGATATAATGCAAAACGGGTAATTCCTAAATATTCGGCAGCACGGGAGATGTTTCCGTTGCTGATTCGGAGTGCTTTCTCAATGGCCTGTCGTTCTAGTTGTTCGAGATTCAGTACCACTTCTTCCTCTTTTTTCTGTTTGGACGTGGTGTGAAAAAGAAAGTTTTCAGGTTTCAGCATGGAGCCGTCTCCTAAAATTACGGCACGTTCTATCGTATGTTGAAGTTCCCTTACATTTCCGGGCCATGCATATTTCAGCAGTTTGTTTTTGGCTTCCCGGGTCAGTCCGTGTATTTTCTTTTTATATTTACGGGTATAACGGTCCAGAAAGTGATCTGCAAGCAAGATGATGTCATTGCCACGTTCACGGAGTGGAGGAATATGTATTTCAATGGTGTTGATACGATAGAGCAAGTCCTGGCGGAAGTTTCCTTCGTCCACTAGTTGACGGATGTCCGCGTTTGTGGCACAAATCAGGCGGACGTCAATAGGAACAGTCTGCGTACTGCCTAAACGGTTGATTTGTCGCTTTTCAATAGCTGTCAATAACTTCGATTGCATAGGAATTGAAAGGTTACCGATTTCATCCAGAAACAGAGTTCCGTTAGTGGCAACTTCCATTCGTCCGGCTTTTGATTTTTTTGCGTCGGTGAAAGCTCCTTTCTCAAATCCGAACAGTTCGCTTTCAAAAAGTTGTTCGGGAATACTTCCCAAGTCAATAGTGACAAAAGGTTTGCCGTATCGAGGAGAGCAGCGATAGAGAAGACGGGCGATTACGTCTTTTCCTGTTCCATTTTCTCCTAAAATAAGGATATTGGCATCTGTGCTGCTTAATTTATTTATTGTGGTGAAAACTTCCTGCATGGCAGGAGATTCTCCTATAATATCTCCTTCCGAAGAATTCTGACCGCTAAGTAATTCTACTTGCTCCTTCAAAATGTTTACTTCCCGTTGAGAGTGACGTAATCGCATTCCGGAAGTAAGAGTGGCCAGTAGTTTTTCCTTTTCCCACGGTTTGGGGATAAAGTCTGTTGCACCGGCTTTGATAGCCCGTACTGCTTTATCAGTATCTGCATAGGCAGTCATAAAGATGACAATCGCTTGCGGATCGATTTTCAATATTTGCTTCAAGCTTTCGAATCCTTCCTGACCACTAATAGCGTCACGGCTAAAATTCATATCTAATAAAATAAGATCAGGTTGAAAAGTGGTCATGAAATGTTCGATTCGGTCGGGAGTGGTGGCTACCTTTATTTTTTCTGTATAAGGTTCCAACAGCAGGTTTAGAGCGAAGAGGACATCTTCGTTATCATCTACTATAAGTATCTTTCCCAGTTTGTTTACTTCTTCCATCCTTTTAGCTAATTAGAATATAATCTTTTTCCTTTACTGCACCGGCAAAGATATGGATAATAATCATGTGTTGTATGTGCGATTGCGCACTATTTTCGTGCGTATTTGCACGCTATTTTAAAAAGAAAAACAAGTATATTTCATTGATATACAAATATTTATATAAATGGCACAGGTTTTGAATTATAAATAACAAATAAAACTAAGAATGAATCTGAAAATAATCTGCATAAGTATTGGAATCCTGGCGACGGAATTATTGGCTGCTCAAGATCAGACAACAGAACTGTCATTGGAACAAGTTGTGAAGATTGCTCGTCTGGAGTCTCCCGATGCGCAGACGGCACGTCATAGCTTCCGTTCGGCTTATTGGAATTATAAATATTATCGTGCCAATTATTTACCGACTTTGAACTTGACATCCGATCCTAATCTGAATCGTGCCATTAATAAGATAACAATGGGGGACGGTTCTGTTAAGTTTGTTGAGCAGAATTTGTTGAATACTGATCTGACTTTGAATCTTTCACAAAACATACCTTGGACAGGAGGTTCCTTGTTTCTTGAAACGTCCGCACAACGTATGGATTTGTTCAGCGAACATAAATATTCGTGGCAGACTTCACCTATCATGATAGGATACCGGCAATCGCTTTTCGGCTACAATAGTTTGAAATGGGATAAACGAATAGAACCGGTACGCTATCAGGAGGCAAAGAAAAGCTATGTAGAGACATTAGAACTTGTATCTGCCAATGCGATTAATAAATTTTTTGCTCTAGCCACTGCCCAAAGTAATTATGACATAGCATCCTTTAATTATGCGAATGCCGACACGTTATATCGCTATGCACAAGGACGTTACAATATCGGGACAATAACGGAGAATGAAATGCTGCAACTGGAGCTTAACCGTCTTACAGAAGAAACAAATCGTATGAACGCCCGTATTGAAATGGATAATTGTATGCAGGAACTCCGTTCATATCTGGGCATTCAGGAAGAAAGGGAGATTCGTGTACGTGTCAGTTCCCGGATACCGGATTTCAGTATTAATCTGAATGAGGCGCTAGCATTGGCGTATGAGAATAGCCCGGATATACAAACGATGAAACGGCGCAAGCTGGAAAGTGAAAGTGCGGTTGCGAGAGCCCGTGCCAATGCAGGTTTGAAAGCAGACATTTATCTTCGTTTCGGACTGACACAGACAGCGGATAAATTACCAGAGGCTTATCGAAACCTTTTAGATCAACAATATGTAAGTTTAAGTATCTCCCTACCAATTTTAGATTGGGGACGGGGAAAGGGACAGGTACGGGTAGCCCGTTCTAACCGTGACCTGGTTTATACGCAGGTGGAACAAAGCAGGACGGATTTTGAATTGAATGTCCGTAAACTGGTGAAGCAGTTTAATCTGCAAACGCAACGTGTCCGTATCGCTGCCCGTACAGATGAAACCGCCCAACGGAGGAATGAAGTTGCCCGTAAACTTTATATATTGGGAAAATCTACCATTCTTGATTTGAACGCTTCCATTTCAGAAAAAGATAGTGCACGCCGTAATTATGTATCGGCTTTATACAACTATTGGAGTTTGTATTACACACTCCGTAGCATGACACTTTATGATTTTGAGAGTAACAAGTTACTGACGGAGGATTATAATCTCCTCATTGAATAGGATAGAATGATTTTTTATAATTGATATAAATATAAAAACTATATAACCTCATGGATATAAAATTAGAAAAGAAGCCGTGGTACATTCGTTATAGATACTATCTGACAGGAGGACTTTTGTTTATCTCCTTTCTGATTTATGTAATCGTCCTTTCATTAGGTCCCAGGAAGCTGCGTGTTGATGCCGAGAATATTCAGATAGCGGAAGTGAAAGATGCTGACTTTATGGAATATGTAGATGTAGAAGGGCTAATTCAACCTATATTGACAATTAAAGTCAATACCCGCGAAGCAGGAAGTGTAGAAAGCATAGTAGGTGAAGAAGGCAGTTTACTTCAGCAAGGTGATACTATTCTTATTCTTTCTAATCCGGACCTACTTCGTAACATTGAAGATCAGCGTGATGAATGGGAAAAACAAATGATTACCTACCAGGAGCAGGAGATTGAAATGGAGCAAAAGAGCCTGAATTTGAAACAGCAGGCCTTGACGAATAATTATGAGCTTGAGCGTCTGAAAAAAAGCATTGCTCTTGACCGTGAGGAATATCAAATGGGAGTAAAGAGTAAGGCCCAGTTGCAAGTAGCTGAAGATGAGTATAATTATAAACAAAAAAATGCAGCTTTGCAACAGGAGAGCTTGCGGCACGATTCTGCTGTGACAATGATTCGTAAAGAACTTATCCGCAACGACCGAGAAAGAGAACGGAAAAAATATGAACGCGTTCATGAACGTTTGAATAATTTAGTGGTAACGGCTCCGATAAAAGGACAGCTTAGCTTTGTGAAGGTTACTCCCGGGCAGCAAGTGTCTTCCGGCGAAAGTATTGCTGAGATAAAGGTACTTGACCAATATAAAATCCATACTTCGCTCAGTGAATATTATATTGACCGGATTACTACCGGATTGCCTGCTACCATTAATTATCAAGGGAAGAAATATCCGTTAAGAATAACGAAAGTTGTCCCTGAAGTAAAAGACCGTATGTTTGATGTCGATCTTGTTTTCACAGATGATATGCCTGATAACGTAAGAGTGGGCAAGAGTTTCCGTGTACAGATAGAACTAGGGCAACCGGAGCAGACGCTTATTATCCCACGCGGCAATTTCTATCAGGCTACGGGAGGACAATGGATTTATAAGGTGAATGCTTCAAAAACAAAAGCTGTTCGTGTACCTTTGTCTGTCGGTCGCCAAAATCCGCAACAATACGAAATTACAGAAGGTTTACGGCCGGGAGATTGGGTTATTACGACGGGATATGATACCTTTGGCGATGCTGAGGAATTAATATTAAGATAAACAGACAACTTTAAACAGATAGTATGAAAACACTGAAATATGCAGTACGCTTTTTATTACGTGCGAAATCATATACGACTATCAATTTACTCGGACTGACACTTAGTCTAGCCTGTTGTATTATCTTGTCCCGTTATATTTATCGTGAAACAACAGTAGATATGCATTGTATAGACCGTAATCAGGTATATGGAGTTCAAGTGTCGTTTGATGGAAACCGGGTGTTGAGTAAGGCAGAAATAGGAAAGCGTGATAGTACTTATATAGATGACAATGTTATACTGACACGTTCAAGTGTAATATTGCTTGAGAATGATTATGTAGATTATCAGACAAATCGTTTTTCTGTACATGCCTTAATAGCTGACAATGCTTATTTCAGACTTTTTCCTTATCAAGTATTGCAGGGAGAGATTTCTTTGGAAGCTCCGGAATCAGCATTGTTAATGGAAGATTTCGCCAAAAAACTTTTTGGTAAAGAAAATCCGCTAGGTAAGGTGTTACGTTTTTCTAACGGTAAAGATATCAAGGTGACAGGTATATTGAAAAAGCCGGTAAATAAACAAACATTCAATTTCGATATAGTACTTTCTCATGCATTTTCGACAGACTGGGGACGGATGCCTTTGGAGTTTATTCAGTTTACTTCTGAGAAGGCAGTGGAACAAGCCAATCAAATAGGGAGTTATCCCCGGTTTATAAATCAAGATTCTCGTTTCGGAGATGTTCGTAAATACACATTCTCTCTTATTCCTGTCAGTCAAATGTATTGGGAGCAAGCATTACTTTACCAAACAGGGCCTAGTATGCTTGTTAGTGGGAATCGTTCTCATCTATTCATTCTTGGAGGAATTTGTTTATTGATACTGTTTGCCGGGATTATCAACTTTATTAATCTTTATTCTGTATTAATGGTGAAACGAGGGAGGACTTACAATCTTCGAAAAGTATTCGGTGCCAGTGGCAATACACTGTTTACGCAAATTTTCACAGAAAACGTTCTACTGATAGCCGTTTCTATTGTGTTTGCATGGTTTATTGTTGAAATAACATCTGTTTTTGTATCCCACTTGTTGGATAGCCGGATAGTCTATACTAAATTCGACTGGATATTGTCGATATCTATCCTGATATTCCTGTCTTTGACTGTAAGCCTGTATTCACATATAAAATGCCAGCGCTCTTTACCGGCTGTTGCTCTCAAGGCATTAGGTACCGATAAACGTTCTATTCGTTTTCGTATGATATTCCTTTTTGTACAATATGTTGTTACCTTTTTATTGGTCTTACTTTCCATCTATTTTAATAAGCAATTCAATTTGATGTTGCAGACAGATCCGGGATTCCGTACAAAAGATATAATTCAGGCAAATATGATATATGAATCGAACGATTATTCTTCGTATACATCTGAAACTGTAAACCAACGTAAAGAAAGAGTTTTAGCGATAGATCAACTGATAGATAATTGTCCGGATATCCAAAGCTGGACAACCGGTTTTTATTCTATTCTTGGGTTTGATTATTCTGCAGGATTTCGAAATGCAAAAGGAGAACTGGTTACGTTGAATCAGAGTTATGTTACCGACAGTTTCTTTAAACTCTTTGAGATTCCTTTTATTGAAGGAGATTTATCGGAAGCAGATAAAGAACAAGGAGGTGAAATTATAGTTGTCAACCGTGCCGCATTGGCCGCTTTAGGCTACACAAGTTGCAAGGGGGCTACTATAATTAATGAGCAGATGAGAAAGATAAAACCCGATTTACAGGCACAGCCTATTGGTGCCGTAATAGAAGATTATTATGATAGACATGTAGGATTGGGTGCTCGCCCTATGGTATTTATCGTAAATAAACGGTTGAAGGGAGATTACTATCAGATTGCTTGTTATCCGGGGAAAACTCAGGTAGTCATCAATTATCTTAAAGATATTCAGAAAAAAGTATATGGTACGGAAGACTTTAAATACTCACTATTAGATGATGATGTGGCGGCACTCTATAAAAACGACCGGCGAATAGCCATGGTATATGCTATTTTTGCATGTATTGGAATTATAATAATCTGTCTCGGATTATTCGGTATTTCATTATTTGATATTCGTCAGCGCTATCGGGAGATTGCAATTCGTAAAGTAAACGGTGCATTGGTGAAAGACTTGTACTTGCTGCTTGGATGTAAATATTTGGTTGTATTGGGAAGCGCTTTTGCAGTATCTATTCCATTGTCCTGCTACTTGATTTATCAGTATACTAAAGCCCTTGTGATAAAAGCTCCGTTAAGCATGAATGTCTTTCTGATAGCATTGCTCGTAGTAAGTTGTATCTCTTTAGGCACACTGTGCTGGCAAATAAAAAAGGCATCACGTATTGACCCGGCCAAAATAATGAAAATAGAATAAAAATAATAATATATGATACGACACTATTTGAAAGTTGCTTTTCGTAATTTACTGAAATACAAGACCCAAAATATAATTTCTATCATCGGTCTTGCGGTAGGATTACTATGTTTCTGCATATGTATGTATTGTAGTCGTTTTGTTGAGACCACCAACCATTGTTTCAGTAATTACACTCGCATTGTGGAATTAAACCTTTATGATTATCAGACGGAAACATATTTTTCCGGTACACAAGTGGCTTTATCCGAAGAACTCCGCACATGGGCAATGGGAGAGGTGGAAGCAATTTCTTGTATGACATACTCGCGTGAACGTTCTTATCTTGCCGAAATTTCAGAGGAAAAATCATTACCATACGAACTTGAAACGATAGAAATAGATACTTTATACAATAAGGTATTCACTCCCCAAATAGTAGCCGGAAATTGGAAGACGGCAAGCCGGACATCTAATGCCGTTATTTTAAGTGAATCTACTGCCATAAAGATATTCGGTAAAATAGAAAGTGCTATCGGTAAGCATCTGACTCTGGCGCGACGACTCCATACTTCGCCTGAAAGTACTCCGAAAACAGGAGGTATTGTTTATACGGTACAGGCAGTAATGAAAGATATCCCGCTAAACAATGGTTTTAGTTTTATGACGCATACTGATGCAATGGTTCTGAACGATAGTGAAGGACTTTTCCGAAGTACGAAACGTCACGATATGACAGGAGCCAGAACCTATGTCTTGCTTTCTCCCAATACGAATATAGCTGAACTGGAGCAGCAGTTTGCTAAGCGTAATTATAGTTATACTATGTATAATCAGTCTTATGCGGTTGTTGCTAATTATATTAGCGACAGGGCACAGAAGAAAGGTGCTTTTGTGTTGGGATGGGTGACAGGAATAGTCGGTACATTGATATTACTGGTCGGACTAATCAATTTCTTTCACTTTCTGATCGGTTCTTTTCTTAATCGCACTAAAGAATACAGTATTATGAAAATGGCAGGATGTAATTGGAAACAACAATTCTGCCTGCTGTTTGTACAATCATTGATTGTGGTGGTTATATCTTCCTTTTTAGTAATATGGGGAATAGAATTGATTGGCAACCGAATGGATTTTTCTCTACAGGGCATTACAATGACTTTTCCGCCCGAAATTCTTTTGATACACGCTATGCAATATATCATTCTTCTTATATTGCTCTGTGCTGCAATTTGTCTGTTTGTATCTGTCCGTATTCGCAGAATTTCGATACAAACAGGCATTCATGGAGGAGTAAATAAACGTCGAGGTAAGCAGTGGGGACGTAACCTTATGCTGGGAATCCAGTTCTTTATCTGCTGGATATTTGTATCATTCACTGTCGCATTGTTTTTACAGTCGGAGAAAACAACCCAAACATTGTTTCATACGCTTAACCAAAAAGAAAAAGAAGCGATTCTTAGCATTCCATTAGACTATTCGTTTATGAAAAATGAAGAGAAGTTAAGTGTGGTAGAACGTTTTCAGCAACATGCAGGGGTAAAAGATGTCTTATTGGCAGATATTGCTTATACACAAGGAGTATCCGGAAACCTGTTGATGACCGAGAAAGGGAATGACAACTCCTGGACTGATATCAATATTATGTGCGTTCCGCTGAACTTCTTTGCTTTTATGAATATTCCGATAGAGGAGGGCAGAACTATCCGGACAAAAAATGACCTTGTCATGGATAAAGTATGGCAAAACAAACAAAAGAAGAATGTAATTGGAATGAATTTTTATGACCAAAATAATGATTATACCGTATGTGGAGTTTGTACTCCTTTCCAGACTGATGTCCATTATCATAGTGGCGGCTATGCTTTTATGCTCTATGATCCTTCTGAATATGTTGGCCATTGCTATGTAAAATGTTACCCTGAACAACAAAAAGAAGTCGTAAAGTGGATTGAGAAAATCCGTCGTGAAGTACTTCCGGAGAATATATCGTATCAGGTTCGTACATTTCAAGACGACCTGTATGAGATACAGGCTATGGAATATATGCTGAAAGATACTATCCTGTTTTTCGCAATCGTCAGTATCATCATTACCTTGTTGGGTGTATATTCCAGCATTACCCTCGATACTGAACGTAGACAGAAAGAAGTGGCTATCCGTAAAGTAAATGGAGCCGGAATGTCGCATATTATCTGGTTGTTTACCCGTTTGTATATAACTTTGTTGATGGTTACCGCAGCTCTATCCTTTCCGTTAGTATACCTAGTGTTACAGCTATGGAAACAAATATATACGGTATTCTTTAACTGTGGATTCTGGTTCTGGACAGGGATTTTTATATCTGTTGCTATGATAACGGCACTAACGATTTGGTTCCGTATCTTGAAGATTGCCAGAGTTAATCCGGTGGAGTCTATCAAAAATGAATAGGAAAACCATATTTGAATTAGAAAATAAAAGAAAACAAAATGATACAGCATTATTCAAAAGTTGCTTTGCGCAATTTGATGAAATATAAAACCCAAAATCTTATATCAACCATAGGCTTGGCTGTGGGACTGCTATGCTTCAGTATTTGTTTCTATTGTAGCCGCTATATGCAGAGTGTTGACCAATGTTTTAATAATTATCATCGTTTGGTAGACATCAATTTAGCTGATGAAGGTAGGATGTTATCCGGTACTCCTGCAATATTGGCGGAGAAGTTGACAAAAGAATATGGACATGAAGTAGAAGCATATTCCAGAGTTGCTTATGCACGGCAACGGCCTTTTGATGTGTATACAAATGATGAAAAGAAACTACCCTATACATTTGAATGCATAGAAGTCGACTCGTTTTTTAATCGTTTGTTCACTCCGACTGTTGTGGCAGGTTCGTGGAGAGTGGCAGCCTATACTCCTAATGCGGTAGTAATAACAGAAAGTACAGCACGCAAATTATTTCCATATAATCAGGAGGCTATCGGTAAACGTATGGTGATGACAAGCAAAATATGGTCTTCTCCGAAAACAACTCCTGATAGCGGAGGTATCTCATACACAATTCAGGCTGTGATTAAAGATATTCCAGCCAATGTCAGTATGAACTTCATGCGGACAATTGAAGTTCTCATTCTGAACGATAGTGAAGGATTATTTAAAATGACCGGTAATAATGACCAGACAGGCGTTTATACTTACGGATTGCTTCATGAAGGCAGAACAGCCAAAGATTTAAATGAAGTGTATAGAAAGAGTAATGTCACTCACCGAATGTTTAATTGCGATTATGACCTGATTGTTTCTCCTATTGGAAAAAGTAATGGCAACTCTGACATGATAACCATCTTTAGCTCAATAACTAGCATTGTAGCAGTTTTAATCTTATTAGTTGCTTTACTAAACTTTTTCCATTTTCAGATTGGAAGTATAATCAATCGCCAACGGGAATTTACAATTCGGAAGATAATAGGAAATGATATGTTTCATCTGGCAATGATGCTTTTTGTGCAATTGTTTTTGGTCATTGTAATCGCTTCTTTATTTATGTTCGGACTCATAGAAATATTGTCTTCCGGAATGCATATTTCATTGTCTGATTTAAATTTGTCCATTGATAGAGAGCGTTTGATGTTACAAGCCGGACAATATATTATCATTCTTCTCATAGCAACATTTGTGATCTGTTTTTCTGTTGCTTTTTATATCCGTAGGGTAAACATACAATTAGGCATGAGCAATGGGCTTAAAAGTAAAAAGCATTTCTTTCGTAATAGCATGTTAGGAATCCAGTTTTTCATTTGTTGGCTATTCGTTTCTATGACTGTCGCTCTTTATTTACAAACAAATACTACAATATCTACGCTGTACAATACGTTGACTAAAGCGGAGAAAAATAGCATATTAAGTCTTAAATTGGACTATACTTTTATGAAAAATGAAGAAAAAGTTGCGCTTGTTGAACGTATCCGACAGTATTCAGGCGTGAAAGATGTCTTACTTTCTGAAGACGGTTACTTAAATGGTAGTCCGGATCGTACAGGCATACAATTAGATAAAGACTCGGATAGGTGGCTGGAAATAAATATAATGAGGGTAACGCCTGATTTTATTTCTTTTATGAATATCCCCTTGTCAGCAGGACAAAATATGGAAGGCAATAATGATATATTGGTCGATGAAATATTTATGAATAAAAAAGAAAATATACTGGGGACTACTCTTTATCATTATAAAGACGCTTATACTGTACGCGGTATATTGTCTTCTTTTACTCCCTCGGTTTATGCTTATAAAGAGGAGCAGACTCCTTATGTTTTCTTTCCTATGAAAGATAATGGAAATGTAGGTCATTGTTATATCAAGTGTTACACAGATAAAAAGGAAGAGGTCCGCCAATGGATGACCCAACTTTTGCAGGAAGTGTTACCGGAAAGTGTTGAGCCCGAAATAACAACTTTTTTGGATGATATCATTGAACAACAGGCCATGGAAACTAAATTCAAGAATATAACTTTATTTTTTTCTATTGTAAGTCTGATTATAACTTTATTGGGAGTATATTCAGCTATTACTCTTGACACCGAACGTCGGCAGAAAGAAGTGGCAATCCGGAAAATAAACGGAGCGGGAATAAAACAGATTATCTTACTGTTTTCCCGGTTGTATATGTTACTTTTGACAACATCGGCTTTATTAGCTTTTCCTGTGGTATACGTCATTCTCCATATGTGGAAAGAAATATATCAGATATTCTTTAATGACGGGATATTATATTGGGTAGGAATATTTGTAGGAGTAACTTTATTGACTGCACTAACCGTTATCTTTAGAATCCTAAGGATTGTACGACTCAATCCTGCGGAAGTTATCAAGAATGAATAAATTCAATAATTTTTTAATAGTACAATTATGATTAAAACAATTAATTTACAGAAGATTTTCAAGACAGAAGAAGTGGAAACTTGGGCATTGAATAATGTCAGTATCGAAGTGAAACAAGGTGAATTTGTAGCCATCATGGGGCCCTCCGGCTGTGGTAAGTCAACATTGCTCAACATTTTGGGGCTACTTGATAACCCGACAGGAGGAGAGTATTATCTGAACGGAACGGAAGTCTCCCGGTATACCGAGTCGCAACGTACCAGTCTTCGCAAAGGTGTGATAGGGTTTGTGTTTCAGAGCTTTAATCTGATAGACGAGTTGAATGTATACGAAAACATAGAACTGCCTTTGCTTTATATGGGAATTTCTGCTTCCGAACGGAAAAAGAGGGTAGAGTCAGCTATGGAGAGAATGGCCATTACTCATCGTAGTAAACACTTTCCGCAACAACTTTCCGGTGGTCAGCAGCAACGTGTTGCCA
>ERZ826016.2924-NODE-2924-length-12504-cov-2.945859_pt1 | contig 12504 bp, 11 predicted proteins | sample MGYA00519872_ERZ826016 | MGnify/ENA primary metagenome ERZ826016 (study PRJEB31778, sample SAMEA3449218) | human gut metagenome | biome: human gut; feature: human-associated habitat; material: faeces | place: United Kingdom | collected 2010/2012 ... | reverse complement strand
TTGAGAATTTCAAGAAGCACACGGTCGACAGCTGGATGTTTTGGTATCGGTATTTCAGTATCCCGTTGGAATCGGTTGTGTTGCCGGCAGTGGATTAAAGCTTGTCGCGGAACATGAAGTAGGCGGCGCCGAGCATGCACAAAGAAGCCCACAGATAGTCCAGTTTCAGAGGCTGCTTCATGTACAGGAAGGCAAACGGAACAAAAATGCTCAATGAGATGACTTCCTGAAGGATTTTGAGCTGGCCTAAGGAAAGGCCGGAGAAGCCGATGCGGTTAGCCGGAACCATGATGCAGTATTCGAAGAAAGCGATAAGCCAGCTGGAAATAATCGCAACCCACAGCGGAGAATTTCCGAGATTTTTAAGATGTGCGTACCACGCAAAAGTCATGAAACAGTTTGAGAGAAGAAGCAAGGCAGCTGTTTTGTACAGAACCGGAATCTGAGAAAAGAACTGGCTTAGTGTCTGCATTTGGCAAAAAGAAAAATCAATTAAAGCGTTTGCAGATTATAGAAATCGGAGCATGGGTTTGCCTGAGTCCTCAATTGGCTTTGTCTTTAGGCCTGCTGAAGCCGAGAAGAACGACAGCGATAAGGACCATCGCCGCACCTGCGAGCATGAAACCATTCATCTTTTGCGAGAAGAAAAAGTATGAGAGCCCGATGGCCGTTAACGGTTCAACGGTTTCAAGCACACCGGTGATGGTCGGAAGAATCTTGGAGGCGCTCACGATGTAAAGCGTGTAAGCAACGATATGGCCCATGATCGCAACCCATAGCACGCTCAAGATAGTCAGAAAGCTCCATTCAAGGCTGACTTTCCAAAACGGATAGTAGAGGTTGCAGAGAATCGTGGTGAACAGCATGGCCCAAGTCATGGCGATGAGCGGTCCGACCTTCCGAACAATAGTGCGGCTCTGGATCGTGTAGGCGGCACTAAAGAGCGGCGCGCCGAAGCCGACCAAAAGCGTCAGCCATCCGAAGGACAGCGTCGAGAAGTTTCCTTTGGTCATCATCAGACAAACGCCGATAAGCGCTAAAGCACAGCAAAAGATCTGCGAAGCAGTCGGCATCACGGCCGCAAACAGCAGGAGCCCCATGATACAGAAAGGCCGCGTAGCGGCGATAACTGCTGCCGTTTCTGCGTTGGAGTACTTCACACAAACATAGAAGCTGACCTGCGTGAGAAGGACCAAAACGCCAAATAGGAAGAACTGAAAGACGTTTTGTTTGTCAGCTGCTGCAAGAAAGGTTTCTTTCGGTCTTGTGGCAAGAGAAATACCGAAAAGCGCAACCGTCGTAACGACCATCGTTAAAGAAATGAATTGCGCGGGCGCCATGCGGACCGTGTGCAATAGGTATTGAGCAGCGATGTCCATAGTTCCCCAAAAGAAACCGGACAAAACGCCGCAAATGACGCCGAGTGTTCGAATATTCATGTTCGCCTCCGATGTTGTGGTTATAGTTCCTGAAAACTTCTGATCTATCGTGGACGAATAAATTTGAGCACAGGGACTAACTAAATTTGCTCTCGGATACTTAGAATCTTGAGAACGAATTTTTGTTTTGAAAGGATGAGCATCGTGCAAGAAAACCGATACTCTCGTCACGAACTCTTGAAAGAGGTCGGAGTCGAAGGCCAAAAAAGAATCTCGCAAGGCCGTGTGCTAATCATCGGCGCCGGCGGACTAGGGTCACCAGCCTCTCTGTATCTGGCTTCCTCAGGTGTAAAAAAAATCACGATTGTGGATTCCGATACGGTGGATTTAACCAATCTGCAGCGCCAGGTCATTCACAATGTGGAGCGCTTAGGTATGAATAAAGCCGAAAGCGCAAAAGTCTCTCTGGAAGCTATAAACCCCGAGGTTGAAATCGTTCCGGTAGATCACAGACCGACTCTCGAAGAATTGGAGAAGCTTGTTTCCGAATGCGATGTCGCTTTGGACTGTACCGACAATACCGAGTCTCGCTACATCTTCAATGACGTTTGCCGACGTTTCAAAAAACCGCTCGTTACGGCCGGAGTCGTGGCTTTCGACGGTCAAATCACGGTCTTCGACTTTAGAGATCCTGAGTCGGCTTGTTATGCCTGTCTTTTTCCGAACCATGAAGGCAAAGACGAGAAGGCTTCCACCAAAGGCGTTTTTGCACCCCTAGTGGGCATCCTTGGGTGTATGCAGGCCGCCGAGGCTCTTAAAATTATCGGGAAGTTCGGCGAGCCTTTAACAGGTCGTCTGTTAATGGTGGATGCCCGCACGATGACATGGTGTCAAATGAAATACAGACGCGATGATGAATGTCCGTGCTGCTCACAGGGAAGATAAACAATGAAAGTTAAAGTTCTTTATTTTGCTTCTTTGAAAGAACGTCTGCTGAAAGGCGAAGATACGGTTGAAGTGCCTGAAGATGTAAAAACCGTGGAAGATCTGATTAACTATCTGTCTGAGAACGACGCAGCGCTTAAGGCTGCTTTTGAAGAAATGCCTCGTCTGCGCTTTGCCGTGAACCAAGAAATGGCCAAAGAATCGACAGTCTTGAAGGACGGCGACGAAGTGGCCTTCTTCCCGCCGGTTACCGGAGGTTAATACTTTAGAAAGCAGAAGGGTCCGTTGTAAACGGCCTTTTTGCGGAGATTTTTAATGACAGGCGCCGGGCTCCGTCAAGAGATCGGAACGAAATCGCGGTTGACCGCAGCATTCAGGTTTGTGATCACGATTTCGGCAGCGCTCCTGTTGTCTGGTCTTTTCCATAGCCCCCAATTAGGCGGTTTTGCCGCCTTGGGGGCTTTTATGGCTCTGCTGAGTGATACCGAAAGCGACTTGATTTCGCGTCTCGGCGGTGTTGCCATTACCTTCATCGGCGTTATGTGCGCTGCACTTCTCGGTGTCGTGCTCAAGAATATGGAGTACGGCAAATGGCTCGTCATCGGACTGGTGTGTTTCGGTCAAAGCCTGATGACCTTTGCCGAGAAATTCTGGTGGCTATGGGGAAAATATGTTCTGGTTTTTCTTCTGATTTCGATATTCGATTTCACACCGGACTTGATGGCCTTCGTCGGCTACTTCATCGGTTTCAGCCTTGCGATGGCGGCAATCGTGCTCGATCACTTCGTTTGGCGCTACGAGAAGCTCTCGCTCCGCCCGATGGCACAGCTCAAGCTCGTGGAAGGCGGCAACCGCAACTCTTATGCGTATGCGCTCATTTCCATTGCTACCTTGATATGTGCTTTGGGCTGTTCATTCCTATTTGATTTTTCCGAACCTGGATGGGTCGGAATCACGGCGCTTTATTTATTAAATTCCAACGTGGCTGCGGGCTATAAACGAGTGGTCCAAAGAATTCTCGGAACACTGCTCGCTTACTTCTTAGTCATCCTTATCTTTCCGTATATTGACGATAAGTTTGTGCTTGGTGCGCTGATCGTGGCGTCTTCCGCGGGTATTCCGGTATTTGTCGGCGGGAACTACACCTGCATGACTTTCTTTATCACTTGCTACATCCTTTTTGTATTGGACTGGCTGATGCGTGCATACGGAGGAGACTATTCCATCCTTATTTGGAGGATTTGGGACACGCTGATGGCGGCAGGGTGGGTCGCACTCGGTCTTGGCGTACTTTATCTGTGGGAAAAGAGGCTGAAAAAAGCCGGTGTTGAGCCCCGTATCCCAAGAAACGAGAATTGACAAAAATTGACCCCCAAACCAAAATTAACCGTTTGAGGAAATTAAAAGTTCTTCACAGAAAATCACATAATCAGGAACGATTCCATGGCTGACGACAACAAGACAACGAACGCAACATCAACCGCAAAACCTGCTGCAGCAGAACCGACCAAGGCGGCTGCTCCGGCAGAAGCAAAACCCGCTGCTAAAGCACCGGCAAAACCTCGCACCGTTAAGGCTCCGACGATCCGCAGACCGGCTGTACGCCGCACCGCAGTTAAAGCGGCTGCCCCTGCCGCTGCAGCAAAAGAGACTTCTCTGGAGGAGGTTTCTTTAGACGATCCTTCTCTGTACATTAACCGCGACATCAGTTGGATTGAGTTCGACCGTAAAGTCCTTGAAACAGCAATGGATCCCGAGATCCCGCTGCTCAACCGTGTTCTCTTCTTGTCCATCTTCTACAACAATCTCGACGAATTCTTCATGGTTCGCGTGATGAACGTTCAGAGACAGGCCAGAAGCGGAGCCGAACCGACCGGTCCGGATAAGATGCCGCCCGCTCGTCAGCTTTCCGAAATCCGTCGTAAAGTTACCGAGATTCTCGAAGAAGCTGAAAACCTCTGGATTGATACGCTCAAACCCGAGCTCGAGAATAAAGGCATTCGTTTCTCTAAGTACTCTGCGCTGAACGCAGCACAGAAGAAGGAAATGAACCGCTATTTCGACGAAGATATTTTCCCGGTTCTGACGCCTCAGGCGGTGGACAAAGGTCGTCCGTTCCCGATGATCTCCAACACCAGCCTGAATTTCGTGATGGAGCTCGAAGCAATTGAAAGCGGTATTTCGGTTAAGAACCGTTTTGCTCGTTTGAAGTGCCCGAATAACGTTCCTCGTTTCCTGTTCGTTTCCAATAAAGATAACACCGTTACACCGGATCTGTCCTACGCCACCACTGAAGGTGTGATTGTTCTGACTGAAGATTTGATCGGCAACCGTTTGAATACGCTCTTCCCGGGATATAAGGTTAAGTCTCAGGGTCTTTTCCGTATTACTCGTAATACGGACGGTGAGATCGAAGAAGACGAAGCTGACGATCTGCTCTCTGCCGTTCGTGACTATGTCGAACAGCGTCGTTTCGGTTCAATCGTCCGTGTCGAGATTGAAAAGGGCATGCCGCAGCGTCTGCAGGACTTCCTGTATGAACACTTAGATCTTCATCCGAACCAGTTCTACCGCTGTCGTGTTCCTCTGGCCTTCTCCGAATTCGGCCGCATGATGAAGATTGACCGCCCGTCTCTGAAGTATCCGTCCGATCATCCGAAGACACCGAAGGCTTTCGAACAGGGCCGCAATTGCTTTGACGAGATCCGCAAGCGCGACATCCTTGTCTACCACCCGTATGACTCGTTTAACTGCGTGTTGGAATTCTTGAAGCAGGCAGCTTTGGATCCGAACGTTGTCGCTATTAAGCAGACGCTTTACCGCTGCGGCAGCGATTCTCCTGTTGCTAAGGCTCTTCTTGAAGCTCGTCGCCGCGGCAAACAGGTGACCGCCGTCGTTGAGCTGAAGGCTCGGTTCGACGAAGAGCAGAACATTAACTGGGCTGAAGAAATGGAACGCAACGGTGTGAACGTTGTGTACGGTTTTGCCGGCCTCAAAATTCATGCCAAGCTCTGCTTCGTTGTTCGCCGAGAAAAAGGCAAACTTGAGCGCTACACGCACATCGGTTCCGGTAACTACAACGCTGCTTCGGCCAAGATCTATACCGACTTGGGGCTCTTCACGGCCAATAAGGATATCAACGATGACGTCCAGGATCTGTTTAATGTGATGACCGGCTACGGCGTAGTCAACCACTATCGCAAGCTGCTGGTTTCTCCGCACACCTTGCGCCCCGGCATTACCAAGCTGATCCGCCGCGAAATCGAACAGCACAAGAAGCACGGCAACGGCCATATCATCATCAAGTGCAACCAGCTGGTTGACTATGAAATGGTCAAGGTTCTTTATGAAGCCAGCCGCGCCGGTGTGAAGATCGAATGTATCGTTCGCGGTATCTGCAGTCTGCGTCCCGGTTTGCCCGGCGTTTCCGATACGATCACGGTTCGCTCGATTGTCGGACGTCTCTTGGAGCATGCCCGCATCTACTATTTCCACAATAACGGGGATGAAGAGATGTACTTCGGCAGTGCCGACTTGATGACGCGTAACCTGAACGGTCGTATCGAAGTGCTGACGCCGCTCCTGCAGGAAAACCTGTGCAATAACGTCATGAATCAGATCGTGATTCCTCAGCTGAAGGACAACATTCACGCCTGGGTTATGAACTCCGACGGTTCTTACACCAAGTTGCAGCCTAAGAAGGATGAGACGGTGTACGACAGCCAGGAAGAGATTGCGAAGAAATTAAATCTCATGAAGAAATAATCTTCTGATGCGTTAACTACAAAGCTCCCGCGGTTCGATACTCGGGAGCTTTTTTGGAGTAGAGAGACATGACTCGAGACACTTCATCGCTTCAGGAAGCAAAGATGCTCCTAGAGGTTCTGAAGAGAATCCCTCTGAACCGAAAAATTTCCACGACGGATCTGCACCAGCAGCTCACGGCGGCAGGTTACGAATTGAGCCGCAGAACACTTCAGCGCTACTTGAAGGCTCTGTCTGAAAGCGATATGGGCGTACAGTGCGACGATAAGTCCAAACCTTTCGGCTATCGGCGTCTATTAAATTCCAATGACTTGGATCGCGTAGGGCTTGGTGCTGACGGCGCGCTCCTGCTTTTGCTTGCTCGAGAGCACTTGCGCTATCAGATGCCGCCGGACCTCACAAATTCGCTGTCCTATCTTTTTGATGCGGCGGAGAACTATATGCATACGGCTTCGGGATCGTCACCCGAAAAACGTTGGCTCAGCAAGGTTCGCTTCGTGAGCGGAAGTCTGCCGCTTTGTCCGCCGATGATTCGTCCCTTGATATTTAATAAAGTTTCTGAGGGCTTATTTAAGCAGGTCAAACTCGATATTGTTTATTTCAAAAGCGAGAACGAAGAAGAGGTTCAGCTGCGTGTATCTCCGCTGGGCCTCGTGCAGCAAGATGTCCGGCTGTATTTAGTCTGCTGTTATGAAGACACGACGCAGATTAGAAACCTTGCTCTGCACCGTATTAAAAAGGTTGAGCTGACCACCTTCATTGCAGAAGAGCCGAAGGGTTTCGACTTGCAACAGTACGTCGACAGAAGTCCGTTCAATTACGGCAATGCACAAAAGGTATTGCTGGAGATGGTATTTAAAAACCGTCAAACCGCTTTGATTCTCAGAGAGACACCGTTTAATCGGATGCAGAAGCTGGAAGAGAGAAGAGACGGCACGTTTAAATTAACAGTAGAAGTTGCCGATACAGTTTTGCTCACCGGATGGATCGAAGCCTGGCGAGAGAAGGCCGGCATTATTTCGGTAAAGAAAACGCCGATCCAATAGACAACAAAAATCCCGCTGCAGCAGCGGGATTTTTGTTGAAGATTCAAGAAGAATTATTCGCGGTCCGTGCGATAGAAATATTTCTGATGACGGCTGTTTCTTCTTTGATCGTATGCGTAACGGATCCAGGCTTCAGAGAGAGATTCTCCGTCTCTCCAATTGAAAGTACGAACGCCTGCCCAAAGCTTCGGATTCCACATGGGTTCGTCAGGAATGCGGATGAACGCATTTAAGCTCGGATATTCCTTAGGGTTCTGTTTCATCATGACGGTCTTGCAGTCGCGCACAAAGTTGCCCTAGAAGTCGTCTACGAAGCGGTCAAATTTGGAGAAGTCGATTGTGACGTCTTTGCCGCCGTTCGGAGAGGGCTCAACGAGGAGAATCGGAGAACCGGTGCTGTTCTTAGCGAGGCGAAGCGTGATGCCGCCGTAGGTTTCGTAAACGCTCTTGGAATAATCCGGAGTTGTTTGGAAGAAATCCTCGGCGATCGGATTTAAACGGGGTTTGCGAAGCCAGGGCTTGTTCGGGACATTCGGTCCGGAAACAACCATGGTGCGCGGATCGGCGAGAACTTCGGGCGGAACATTCAAATCTTTGGAATGAACCATTTCCTCGAAAGCATGCTTGTCTGCATTTTTCTGCATCAGATCGAGGATTGCCCAAACTTCAGGAAGGTTTTCTGCAGGCAGATCGAACTCATCAACATAGCCGAACTTAGCGCTTTCTTCCTTGTAATTCGGACGCTGATCCAAAGCATGCATTACTTTCCAAGAACGACCTTGAGAAGCGGATGGAATCGGCCATTTGGGTTCTTCATGTTCTTGGCCTTCAGAGGCCGTATCCATCCGAAGTTCAGTTTCCGTGTCGTAGATGGGAACCTGATAAATATTCGGGTTGTGTTTGGGTGGCTGAGGTCTGTTTTCCTGCGCTTTTTGGGCCTGAGCAGAAACAACCGCGTTGTCTACGGCGCTCTGAATAAACGAGTCGTGCAGGGCCTTTTCATTCTTACTTGCATTTCGGCCGCGCATCGTTCTTTGGAAGAGAGAGTTTCTGCGGTTTCCTTTGTCGCGTTGCTGGAAGTTTTCGCGTCGGCTGTTGTTTGAAGAAAATTCGGAATGAGAAACGGGCGTTTCAAACGCGGGTTCTTTGACTTCCGGAGCCGGACGGGTTTCCTGAACGGCAGGTTCGGGCGTCGGACTAAAGACTCGCGGCTCGTTATTGAAAGTCGGCGCCGGTGCTGGTGTCGGAGAGGCCAGTGCAGGAGTGACAGGTGACGGAGCAGCAGCTTCTGCGGTTTCAGGCGGACGTTTCTTTAATTGGAGTTTCGGTCTTCTAGGGGCTTCAGCGGCCGGAGATTCAATAGGAGAGGAAGTTTCTACAGGGGTTTGTGTTGTCGGAGCCGTCTCAGCTGCTTGTGTAGCCTGGGACTGAGCGTTTGCGATCGCCGTTGCTTTTGTCTTTTCGTAATCTTTTACCCAATTGTATAGGCTAACAATATTGATGCCTAAGTCAGCAGCTACGGCAGCCGCCTTTTCTTTGCCTTCTACAACTCGCAGAGCTGCATGATGTTTAAATGAAGGATCAAAAGTTCGACGTGTTCTTTTTTGTTCCATAAACAGCGTTTCTTAAGTATTGCCGTCATTGGGAAGTTTTCTATCCATAAGCATTAGGAAAACGGCTTTCGATTAAATAAAAAGGAAAGACGAACGGGAAATCGAAACGTTAATAAAAACTTTCGTAGAGATAGACGGCGACGTGTCTTCGGGAGGAATTGTACCTTTATTTAGGTAAAAAGAGTTTAAAAATTAATCAAAAAACTGCGTTATTTCTTATTCTGGGCTTGATTTTCTGAGATTACAGGGAGGTCTCAAAATCAAGCGGAAGAGTTCTTAAAACAGAAAGTTTCCTTTCGAAGAGATTGATTTCCTAGGGAAACCACCTAAAAAATCACTCGTTTTTATGTATGGTTCCTCTTCAAAATGACGCCATTCTCCTTTTTGCTTTTATTTAGTTTTATTAAATATCGTTATGACAACTAAGAACTCAGTCTTTGGGAAGCTGACTATTGCAGCAGCCCTTTGTTCTTCTGCCATCATGTGCGCATCAACCGCTTCTGCCGCCGGCTTCCAGCTGACCGAACAAAGCGTGGCAGGTATGGGTCGTGCTCACGCCGGCGCCGGTATCATCGGTGATGACGTTTCTGCGATTCACTTCAACCCTGCCGGCATGACCCTTTTGCATGGTCTTCAGACGACTGTGGCAGGCACGTATGTTTCCTTGGATATTGATTACAAAGGGTTGAACGGTGCAACAGAAAACGGTCGTGATAAGCCGGCCAGTATTCCTGCCGCATATCTTTCCTATCAGGTGAACGACTCTTTATGGTTGGGTTTAGCGATTACTTCTCCTTATGGAATGCGCATTCGTTACAACAACGATTGGGCTCAAAGAGAACGCGGAATCAGCGGTTCTGTGACAACAGTTGACATCAATCCGAGCATCGCTTGGAAAGTAAACGAGTACGTAAGCATTGGCGGTGGTGTTTCTGCTCTTTGGACGCATTCCAAGATCAAGAGCGGAATCACGAAGGGGTATCAGCTTGGGAATGTAGGTGTCCCATTGGGCGGAGAGTTTGAGTACAAGGGCTCTGATTGGATGTTTACATACAACCTTGGATTGATGGTGAGCCCGACAGAAGATTTGCGTTTCGGAGTGTCCTACCGTTCCTCTGCCCATGTGACTGCACGCGGCGATTACTACATTCGTGGCAATGCATTAATGAATGGTGAGGGGGATGGTAAAGGTCGTCTTCAGACACCAGAAACCGTTTATATTTCTGCCACTTGGAAACCAATTCAGAGGTTGAGACTCTCCGGTTTAGCTCGCTGGGCAAACTGGAAAAAATTTGAAAACATGCGCTTCAGCATGGATAACTTGAATAATCTCCAACCATCTTCTGAGTCTGCAGGCCTAGTTCAAGGCCTCCCTGATAAGTTAAAGCCGATGGTGCCTTACGCGATGGGAGTAATCCAACATAAATTAGGAAATGTCAACATCGAAAACAATTGGAAGGCGGCCTGGTTGTTCTCTCTTGGCGCTGACTTAGATATTACTGATCAGTGGACGATTCGCGGCGGTATTGCACTGGAGACGGACCCGATTAAGCATCAACAACTCAGAACGGCTTTGATTCCTGACACCAAACGCTTGTGGCTGACTTGCGGCTTGTCTTGGAAACCTACTCCTAAATGGCAGATTGATATGGCTTATGGTCATATTCGCGGGATCGGACACAGAGACCTTTACGCAAGCGCTGAAAGCAACGTGAAGGTTGGCAAGTTTGAAAAGATGAATGCATGGATGGCCGGCGCTGCCGTCACCTATCGCTTCTAATTTCAACTGTTTTCCTCGACAAAAAATCTGGCGACAGCCGGATTTTTTGCTTAGTGGCGTGGATATCGAAGCAATAAGCTGATAAAGACAATGGCGGAAATAAAGCTCAGAACGCTTCCTGGAAGGGCGCTGAAATTTGCAAATCCGTAATGCCTGATTGCTTCGCCGCCAAGGAAAGCACCGATCGCATTAGCGCCGTTGTAGGCGATCTGCCCTAAGGCCGCAAGAATTACCTTAGCGTCTCCCGCTCCGGCAATAATCAGTGCTTGCATTGGGCCGGCAATGAAGAAATAGCCGAAAGCGGCAAGCGCCATGGAAGTTAGTGCAATCCAAGCAACGTCGGAGTAGAAGAGAGCGCCTAAGACGGCGATGGCAATCAGCGTTTGGCCGACGCAGACCAATGCAACATCTGAATAATATTTTGTCAGCGGAGCCGAAACGATGTTTCCGATAAACATGGCAGCTCCTGCTAAGAACATGATCAAAGTCATGGATGCAGCCGACATGTGAGCAACCGTTGCCATGATCGGGTCAACGTAGGAGTAGTAGGCATAGAAGCCCGCGCTTCCGATAGCAACTCCGGAAAGAATGAACCAGGGATGCCAACTTTTGAGCGTTGAAAGCTCGTTGGTGAGGGGCTTCTTAACAACAGGCATTGAGGAAAGCCAGCGAGTTAAAGCTAAGATTAAAAGTAATGCTAAGATAGCAATAGACCCGAATATCAATCTCCAGCTCAAAGCAAAACCGATTAAAGAACCGAGCGGGACGCCGACTAAGTTGGCAGAGGTTTGACCTAAGACCATTAGAGTAACGTCTCGGGAGGCTTTGCCCGACTCGGCCAGGCGTTCACATACGACAGCACTTAAAGCAAAGAAAATTCCATGAGGAGAGCCCGATACAAAGCGAGCCGCCAGCATCATGATGTCGTTCTGAGCAAGAGAAGCACCTAAATTTCCGCAAAAGATCAGACCGGCTGCGATTAGAAGTGTAGTTTTGAGATTGGCGCTGCGCCCGAATGCTAATAGACCGACGATGCCTGCGCAGACGCCTGCTGCATAAGCAGAGATGTAAAGGCCGGCTTGAGGGATCGTGACGTGGAAATCATTAGCGATTGCCGTTAAAACCGGTACGATTCCGAGTTCAGCGACGCCGAGACAAAAGGTTCCGATGCAAAGCGCTGCGATATGTTTATTAAGCTGCATAGTATTTTCTTGATGATTGGGATTTACTTTATGCAAACTCACGATAAAAAATAAAAGGCCTGCTCTAAATCGGGAAAGAAGATTCAGAGCAGGCCGAAGCTTTAGTGAAATTATCAGACAGCAGCCATTAATTCCACTTCAAGTCGGTAGCCGAAATGCAGCTCTTTGACAGGAACAACGACTCGAGCCGGTCGAGCAGATTTGAATCGCTCGCTGTAAAGACGATTGATTTCGGGCCAATCATTAAGATCAGCAATGTAAATGCGGCAGTTCACAACTTTATCTAAAGAACTTTCGCATTCTTTAAGGATTGCTTCAATGATGTCGAATACGGCGTCAAATTGTTCCTTGACGCTGGCGCCCGGTTTCACGCGCATCGGGAGAACGCCGGAAACATAAGCGGCGCCGTTAAAGATAACGGCATGCGAATAATGGCCGTTGGGAGGCGGCAAAGAGGAGAGAATGACCTCTCTCATAATGAAACTCCTTTCGGCTGCCAGCCGTAGATTCGGTTCCAAATATCTACAATCTTGCCTTTGCGGACAACGAAGTACTGAGGATGCTGAGCCGCCATGGCGCAGGCATGATTCGGAAGAATTCTGAGACGAGTTCCGATCGGGAAATCTTTTGGATCAACTAAGCGGCCGTCACGGTGCGTAAGGATTCCGTGTTCTTGGTTAGCGGAAGCGACGATAAGATCATCAATCGGGTTGCCGTCGATGTCGCAAACCAAACCGTATCCCTGATCGACAGCCTGAGCAGCGGTGCCGCGGT
>ERZ826016.2920-NODE-2920-length-12519-cov-16.067073_pt1 | contig 12519 bp, 10 predicted proteins | sample MGYA00519872_ERZ826016 | MGnify/ENA primary metagenome ERZ826016 (study PRJEB31778, sample SAMEA3449218) | human gut metagenome | biome: human gut; feature: human-associated habitat; material: faeces | place: United Kingdom | collected 2010/2012 ... | reverse complement strand
CCATGTTAAATAATTTAGTTAATACTTGCCATTCGTTGGCGAGCACAAAAGTAGATAAACCGAAATCATTTCCTGTTACCCTAAGAGGTAACAAGATTATCAAAACAAATCATTACACGCATAAAATGAACAAGGTAGAAACACAGCATAAATCATTGGAACATTTGGCATTATTTCTCAAAGACTGTACAGAATGGTCTATCCATGCCATGAGCTGCGAACTGGAACACTCGGACAGTACAACTTGGAATGTGCTTCATGGGTACAGTCATAACTTAGAACATTACATAGAGATATTGTCTTTTCTCAGTAAAGTAAGCGGATGGGAAAGTGACTTTTCCCGTATCGGTGAAATGATGGAAAAGGCTGTCAGTGAAGGGGATGTATTCGTTGTTGGGAGAATGGATGGGAAGAGTGAGAAGATTTTGGAAGTGGAGAAAGTGGTTTTTAAGGGGAAGTAGAATAGAAAATTCAATTATACAAGCAATAATTTCAACAGCAGGAATAAGGAAATGCTCCGTCTTTACCCAACAAGGGTTTGCAGGTCTTAAGCTGTTAGACTACCTTGTTCTTGATACTTTCAAAATCAAATTATTAGCTCATAATAAAACTGTGTTAGCAAAATTAATAATTTATTTCTTTGCTGACACAGTTTAATTTACATTTTCAAATTTACAGATATTTATATGCAAACTATACGTGTTAATACAAGCTCTGTCTTTAATTCAATGTTTATATTAACAAATTTGATGGTTATTATTAGTTCATTTCTGCCAATTTTTGATTATGTTGCGATAATTATATTTTTTGTGCTGAGTTATATTGTGAGACAGAGCTTTTCAAGAAACGCAATTATTTGTTCATTATGTGTAGTGCTAACCTTAGGCTTAGGTGTTTTTCTCTCATATTTCAACGGAATAAACAATAACAGTTGGATAACAGTAATAGGAATTTCATTTAATTTTTTGTTATATATTAATGCAGCCTATAATTTCCCGGGGTTCTCAACTGAACAACAAATATATAATGTTTTCAAATTGGTAAATATAGTAGGCTTGACAGTATGTGTTTATAATGTAATAACAAATATCGGTGACATTATGTCCCTAAGCTTAACATCTAATGCATATAGTGCGAATTTCTGTTCGATTTATCAAGGACGCAATGCCTTTGGATTTGTTTTATGTATCTTCATTTTTTCGGCATTTGGTCTATTTATCTTTATAAAAGAAAAAAAGTATCTCTTCTCTCTTGCTTTCTTTTTCGTTAATTTAATATTAACCTTTTCAAGATCTTCGATATTATTTTCCGGAATAATAATTCTCTTGTTTTACTTATTAGATTCAAAAAATAGTATTAAACGAAAACTATTATATACATTTATTGCTACTCTGATAGGTATGATAGGTATAATAATCTATTCAACTTATTCCGATTTTATTGAGCATTTTTTACTCCGTTCCGACTATGCAGATTCCAACCGTATAGATTATTGGGAACTTGCTTTGGATAAATTTGCAGATTCTCCATTATTTGGATATGGGCCGGGATGCGCATTACCTATATTAAGTGTTTTGGGCTCCAATGCAGGATCGTCATTTCATAATACCTATGTTGAAATAATTGCGTGGGGAGGAATCTCATTCATTATAGTATATATTTATATATATGCATCAGTTTTCAAAAGTATTTCTATTATCAAATATCATAATAAAACATTATATAACCTATTTCTTTCGTTTATTATAGGGTACTTAATTTATTCATGTTTTGAAACATCAAACTATTTTGCCATTGGTTTCAGAGGTGTGAATATATCATTATTTATGTATGTCTTTCCTATTCTCTGTTCTCGTTTATATTCTAAATATTAAAAAACATGGATCCTTTAGTGTCGATTATTGTGCCCGCCTATAATGTGGAGTATTATATAGAAGAATGCATTAATAGTATTTTAAATCTTACGTGGGATAATTATGAAATTATTATTGTAGATGATGGATCAACGGATAATACTTTGGAAATACTTAAAAGTTATGCAAGTAATAATAAGATTCATATCATAGAAACAACAAATGGCGGTCAATCATCTGCCAGAAACAAAGCTTTATCAAAAGCAAAAGGTGAGTTTTTTATGTATGTAGATAGTGATGATTGTGTATATCCTGATATAATTAGAAATTTATATAATTGTATTATAGAAACGAATGCAGATATAGCTGTCTGTGGAACAGATTCTATGATTAATAACAAAACGAGTAGCTTTGTAAAATATAAAGAATATATATACAAGTCTGATGGTTGTATACCGGCTTTCTTATTAGAGAAGTTTGGTTTTGGTCCTTGTGGAAAATTATACAAAAGGGGGAAATTCATAGAAGAAAAATTTACAGAGGGTATTATCTTTGAGGATGTTGAGTATCTCTCAAGATGTATGCTGAAAACCGAGTGTATTGCAACGATCTCTTATGTAGGATATATTTACCGTATACATAATGTATCAACAACGCATAGCAAGTTTAATGAAAAGAAATTAGATTTACTGAAAGTAACAGATATAATATTTGATAGATTTAAATACAATCAGTCAAATTGTAGCGAGGAATTATTATGCTTTGTTGCAAGTAATTATATTACTATTCATTTACTGGCAATAAAATTCAATGCAGAAAAACAATATATAGAAACGTTAAATAACCTTACAAGTTGGATGCGTTTAAATAAGTCTCATTTATTTACATCTAAGCATTTCCCATTAAAGAAGAAGGTTTACCTTTACATGATTCTAAATAACAGTTTCCTTATGAAATTTTTGTATATTAAATTAAGTTAGTCTGAGATAATGAACAATATTTTATTTATCCTTATAGATTGTTTTGATTATACTAAAATCGGAAATAACGAAAACAGGCTATCACCAACACCATTCATTGATTCATTAAAAGAAAAAGGATGTTGGGTAGAATCGATGTTTTCTCAAGCTCCTTATACTGAAGCCGCTTTGAATGCTACAATGTGTGGGCATGATACCCTAGATTTCGGGGGCTATTTAAAACGATATAAAAATGAACCGGAGACATTATTTGAGATGGCCCAGCGGGGAGGATATGAGGTCTATGCTCAAATGTGGCCTCATATACATCCGACATCAGCACTAAGAGGAATTGATCATCTTTGTTTGCGCCCATATTCATTCAATGCATTGTGGTGCTATAGACTTGTCTATTACAGGGACTTATTTTTCAAGAAGGAACTTTTAAATTCAGATTGGTTGGATATAATAGAATTAATGGATGATAATTTCACTTTCTGGCAGAGTTATTATCAAATGTTAATTAACGGTGACCAACAGGTAGAAACAATTAAAAGCTATTCAAAGTTGCCGAATATACATGATGACTTGAAAATCCTAAATAAAGAAATCAACATCTATTTACAAGATAAGCACAGTTATATTGAAAATCTTTTTATTTTAGGTACAAGTCATCAATTATTTACATTATATTCAAGTGAGTTATTAACGAATAAAGTTCATGACAGATCTATAATAGAAGAGGCGACCAACTTATTTACCTATTCCATTAAAAGAGCCCATAAAATGAATAGGAATCTGAATCTTCGAAATACAAAATTATCATATAATGAAATGAGAATTTTGTGGAAACAAAGCCAAGCTCCCTGGAAGATATGGACTCGTACACCTTTTTCTCAATATTTAAGAAATTATTATTCGTTAATAATGAATCAATCTTTAGCTGACCAAGCAAATGGTTCATACGACATGCAAAAAGACAGCTTATCTTTAAAAAAATGGTATGACGTATTTAGTGAATGGTATGAGAAACGTAATACAGATAAGCCTTTTTTTGCATACATACATACCGAGGATATACATGGAAACCCAATGCTATTTGATCATTGTTCATCATCTATTTCATCCTTAAAGCAGCAACATACAAGGTTATCTGCTTATTTAGATAAGATCCCGCGAAATTATAAAGGCAACTTAGCTTATGATTTAGGCTTATTAAACATTGACTATCAGCTCGAACAAATCTTTGTCAGACTAAATAAATCAGGTCTGTTAAAAAACACGACAATCGTTATTACTTCAGATCATGGATGTGGTACGAATTATAATCCATTGAGGGGACCAATACAGAATTTCAACGAAGAATGTTACCATGTACCTTATATAATGATAGGTAACAATATTAAACCCGGAATTGATAAAGAACTTCGCTTAACGAAAGATATACTCCCGACTTTGGCAGGATATATCGGAGTTTCGCCCGAATACCATTCTACAGGAAAAGATATTTTATCTCAGGAAGGATATGAATGTATCGTGCAAGAATATATGGGTCCGGGATGCCCGGATATGAATAGACGGAAAATATGGATGTGTGCATTTGACAGAAAGTGGAAAGTGTTTGTCAAAATAGGTTTAAATACGCCATTTAGTCAAAGAGAGATATGTTCTATTTATAATCTCAAACAGGATCCGAATGAAATAAATAATCTGGTATTTGATAATAAATCGATTGCAGATGCAGGATATCTATTATCAAAGATTGAACTTCGTTGGAATGATATCAAGCGAAACCATCTAAACAACTAAGGAAATGGCATCTTTTTGGAGTTCTATAGCTAAAACAACATTCATATATATAATAGGAACCGTTGCTGCAAAGCTGATATCATTCCTTATGCTACCTCTGTATACAAGTTACATATCAACAGAGGCTTATGGTCAATATGATGCAATCATGGCATATTCATCAATTATTGTTCCGTTAGTCGGAGTAAGTTGTTGGCAAGGCATGCTGCGCTTTTTAAATGATAAAGGATATGAATCGCAAGAAAATAAAATTATAAGTAATGGAATTTTCATGCTGACCTGCTCCTTGTTACTATTGATTACCGGTTATTTAATATTTTGCGTTTTTGTAGATTTTCAAAATAAAATTTTGGTGTTTTTGTGCTTCTTTGCAATGATGATACATTCCTTTTATTTATATGTATCCAGAGGATTAAGGCAAGACATCACATATATAATATCGGGGTTAGTCAGTGCATTTGTTGTTGCTGTTGTTTCATTGATATGTGTCTATCTCTTTCATTTGCAAATTGAAACCCTATATATTTCTCAGATATTATCGTATATCGCCCAATTTTTTTATATAGAATATAAATTAAGGATAATCAAAAGAATTTCTATTAAAAATATCGATAAAATTATATTGACCGAGTTATATCAATTTTGTGCTCCAGAGTCAGTAGGGACAATTTTCAACTGGTTATTAAATAGTGTAAACCGTATAATAATTGTTGCAGTTCTAGGATATACAGCGAATGGTATTTATGCAATCTCAAATAAATTTCTAGCCATCTTGAGTGTATTTATGACAGCATTCGTATTGTCTTTCCAAGAAGCTATTTACTCTGTAGACTACAATAAAATTCAAGAAAATGCAAATGATGTCATACAAAAATTTTTAAAAATAGCGGGATGGATGATATCTATTTTACTATTGGGTACATCCATTATATATCCATTGTTTGTATCCGGAGAATATGTAGAAGGATATAACTTAATACCTTTATTTTATATCTATTTCTTATTTTCAAGTCTTACATGGATTTTATCAAGTGTTGTATCTGCGACAAAAAGGACAAAAATTGTTTTATATGAAAAAATTATTATTGGCAGCATAAATTGTATTCTTATGTACATATTAGTGAAACAAATAGGGATATATAGTTCTCCGGTGTCACTTATAGTATCCGAAATTGTTGGTATCGCTGTTTTTAAATATATGCTTGAAAAGATAGCTAAAATTAATTTAAATATTTCTGCCACAAAGACAATAGGAGATATGCTTCTGATATTACTTGTCAGCATTATTTTTATGATAAATAACATACTATTGACTTTGATATCAATGTTTATTTCTGTAGTCCTTTTCATAATATCGAACAAGGTTTTTATCAATATAATTATTAATAAATTTATACAATGGAGAATAAGTCGGAAGTTTCTTTAGAGGTTCTGCATTCTGAACTTCTAAATATGATGAAATCGCTTCATAGCTTCTTAGTAGAACATAACATAAAATATACGTTAATTGCAGGATCTTTGTTAGGAGCTATGCGTCATCAAGGATTCATACCATGGGACGATGATTTAGATATCGCGATGTTAAGAAGTGAATATAATAAGTTGATAGCGGTGGCCCACAAATTGCCGGTTCCGTTACGTTTGCATTATCGTGATAATGCAAACGATAATGATAACTATCCATATACGTTTGCAAAAATAGAAAATGCAAGAACTCTATTAATTGAAAATGCAATTGAACATTTAGGTGTTAAGTCCGGGCTTTACATTGATATTTTTATATATGACAAAGTTCCGCATTTTTTTTTTACCAGAGTGATTCATTATATTAAGATTTCATATTTAAGAACAATCAGACGATTTTTGGTAGTCAATCCTTCAAAAGATAGAAGTGTTTTTAAGCAGAAAATTGTTACATTCGTTCGGAAGCGTTATAATCTTATGACAGTAATAGACAGTATTATATCAGAGTCTTCCAAGTATGAATCGTCAAGTAGTAAAGTAGTACAAAATCTTACCGGAGACAGCGAAAGATTCGGTCCGGTTTTTCAGGAGTCGTATTTTCAAAATATAAAAGAAGTGAAGTATGCTGATGCCATGTTCTACTCTATTGAGAATCCAGAAAAGTATTTAAAAGAAACATACGGTAATTATATGCAACTTCCTCCTGAAGATATGAGAATCCCTTGTCATAATTTTTATTTAGAATTTCTTAAGAATAACGAATAGCAATATATAACCAATTTATCTCGCATCTTAAAAATGAAGGATTCGTTAAACGGAATGATTATTGAGGAAGTATAACATAGCATCAAAATACAAAATAGTGAATATTATCGTAAACGCCACGGCAACAAGGTCATCAGGAGCACTTACCATTTACAAACAGTTTATTTCGCATTTGAAGGATTATTTACGGAATGATTCATATTACATTTTTATAGATTCTTCAATGCCTCAACCTATAATAGAGCGTGTCCGTTATATTTGTGATGACAACCATAGTTGGTTACATCGTATATATTGGGATTATTGGGGCTGTACAAAATGGTTGAAAAGGAATGGCATATCACCTGATGTGATTGTTTCATTGCAGAATTCAGGTATCATAACTCATTGTAAGCAAGTGGTTTATTATCACCAACCCATTCCTTTTTATCCACAAAGATGGTGCATCTTTAAAGCGGAAGAGAGGGTTATGGCATTATATAAATATCTGTATCCGACAATAATTGCTCCGACTTTTAATAAATTTACCAATGTTGTTGTCCAAATACCTTTTATCAAAAAAAAATTTGTAAAACGATTTAGCTTAAGTTCTGAGAATGTTCATGTCTTATTTCCTGATATTGAGGATATAGATGTCGAAAGCATTATACCAAGTGCTATTGATAAAACTAAATATCATGTTGTTTATCCGGCAACTTATTTTTCGTACAAAGAACATCGTACAATCGTCGAAGCATTATTTATTCTAAAGGAAAAAGGATCCAATCTTCTAAAAGACATTAGAGTCCATTTTACTTTATCAAAAGATGACTCCTTAAATCTGGTCGAATCTATAAACGAAAAAGGATTAATTGATAACTTTATTTTTGAAGGTCGAATGTCTCATGATAATCTGCTTTCATTATACAAAGCATCTGATGTTTTAGTTTTTCCGAGTGTTATTGAGACGTTAGGATTGCCTCTGATAGAAGCTGCAAAATTTGGGTTACCAATTATTGCAGCAGATTTAGACTACGCCCATGAAGTACTTAGTTCATATAGTGGAGTAACATATGTTAAACCTAAGATATATGACAATTGGGCTAATTCTATTGAATTCCAATGCTATAATCGAGGCAAATTTCCTCCGATTGAAATGTTCGAGTCGTCATGGAAAAATTTCTTCGATTTGATCAAATAAAACATAGAAATCATAAAATTTTAATATCATGTCCCTATTCAAAGACAAAACCTTACTAATCACCGGTGGAACAGGTTCCTTCGGTAATGCAGTTCTTAAAAGATTTCTTGACTCTGATATAAAAGAAATCCGTATATTCTCTCGTGATGAAAAGAAACAAGACGACATGCGCCATCATCTGCAAAATAACAAAGTTAAATTCTATATCGGTGATGTGCGTGATAAGCGTTCGGTTGACGGAGTGATGGATGGAGTAGATTACATCTTTCACGCAGCTGCATTGAAGCAAGTTCCTTCTTGTGAATTCTTCCCTACACAGGCAGTTCGCACAAATGTATTAGGTACAGAAAACGTGCTTGATTCAGCAATTTCACACGGAGTAAAGAATGTAGTGGTTCTTTCTACCGACAAGGCTTGTTATCCCATCAATGCAATGGGTATCAGTAAGGCCATGATGGAAAAGGTGGCTATTGCCAAAGGACGTCAAATGGGGGAAAATGGAAAAACAACCATTTGTTGTACCCGTTATGGCAACGTAATGGCAAGTCGTGGTTCTGTGATTCCTTTATGGGTGGAACAAATGAAAGAGGGTAATGACATTACCATTACCGATCCGAACATGACACGTTTCATGATGACACTGAATGATGCTGTAGACTTGGTTATCTATGCTTTTCAACATGGACACAATGGAGATTTGTTTGTTCAGAAAGCTCCTGCAGCTACTCTCAATGTATTGGCACAAGCATTGAAAGAGTTATATAAAATGGATACTCCGGTACGTGTTATCGGAACCCGTCACGGCGAAAAGCTCTATGAATCGCTTGTAACCCGTGAAGAAATGGCCAAAGCGGAAGATATGGGTGATTACTATCGTATCCCTTGCGATGCACGTGATTTAAATTATGATAAGTATTTTGTGGAAGGACAAGAAAAAGTTGCCAAATTTGAGGATTACCATTCTCACAATACTCATCGCCTGAATATAGAAGAAATGAAGAATCTGCTTCTTAAACTGGATATGATAAAGGAGGATGTATGCTTAAAGTAATGACTATCGTAGGTACTCGTCCCGAAATAATCAAATTAAGCCGTGTGATGGCAGAGCTGGATAAGTACACAGAACACATCATTGTACATACCGGACAGAACTTCGATTATGAACTGAATGAAATATTCTTTCAGGAACTGCATATTCGCAAACCGGATTATTTCTTAAATGCGGCGGGAAAGAATGCGGCAGAAACGATTGCCAACGTCATTCTAAAATCGGATAAATTGATGGATGAAATCAAGCCGGATGCCGTGTTGCTTTATGGAGATACCAATAGTTGTATTTCCGTAATCTCAGCTAAACGGAAGAAAATCCCCATCTTCCACATGGAAGCGGGAAACCGTTGTTTCGACCAACGCGTTCCGGAGGAAATCAATCGTAAAATAGTAGACCATTTGAGTGATATTAATATGCCGTTGTCTGAACATGCACGTAAATATCTGTTAGCAGAAGGCCTACGTCCTGAAACTGTAATAAAGACAGGTTCCCCTATGACAGAAGTTTTACTTTTCCACAAAGAAGAAATAGAGAGGAATGATGTACTTGAAAAAGAAAACTTAAAGAAAGGAGAATATTTCATTGTCAGTACCCACCGTGAAGAGAATGTGGATTCCGAAAAGAATTTCTCTGATTTATTAGCTTCACTCAGTGCAATTGTTGACAAGTATCATAAGAAAGTTATTGTTTCCACTCATCCCCGTACACGGAAGAAGTTGGAAGCCATCGGATTTGTCAATTCCAATCCGATGATTGAGTTTATGAAGCCTTTCGGTTTTATGGAATACATCAAACTGCAACAAAATGCATTTTGTGTTATATCCGATAGTGGAACAATTACCGAAGAGTCGTCTATCCTTCACTTCCCTGCAATTACTATTCGTCAAGCTCATGAACGTCCCGAAGGTATGGATGAAGGAACATTAATCATGACCGGACTGAACAGTGAACGTATTCTCGACTCCATTGATGTTGTGACATCACAATATGCAGAGGGAAAAGATAGTATTCATTCTATCCCTGATTATGCGGCAGACAATGTTTCCAAGAAAGTTGTCCGCATCATTCTTTCTTACACAGACTACATCAACCGTACGGTTTGGCATAAAGGCATCTAATCACATTTTATGGAAAAGAAAAAAGTATTGCTATTCGGTGCTACCGGTATGGCAGGGCATGTTGCATACTATTATTTGAAAAATACAGGTAAGTATGAACTGACCAATGTTGTTTATCGCACCAAGCTGACAGATGACAGTATTATAGTAGATGTAACAAATAAAGATGCTGTTGCAGAAGTTGTATGCAAAACCAATCCCGATTTAATTATCAATTGCATCGGGATTCTAATAAAAGGTTCTAAAGAACATCCAGACAATGCAATTTTCATTAATGCTTATTTTCCCCATTTATTAAAGAAACTGTCTGATGAAGTCGGAGCGAAGCTGATTCATATCAGTACCGACTGTGTATTTTCCGGCAAAAAAGGGAACTATACGGAAGAAGATTTCAGAGATGCAGATGATGTATATGGGCGAAGCAAAGCTCTTGGAGAAATCATAAATGAAAAGGATTTAACAATACGAACCTCAATCATTGGTCCCGAATTAAAGAAAAACGGTGAAGGATTGTTTCATTGGTTCATGCAGCAAACGGGTAAGATTAACGGATTCAAAACTGCTATTTGGGGAGGAGTAACCACTTTAGAATTAGCTAAAGCCATAGATGTAGCCATTGAAAAGCAATTAACCGGACTGGTACAACTAAGTAACGGTATCGGTATATCTAAATACGATTTACTCCATTTGTTCAAAGAAATATGGAATAGGCAAGATATTGAAATCCTGCCTTATGATGGTAATGGAATAAATAAATCCATTGCTAAATCAAATAAATTTGAGTATAAAGTTCCATCCTACAAAGACATGTTATTAGAACAATCTCAATGGATGAAAAAGTATAGTAATTTGTATAGCTCTATCTATTAATGCATATTTTATTAGTATCCCAATATTTTTGGCCGGAAACTTTCCGAATAAACGATTTAGCAATAAGTCTGCTTGAACGTGGAAATGAGGTCACAGTACTAACAGGAAAACCTAATTATCCCCAAGGCAAAATCTACAATGGATATTCCTTTTGGGGATATACTAAAGAAAATTATAAAGGAATAAATATAATTCGTGTACCCTTAGCTCCCCGTGGCAACGGATCTGGAAAATATTTAGCTTTAAATTATGTATCATTTGTATTCTTTTCTTGTATATACATTCTATTTCATAGAAAAAAATATGATGTTTCTTTAACTTTTGCATTGTCTCCCATTACTTCAGTTTATCCTGCTATTCTTCATAAAGTACTCTACAAAACAAAGACAACTATATGGGTACAGGATTTATGGCCGGAAAGCGTATCTGCAGCAGGTAAAATGAGCAATAAATTCATAATGAATTTATTAAATTCTATGGTGAGAAATATATATCGAAATACAGATGAAATATTTATCCAATCTGAAGCCTTTGAACAATCTATAAAATCAAAAGGAGTATCACCTACCAAGCTACATTATATTCCTAATTGGGCAGAGGATTTATTTACCGATAAAAGGCAAATAAATGAAACAAAGTATAAGGGGATCATTCCCAAAGGCTTTATTGTCATGTTTGCAGGCAATATAGGTGAAGCCCAAGATTTTGATTCTATAATTAAAGCTGCTATCCAAACTAAAGATAATGTAGAGATAAAATGGGTTATTATAGGGGATGGAAGAAAGAAGAAAGAAGTAGAAAAGATAATTAAAGAAAAGGGATTGACTGAAACTGTTTTCTTATTGGGAAGATATCCAGTAGAAGAAATGCCTAATTTATTCACACATGCCGACCTCATGTTAGTTTCATTAAAAGATGAAGAAATCTTTTCTTTAACAATACCGTCTAAAATACAATCTTACATGGCATTTGGCAAACCAATCGTATCCATGCTGAATGGTATTGGAAATAAAATAATCAAAGAAGCTGATTGCGGATATAATGCTACGGCAGGAAACTACAAGAAATTAGCTGATAATGTAATATTGGCAGCTAATACAGACAGAAAAATATTAGAAAGCAAGGGAAATAATGGTATGCAATTTTATAAAGAGAATTTTTCAAAAGAAAAAGTTATAGACAATTTGCTTTCTTTTCTAAATTAAAAAATCAATAAAACCAATGTATTACCTCATCATTCTGTTTTTGTTATTCGTAACAGAGCTTTTATACTTCCAAATAGCAGATAAATTCAACATCATAGACAAACCCAACGAACGGAGTTCGCACACCCGCATCACTTTACGCGGTGGAGGAATCATCTTCTACTTCGGTGCATTGGCATTCTTTCTCACTAACCACTTGGAATATCCGTGGTTCATTCTGGGGCTGACATTGATAACCTTTATCA
>ERZ826016.2914-NODE-2914-length-12545-cov-2.564291_pt1 | contig 12545 bp, 12 predicted proteins | sample MGYA00519872_ERZ826016 | MGnify/ENA primary metagenome ERZ826016 (study PRJEB31778, sample SAMEA3449218) | human gut metagenome | biome: human gut; feature: human-associated habitat; material: faeces | place: United Kingdom | collected 2010/2012 ... | reverse complement strand
CGAGACTACAGCAGGCTCTTATTTCTGTCTGTCTGTTACAGACGAGGATCCATTCACAGGAACAGAAATTAAACACTGCACCTGGAAATACAACCATAAGGGCGGCTTTTACTGGGCTGGTTCCTATGCCTCATCCGATTACCTGGTATTTGGTTCCGACGACGGTTCTTCAGAAGGAACAGATACCAATTCCGCCATTTTATATTCTGTGAACACTCACACCGGACTGCTCCTGGACAAGATGACAAGCCATGGGGATATCCGTTCCACTATTGTTTATAACAATGGTTATGTATATTTCACCACCAAAGGCGGGTATCTGTACCGTGTGCAGATGAATGCAGACGGCACCTTTGGAAGCACCAGCAGCTATAACCTTGGCGGCATGGCAACCGCTTCCCCGGTTGTTTATAAGGGAAGGATCTATGTAGGTGTCTGCGGAAACGGTGGCCAGTTCAATTCCGATGGTGGTCACCATTTTGCAGTCTTAAATGAAACCGCTTCCGGGATTTCCCTGGCATACAACGTATCCATTCCAGGCTATCCCCAGGCAGCGCCTCTTCTGTCCACGGCCTACGAAAACCAGGATTATAATGGAGATGGACAGGCAGATGGAAGAGTCTATCTGTACTTTACCTACAATGCAAAACCAGGCGGTATTTATATGTTATCCGATGAACCGGGACAGACTTCCGGAACAGCCGTAGAGCTTTTCCGTCCGGCAAGTGACCAGCAGGAATACTGTATCAGTACCATCTGCGCAGACCGGGAAGGCACCCTTTATTACAAAAATGATTCCAATTACTTGATGGCTCTGGAAACCAACGGGGCCTATTTAAACAGCGTGACAGCCACGGCAGATACTGGAAAAGTAACCTGGCCTTCTGCCTTCCGAAAGGATACCTTAAAATATAACTTAACGGTAGCGGAGAATGCCAGCAAGGTAACCTTTGCTTTGAAAGCACCGGAAGGCTGTACCATAACTGTAAATGGACAGGCGTATGCAGGAAGCTTTGTGGCGGATGTAAGCAGCGGCTCCACAGATATAAAGGTAACCATAAGCGGCCAGGAAAAGAGCCGGGAATATACCTTCCACATTTCCCAGGATATTTCTACGCCGGTTTTGGCGAACATGACGCTTAGCACCAGCAATACCTACTCCAATACGGCAAACCGGATTTCATTGTCCCCGGAATTTAGCAGCGTGACAACCAGCTACCGGGCAATCTATAAAGAGAGCCGGGAATTTTTAAATATCTTTGCAGAACCGGCAGACAGCAGCGCATCCGTCACCGCTGTGGGAATCCGCGGTACCAGCAAGGTAACGGTACTTGGAAAAGTAACTGGAAGTGGCGCAGCACACAGAATTGCCATGTATTTTGATAAGACCAATCCAGAGGCGGAAGCAGAGGTAAAAGTTACCGTAACCACAAAGTCTGGAAAGACAACGGATTATACGATTGTGGTACAGCGTACCGATACTCCATCCCCGACACCAACTGTAACTCCGGTTCCAGCTACCCCGACACCCGTTCCGCCGACTCCGACACCAACAGAAGTCCCGGAGGTATTTGGCCCCTGGACAACCGTATCGGGGGCAACCGTATTTGCCCCGGAAACCCAGAAGCGCACCAGCAACAAGGGAAAAACGGAAACCCGTACAGTGGGAAGTAAACTTACCCCCACCATCAAGGTAACGGCCTCTAGCATTAAGCTGAAGGTAAAACAGTCTACCACAAAAGTGAAGGTAACCGGTCTGGCAAATGGGGATTCCATCAAGAGCTGGACTACCAGCAATAAAAAGATCGTAACAGTGACCAGAAAAGGTACCATAAAAGGCTTAAAGGCTGGAAAAGCAAAAGTCACCATCACCCTGGCGAGCGGTAAAAAACAGGTGATTAATGTGACTGTTCAAAAGACGGCGGTGAAGACAACCAAGATCACAGGCATTGCGTCTAAGGCAACCTTGAAAAAAGGCAAGAAGCTGACCTTAAAGCCAGTCATCAGCCCGATCACCTCCCTGCAGAAGGTAACCTATACCACTTCCAATAAGAAGGTGGCAACCGTTACCGCAAAAGGTGTGATCACTGCAAAGAAAAAAGGAACTGCCACCATTACGGTAAAATCAGGTTCCAAATCGAAAAAAATTAAGATCAAAGTAAAATAAAAAGTGGAACAGGCAGCAAGGCCTTGCGGGGCTTCTGCCTGTTCTGCCATTTAAAAGAGGCAGGAGCAGCTTCGCAAAAAAAGTGAGGAAAAAAATGATATATATTAGCCATTTAGTTTTAGATGATGAGATGAAAGCATTGGTGAATGAATATGGAACCGGGATCGAGAGCATTGATTTTTCTATATCCGATAACCTGGATCAGCTTTCGGATTCAATCAAAACGTACTGGCAGAAGATGAAAGAGATAGGGACCAGGGATCTGATTCTTCATGGCCCATTTCTGGATGTGAACCCCTGTGCATACGACAGCCTAGTGCGGGAAGCCACCATGACAAGATTCAACCAGTGCTATGAGGCGGGGCTTCAACTTGGAGCTAAGAAGATTGTCTTTCACTCTGGCATGAACCCGTATGTTTATTACAAAGAATACTGGGCGGAGCATGTCGCCAAATTCTGGAAGGAATTTATGAAAAACAAAACAGAACTTGAAGTCGTGCTGGAAAATGTATTTGATGATGACTGGCGACTTCTTTTGGATGTTTATAAGAAGGTGAACCAGCCGAACTTCAAGCTGTGTCTGGATATCGGGCACGCGCACTGTTATTCTTCTTTGGATGTCAGGGAGTGGGCGAAAAACCTGGCTCGCTATGTAAGTCATGTCCACATCCATGACAACTGCGGCGACCGGGATTCCCACATTGGGCTTGGAAGCGGAAACCTTCCCTGGGAGAAAGTGCTTAGTTATCTGCCGGAGACAAAAGAACGCACCTGGACCATTGAATGCATGCAAAAAGAGGATATAAAAAGATGCCTTGACAGACTGACAGCAAAATAAGGATTTACAAAATATAAAAAAATGTTACAATAGTTCAACTGGCAAATTAATTTACCAAAATCTGTTTCTCTATTTTGGCAATGTTTTCCAGATGTTTTTTTTACGAAATTTACAGTATAATAATAGTAGGAAAAGAATGATAAGTAAGGAGGCTGATACTATGGCAATGCCACAGAAAATAAGTCGTGGAACATTAATTTCCCAGGGAAAAGAAAGAGCATTCTTTAGTAAGCTTAATGAAAATCGACTTACGAGGGATTCTTTTAATGATTGTCAGTATTATCGAAACAATATTAATAAGAAAACATTAGCCGAATTAAATGCCCTAATGGATAGTGAAAAAACAACTTTAGAACATGTAGAATTAAATGAGGCGGATCTTTCAGATGAAATAATCCAGGAATTCGATTGCGGAAATGATGATATGAATGAATATCTGTATGATTATGCCAGGGATGATTCTGTTTATGGGCGTGGTGTGACCTATGTGCTGGTTGCAGATGACAGAAAACGTATTTATGCTTATGCAACATTAAAAACGCACTCCCTTTATTATTATGAAGAGGAAAAGTGATAGAGGACTGCTATGTTATGGAGAACCTGATGCTTGGATTTGGAAAATGTTAGATAACGCATAACAAACGCATAAACACAATATACGGAAATGCAACATTGACACGCACTATATATTGTGTTATCCTATAATTGAATTATCGTTTATGCATAGCACCCTATGCAGAAGAAGTTTAGTCCTGGCAAAATACCGGGAGCAATCATTTGAGACAATAGATCTGAGAAATATAGAAAGACATCAAAAACCTGGAATGGATTTTTGGTGTCTTTTTTTGTTGTCAAAAATTCCAGAATCCAGGCAAAGGGAGCAAATACAATGGAAAGGAGTTACTGGATAATTCAAAAAAAATATAAGCATATCGGAGGAAGAACATGGAACAGAAAACTTTGGAATACGAAGGAAGTCTGTGCAAAGAAGAACTCATTTTGAAAGTGGATTCTTATCGTTGCAAAAACAGGCTTTTTATCGCAATGATCAAGAAAAAAGATCAGGAAGAGGAACTGTATGACATTTTAACAGTAAGCTTGCCAGCTGAGAATATAAAAATAAACGAAGCATTTATCTCAGATTTTGAGTGCAAGTATAAGCTTTCGTTTATCCGAAAATACAAGCTTGGAGAAGTGCTGCAAAGAGTGGAGCATTCTGGATTTTGTGATTATCGGCTGGTGCGTTTTGATTTGGAAAAGCTGGCAGAATATGATCGGGAAGGCGTAAAAAAGTTTCTTGCAGAACAGGAAGGAGGACATGCATAAATGGAAAATGCCGGGAACCGAAAAATGTTAGAACTATAAAGAAGGTGAGGGCATAAGAAATGAAGAGTATGCAGGCTATTATTGCCTGGTAATGGCAATTGTCTGCGGACTAAATGCAGCGGAGGCCTGGAAGATCTATCAGTATGGACCGGATCATCCGTTAAGTAAAAAAATTCTGAAGCATAAGATTAGGGATTCCTCCCTGAAAAAGCTGAAGAAAAAAGAGCAGGAAAAAATGATGAAAAAGCTGTTTCTGGAAGGATACAGTAAAAATGCAATTGCAGAAGCGTTTGAATGCTTACCGGAAACCGTAACAGCAAGAATCAAAAGAGCAGAGGAGGATATGAATGGAACATAGAAATATAAATACAGTTGGAACGATATTTAATGACTTTTTAGGCTTGTATACAGGAGAAAGACCTGTTGGGATCCATGAGCTGATCCAAAAATATGACAGGCATCCGGTTCTGATGGGATTGTTGTCTAATGTGGATTCTGTTATTTATGTGGATGTTAAAAAGGCTATGTATGAGATCTATCCATTTTACAAGAAATACAGACATCGTGCATTGGATGATAGTGTGTGGAAAGACATTGTTGAGAGTGCGGAGGCCCTTGAAAAGAAGTGGAATGGAAACCTTTGGGTACGCCGGGTAATGCTGAATCTGGTGAATGAGCTTGACAAGGAATCCCAGGAAATGCAAAGAGAGGCAGCTGGAGGAAATGTGGAAAATCATGCATCCAAAGCGGCATAATGACGGGAGGAACTTTATATGCTGGAAAAATTGGCGAAAAGCATAGAGGAAGTAAATGTCCTGGCAGAACATTACCGGACCTGTCAAAATGTAGCGGCAATTGAAAGCCTTGCAAAAGAATGTTTCATATCCAAAGAGGACACAGATGCTTTTATAGCGGGAAAAAGGAAGTTTCTGCTGAAGGTTTTGCTGACCCGGCAATCCGGTTCAGTAACCGAAAAACTGACAGAAGAAATGCTTCTTTTGCAGGATTCAGGGTATGCGACCGTGCTTGGCACGTATCTTTTAGACCTTGCCAGAAAAGATCCGGTTATGAAAGATGTGATCCTCCAGCCCCATAAGACGCTGAGACACTGTATCGAATATGTCCATGAAAAAGCATATGAGACGGCGCTGGAAAAGGCAAAAAAAGAGGCAGAAATGATGAAGTAAATCTTGATTTTTATAGAAATAAGACTATTGGATTAAAAAAGGAGGGATAAAAAGGTGTGGGGCAAAATGCTGGTATAGCGATTGGCTCTACAGAGGTATTTGCCTGGGTAATAGACTATTACCTGTTGGACGACCGTAAAGACATGGAGAAAAAAGCACAGGAAGAAATAGATACAATAAAGAAAGCCTGGAAAAGAGCGGAATCAATCAGGACATTGTCAGCAAAATCAAAAGATTCAGATACGAAGAAAGATGTTTCGGAAGATGCAAAGGTGGCAGCAAAGCCAGCAGCGCAAAAGAAAGAAGAACCGGAGCAGCTTTCTTTATTTAATTTAGGAGCCTGAATATGATTGCATACAAAGGGTTTGAAAAAAATTTAAGTTGCAGGGGTTATCAATTTAAACGATATGGGATCAATGAGACAACGGAAGCAAATTGCAGACAGAATGGATTCCATTGTGCGGAAAATCCACTGGATTGTCTTGTTCACTATCCGAATTGGAGGAACTCTAGGTATTTTGTAGTGAAAGCATTTGGAGATCTGGATGAAGATGACAGGGATACGAAAATTTCATGCACCAAGATAGAACTGATAAAAGAATTGGATTTTCCAACACTTTTACTACGGGGAGCAGCGTATATGGCAATACATCCGGACCGCCCATGGTGCAGCCTGGTTTGTAAAGAAACAGGTGTGGGCAATAATGGATTTGTAATTGTACGCGGCAAACAACCAAAAGCAAAAGGAAGGAAAAATGATCTTCTTATTCTTGTCCAGGAAGAACCTGACAGCAATGAGATTATATATGTAAACCAGCTCTGTGTGGATGGCACAAGATATAAGGAAAATCAATGGTACGGAATTGCAGATTGAAAGTTGAATGCTGGATCAGCGGTCATAGAGAAGCCGCAGAAAGGATTATTACGATGAAGTTAGGATATTTGGAATTTGTTGAGGTATTAAGAAAACAGCTTTTGAATGCTTTGAACTTACAGGAACAGCAAATATTTTTTAAAAAGAAAGCCATAGATAATAAGGATCGCTTATTTGTGGAGGCATTTGAAAATTCAAGTGGAAAACAACTGTGCGGTATTGACGTGAAAGATTTATATGAGCGTTGTATGGAAGGGAGTTCGATGGAGTCAATTTTATATTCTGTACAGGAGGAAATCGAGAAACTAAAAATGGTTAGCATGTTAGAGGGCAAGATGACTCCTGACAGTTATCAAAAAATCAAAAAATACCTTTTTGTAAAACCTCTTAACAAGAAAGAGCATTCGCTTGAGATGGAAGATGCCGTGCATGAGGATGTTGGCGATATCGCTTGTGTCCTGTATATGATGCTTAGTAACACGAACGGGTATTTTACAGACATAAAGATAAAAAATCAGCATTTGGAACAATGGGAAATGACAAAAGAGGCTGTTATGGAAGAGGCACTTAAAAATACCTGCCAGATGGCACCCCCTCTCATTTGTACTAATGATGAGAACAAGTGGGGAGGATCCTTTATGGAGAATGGAGCATTCTGCTTATCGAAAAGTGATAAAGTTATGGGTGTTCGACTTTCCACAAATACAAAAGAATATGGAGCGATTTCCGTATTTTACCCTGGTGTCCTTCAAAGACTGGCACAGCTTATGGGAAGTGATTTGTACATTTTATTTACAAGTGGGAATGAAAGTACAATTTACAGTGCAAATGAGAGTAATTTAGAAGATATTAAGACTGAACTCAATGAAATGGTGATTGAGTATAGGAATGCTATGGTGTTTAAGTGTAGGAATGGTATGGTGTTTGAAGAAAAATTATTGTCAGAAGAACTCTACTACTATAGCAGAATCGAAGATAAGATTTCTGTATATATGGAAAAAGTAAAGGTTAACTTTACTACGGTTAATTTAAAGGAAGTGCACTGATTATTAGAAAAGGTAGATAAGGCTGCGTAATAGTTAAGTGGTAAGCAGTATCTGTATAATCCTAACGAAAGGAAATGAAAAAATTATGAGTGAAATTTTAAGTTATGAGAAGTTTGTCGAAAACTTAAGAGCGTATCTGTTAGATGCTTTAAATCTGCAAGAAGAGCGAATTTATTTTAAAGTAAAAGATGAAGCGGGAATGACTTCAGAGGGAGACCGCTTATTTGTTGAGTGCAATGTAAGCCCAGAAGGTAAAGAAGTGTGTGGAATCCATACGGAAGAGTTATATGAGGATTATCTGGATGGTATTTCCATAAAAAGAATTGGAGATACTGTTACAAATGAAATCCTGAAATTAAAAGATGCAGGGTTTTTCAAAAAAGTACAGGATGTAAATAATTATCCCAAAGTAAAGGGAGACCTGTTTATACGGCTTTTAAACAAAAAGAAACATGAAAAGGCACTGGAAAATGCTGTGTATAAAGAAGTGGATGGTATAGCCTGTGTTTTGTACATGAAAGTTGGACAGAGGGATGGATGTATCTCCAGCATGAAAATCCACAAATCCAGTCTGGCAGACTGGGGAATGGATGAGGACGAAGCATACGAGAACGCTTTGTCGAATACATATTCTCTTACTCCCCCAAGAATTTATAAATGGGAACGCCTGCTTTTTAATCCTGATTATGAGGGCGACGACTTTATGGACATGGATTATGAAGAAAATATTGTGGAAAGAAATGCTGGTAGCTGTCTATCTACAAGTATTCGCACCAATGGGGCTGTGGCTGTTTTTCTGCCGGATGTGGCACAAAGGATCGCAGACCTTATGGAGGATGATTTCTACATTGTATTTACAAGCGTCCATGAGGCAATGATTCATCCTAAGAGGATGTTCTGTCCGGAAGATCTTGAAAGAATTTTAAAAGAGACACTTGAAGAGGCTACCCCGGACGAAGATTTTCTGTCAGATGAAATATATTACTATGACAGAGGTGCCCGGAAAATAATGAAATGGAAAAAGGTGGTATCAAAGGTAACTTTACCGGCAAGCTGTGTTGAAAGGCTTCCGTTGTAAATAGCAATGATAAGGTTTTACGGATTATAAGAAAGGAAACTTTATATGTGTCAGCGTTTAACGTATGAAGAATTTGTCCAGAAATTACGGAAATGGATCATAAAAGCTGCTCATCTTCCAGAGGACTATGTTTTCTTTAAGAAAAAAGAAAAGACCGGAATAACCGCAAATGGGGACCGGTTATTTGTAGTCTGCGCTGAAACGGATTCCGGAAAAGACATCTGCGGGATTTTTGTGGAAGAACTTTACCAGGATTATGTAGATGGAACTTCTATGGAAAACATAGAAGCAAGGGTGAAGTGTGACCTGGATAGAGCAGGAAATATGGAAAATACCAGATATCTGAATGACTATGAAAAAGTCAGGGAACATCTCTTTCTGGGGCTTTTGAACCTGGAAAAACACAGGCATGAACTGAAAAATGCCGTATATAAAACAATGGGGGACATTGCAATCACGTTATATGTGCATGCAGGAACCTTGAAGAATGGGATTACATATTTGAAAGTCAGATCGGAATATTTGGAGACATGGGGTTTGGAAAAAGACGATGTTTTACACGATGCTCTTTTAAACAGTTATCGTATATTGTCTCCAAGAATCTATGATTTCAAAAAAATGATGTACACTCCGGGGTATGCTGGTGATGACTTCATGAATGTGGATCCCTATTTTATTTCAGATAAAAAAAAGAAGGAGGGAATCTGTCTTAGCGTAAAAGGACTCACAAATGGAGCTGTGGCAGTCCTGTATCCAGAAGTGATAAAAAAACTGGTGGAATTAATGGATGGGGATTTTTATGTGGTATTTAGCAGTGTGCATGAAGCCCTGATACACAGCTCAAAACTTTGCAGCTTAGAAGAACTTGAGAATTTATTAAGAACTTCCAATTCGAGAATGACATTCCAAAAGGAGTTTTTAACAGATAAGGTCTATTATTACTGCAGGGAAAAGGATAAATTTATTATGCTTCAAGGCAGTATGAAAATGTTAGTTACAACAATCCGTATGGATGAGGAAAATTAAATGATAAGGAACGAGATGCGGCGGGAATTTCCTGCCGTATCTTTTGTTAAGAGGAGAAGAAAATGTCCGAGGGATACGAATACAATTTGTTGACACAGGAGCTGCTTCTTCAAGGATATACGGCGGAACACTATCCGGACTATGTTCGAATCGGAAACGGAAGGCTGGGAAAGTCACCACTTGAAAATTCATGCGGCGGTTTTATATATACCAAAGATTATCTGGAAAAGAAAGCATTTATGTCTGGCTGTGGTCTATACGTGAGTTGGGAAAAATGTATTAACGATATAGATTATCTGGAGGAAACATTCTGCTTTGAAAATGATAATGTCGTTTTTCGGTGTCCATGGCATAAGAAAAATTGTGAACAGAATCATCCCTTATTAAGGGAAGATAATTTCGGCTTCTGTGCCTGCCATATGGTATCAGATTACCAGTATGAAAAAAGTGCAGAATATTTGGAAAACCAGGCAGATCAGAAAAAGGAAGAATTGTTTCAGAAATTTAAGGAACAGCATAAAAACTGTATTTGTAAGATGCATATGTCTTATAACTACGAGAAGCAGGAATGGAGCCTGCAATATAATCCGATGAGGTGCATGTGCGGACCAGGAGAGTATTGTATGCTGCGGGGCAGACCTCTTTCCAAAAAGACAGGGAATATATACTACGATTTAAAGGTATCTACAATCCGAAAAGATGATACCTTTTTTGCCGGGGAGCCTGTAGTGACGATCACAAGGGGAAAGAAATTTTTGCGAAGCAAGGTTTCGGTCGATATCTGTGAGGAAATTGTAAAAAGAAAACAGGAGGATATTTTTGATAAGGAATGGTGGAATGGCTATTCTATGCAGGCCTTGTACGATCCGGATTTGAAGGTGGAAATTCTGAATGTTAGAGTTGCTACGCGATTGACGCGAGATAAGGCGCAGGATACTGAGGATGAAAAAGCCGGAATATACATTGGCTATGAAGTTGACTTTGCGAAAGCGAAGAAGAAGTGGAAACAGAAACGAAAAGAGAAACGCTTGGAGCAGACAAAAAGAAAGATTGTGCAAAAGGGCTGGGAGTCTCTGAATGATACAGAACAAAGATTTATGAAGAAGAGACTTTCTGCCGAACAGATTGAAGCTTTGCAACAGGAGTGGGTTACGGCAAATGAGCATAAGGATGAGGCTGAGCAGTTAACCCTGGATTTATAAAATAACTTCGGAAAGGACAAATTAGATGGAAAAACGAAAGCTTAAAAAAATGAAGGTATTGGAACCATCGGAGGAGATGGTTCTGGCGGCAGAAAGTGACATTCCAGCTATCGGAAATATGGCTTATGAGAGAATGGAATATCCAATTGGTTTGTTCATTCAGGCAGAAATGGACGAAAATATCTTAAAAATTGGTTTTTTTGTTACAGATATTTTGACTGCTGGCGGAAGAAGACCTTTATATACCCTGTTCATTGATAAGGAAAAAGATTGCTTCATAGGATATGATTACCGGCTGAAGAAATGGACCAATAAAATGCTGGATAAAATTGAACTGCCCAAAGGTGTAAAGGGAGATCATGCCTGGTGTGATCTAAACAGCCGCAGTCAAATATGGGAAACCCTGGGTGAGGAATATAAAAAAGATAATGTATGTTATGGCCTTTTTCATTTTGAAGAACAGGTACGGGAAAGGCAAAAGATACAGAAACATTTAAAACGAACAACCGCCTGGGACCAGGTTATGAAATACGTCAGGGAAACTCCAAAGGACTGGGAGAAATGGCTGAAAAAAGTGGGAATTACACAGAATTACATTTTTTATGAATACTCCCGGAAGAAAAATATCACAGGCTACTGTACATGGTGTGAAAAGAATGTGGTGGTGAATGGCGTAAAACACAACAGGACGGGAAAATGTCCTAACTGCAGGCATAAGATCCAATATAAGGCAGTGGGAAGACAGCGCATGGTAAAGTCAAAAGAAGAAACTGCATATCTTTTGCAGACATGCGGTGATAACTTTGTTATTCGTGAATTCAGGGCAGATGTGAAATATGACATGGTTGCTTATACAAAACCAGTTTATAACTGGAGAGAGCTGCGACGATATGTATTTGATAAAGACCTTAACGAAAAAGAATTTTACTGGGGCTATTATCATGGGACAGAAGAGAACAGATGGATCCATGGGTCATTGAATACATACAACCCTTATTGCTGGGGGAATTGGGGATATGAACCCCGCTATCCGGGGCATATCTACAAAAAGTCACTCCATGGAATAAAAAATAATCAGCTTAAAAGAAGCGGATTCCATGAGCTGGTCAGAAAAAGTGAAACAGTAGAGCCGGTAGCCTATTTTCATCGGTTAAAGCAATATCCTTATCTGGAGCAGCTGATAAAAGCCGGGCTGAATGAGCTTGCAAAGGAAATCATAGAAAACAATACTTCTGTTTTTTATAAGGAAGCAGATTCGCTTGGACATGCTCTTGGGATTGATAAGTTCCGCCTGAACCGCCTTCGCAATAATCATGGTGGAAAAGTATTTCTGCAATGGTTGACTTATGAAAAGGGATTTGAAAAAGTGATAAAAGATAACGTGATTGCCTGGTTCTCGAAATGGCAGATCTGTCCGGAAGACCTTTTGTTTGTACTGGATCGGATGAGCCCGGAACAGATAAAAAATTATTTGGAAAAACAGGCAAAAGAAAGCGAAAAAAAGCCAAAGGAGCTTATTGGTACCTGGCAAGACTATCTTGACATGGCGTTAAAGCTTGGTATGGACGTGAAGGATCCAATTATATACCGTGTGAGAAAACTGGAAAAACGGCATAACGAACTGGTTCAATTGATGATAGAGAAGAAAATGGATATAAAAGCCGAAGAGATTGCAGAAAAATTTCCTGGTATAGAAAACGTCTGTGAGGAACTCGTCCTCGTTTTCGTGTTCCACGATGGCGTTGCCGCACTGTGCCAGATAGGTGCGGAAGTTACGGGCGGTGGTTTCGAGCGTGGAGAC
>ERZ826016.2909-NODE-2909-length-12568-cov-2.607049_pt1 | contig 12568 bp, 8 predicted proteins | sample MGYA00519872_ERZ826016 | MGnify/ENA primary metagenome ERZ826016 (study PRJEB31778, sample SAMEA3449218) | human gut metagenome | biome: human gut; feature: human-associated habitat; material: faeces | place: United Kingdom | collected 2010/2012 ... | reverse complement strand
TGTAGAGTGTTCCGCATACCTTGTAGGATGCTTCGTAGCCTTTAACATTGGAATCGGAGATTGTCGGGAATTTTTCCTTCGACCAGCGTTCATAGACCTCCTGAAAGGTTATCTTGGATGCCTTGATGTCGAAGGGATTATTGTTGTATTCCGCAAGCATCTGGATTCCTTCGGCTTTTGTTGCCGCATATCCGATGGTCGCAAGCTTCTGAATGTTCTTCCCCCTGGCTTCATCCCATTCCCAGCCAATCGTTTTCTGTACAATCCATGGTTTTCTTCGTTTTCCGGACATTTTCTTGACGCTGCCAAATCCGTTGGGTAATCTCAAATAGTATTAAACTTCCTTTCTCCCAGTGACTTCAAATTTGATTGACAGGGGTATGTACTGTCACCGTTATTTCTGGCTGCCGGATTCTTCGGCAGCTTTTTTCATTTCTTCCAGCATCTGGCGGTCGAGTTCGTTGCGGCGCTGGATGCGTTCCATCGTCGTGAGAACTTCTACTTCCCTGTCAGCCAGTTTAGCGTCTGCGTAGTAGGCTAGTTCCTTTTCAATCCAGAGATCGAATGCGGCCTGATCTGTCCAGTAAGTTTCCAGTTTCTCCCGTTCATCCCGGAAATTTTCCAGAATCAGACACAGTGAGGAGTTCATATCCGCTAAGCGATTGTTTCCATCGAACCGGAGAGAGCAAGTCCAATCCTCGCTCTGTGGAGGACGCTGAACATCGATCTCGAAGCGCAGACCGGCTTTTTTGTTCAACTGGTACAGGACTGCGATTACATCGGAAAGGCTGTTCAGTTGAATCTCCGGCTTTCTGTAGCCGATCAGGTCTGCCGGGGATACGTCCAGCACTTTTGCGATGGCGTTTATCATCGCTATAGAAGGTTCAATTTCACCGCTTTCGTACTTTTGGATTGTACGCATAGTTTTGTCAAGCCGTTTGGCAAGTTCAGTCTGACTCAAGTTAGCTGCCCTGCGGGCCGCTTTGATTCTCTCGCCGATTTCAGCTGGGTTGCTTCTCATTATCATCACCTTGCCTGCATTGTATCATGTTGTCGTGCGAATTACAAGAGCGCAATGCGAATTTATTTTTCGCATTTAATATTGACAAGATGCAGTTGCATGTGTATAATACAAATACGAATTAATAATTCGTAATTTAACAAACAAGGAGGTAACACACATGGAGAAAAAGGTATACGTTGAACTGCCGCCCTTCACCGGGCGGAACGTTCCCATCGCCGAAATCGCCGCAGCGATGCACAAGGACGCTCAGTATGTACGAGTTGGCTTGCAGAAAGGCATTCTGAAATTCGGAGTTGCCATCAAGCTGGACAATTCCAACGAGTACAACTACTACTGCCCCGACCGGAAGGTGTGGGAGGAAATCGGATACTTCCAGCCGGGCGCAGCGTAAAAAAGAAAAGAGCTCTCATCCTGGCAGATGAGAACTCTTGAGGACAGTCCCAACGGCAGCTGCCGTGCGAACTATCAGTTAGCAAGGATATTATAACACGACAGCTGCCAATTTCAACAACAAAATTCAGGAGGTTATTTGAAATTGACAGCTTTACCAGACAGTTTAGCAAAAGAAGGTCTGTTCTGCTGTTGGCGCTATGAGGAAAGGAACGGACGGCGCACCAAGGTTCCGTATCAGCCGGATACCGGACAGGGAGCCAAAAGCAACGATCCCCGCAGCTTCGTATCCTACGAAACAGCAATGCAGGCCAGCGGCTATGACGGTATCGGCATCGGAATTTTCAATGGTATCTGCGCCATTGATCTGGATGGATGCGTAACAGACAGCGGATATTATTCCGAGACTGCCGCCGAGATCGTCCATCTGATGCACAGCTACACAGAGTTCAGTCCCAGTGGAAACGGCTTGCACATTCTTTTCCATGCAGATGGCTTCCAATATGATACCAGGCGCTTCTATATTATGAACCATCAAGCCTATATTGAGGTATATGTAGCAGGCGCAACCAGCAAATATGTGACAATCACCGGAAATGTCTGCGAATCCTACGAGTTCGGAGACCGTTCCAAAGAGCTGCAAATTCTGTTGGAACGATATATGTGCAGACCGGAAACTGATACAGGAAATGCAATAAATGCAGCAAATTCCCCAGCGGACTCCGGTGACCTGATCAGAATGGCAATGACCTGCAGGAACGGCGCAGCGTTCAAATCCCTTTGGGAAGGCTCCACGATGGGTTATAGCTCCCAATCAGAAGCGGATATGGCTCTGTGCAGCTACCTTGCCTTCTGGACCGGAAAAAACCTGGCGCAGATGGACCGTTTGTTCCGTCAGTCTGGACTGATGCGTGACAAATGGGACAGGCCGCAGGCAGGAACCACCTATGGTGCAATTACCATTCAGAAAGCCATCGATAACTGCAAAGAGGTCTACACGCCGAAGCAGGAGCACACACCGCAGTTTCCACCATTGATTCCACTGACGCCGCAGTGGAGCGATCTTCCGTCCTTTCCTGTGGATGCGCTGCCGGATGTTATCCGAAGATACGTCAGCGCAGTTGCCGAGCACAGCCAGACAGCACCGGATATGGCAGCTGTGATCAGCCTTGGTGTCCTGGCAATCTGCTTGCAGGGAAAATACAAGGTAGAAGGAACACCGGGCTATTACGAGCCCCTGAGCCTTTACACGGTGGTAATTGTCGCCCCAGGCGAGCGAAAATCCAGCGTTATGCGGGATATGACAAAGTATCTATACGAATACGAGCAGGAATACAATCAGGCCAGAAGTTCCGAGATTCGTGAGAATCGGCAGCAGCGTGAATCTCTGGAACGGCAGATCGCCGGTATTCAAAAGAAGCTGGAACGGGCGGAAAACCGGGAACTCGAACTGGAATTGCGGCATCTGCAAGGACAATTGGAGGACACGCCGGACCTGAAGCCTGTCCGCTTCTTTGCGGACGATTGTTCCAGTGAGGCGCTGACCAGCCTGATGGCCGCCAACGGCGGCGTATTCTCCGTAATCTCAACCGAAGGCGGTATCTTCGATGTTATGGCAGGAAGATATTCCAACAAAGCCAATATTGACATTTGGCTTAAAGGTCACTGCGGAGATGCAATCTATGTGGATAGAATGACCCGTGACCCGGAGTGTATCCTGCATCCGGCTCTTTCAGCAATCCTCTCCATCCAGCCCAGCGTACTGGACGAGATCATGTCCAATACCACCATGACAGGTCGTGGTCTGATCGCCCGCTTTCTCTATTCCTCTCCGCCATCCCGTATCGGTGGACGCACATTCCGTACTCCGTCCGTCTCACCGGAGGTCAGCGCAGCATATCGCAATCTCATTTTCCACCTGATGGCGTTGCCGATCACGGAGGAACCGCAGACATTGCATCTCTCTGAAAAAGCCTTCGATCTGATGGCGGACTACTTTCAGGAGCACGAAAAGTTTCTGGCCGGAGAGGGACAGGCCATCTCCGACTGGGCGAGCAAGTATATCGGTGCAGTGCTCCGAATCGCCGGATTACTTCATGGTGCGGATATGGATGACGGAGACAGAGAAATATCCGTTTCCACCATGAACCAGGCAATCCAGATCGGCAAATACTTTCTGGCCCATTCCACCTATGCGTACTCTATGATGGGAACCGATCTCAGCATCCAGAAAGCCAAATTCGTGATGGCAAAACTGAAAAAGAAGAATATCTCTACAATCAAGCGCTCCGACCTGTTCCAGATGTGCCGTGGCAAGTTCTTCAAGAAAACAGAAGAAATCTTTCCAACGCTGGAATTGCTTGAAGGACACGGCTATCTCCGCTTAGAAGAACCAGAGCGACAGTCAGTCGGCAGACCGGCTGATGTGAGGATCTTCGTTAATCCCGCTGCAGCGTAAGCAGGAATATACTGCATTTATTGCATTTCCTGCGTAACACCCGTATCTCCCGTCCCCATCGAGAAATCCGCAGATTTTGAGATGGATGGCAGAGAGGATTTTCATAATTCTCTCTGCCGGTGGGCGGCAACGGTGGAGCAGATAAGGCTGCGGAATAGTTGCAGACCACGCCGGATTTCAGGGATATGGCAGCATTCCACATCCCTGGCAAGACGGCATAGGCTTCCGCAGAAGCCGCATACCCCCTCGGAGAGCGCAATGCGCTTTTGATGCGTAGTGTCAAAAGTGCTTTTGCGTTACTTTTGACAAAAGTAACAAAACCCGCTGCCGAGCGGCGAAAGGAATTTTGATTGAAATCATCGTAATTTCGGAGGTGATACCTATAAAACGAACCATCAGCGCAATGTCCGGCAAAGGTGTAATTGCTCATAACCGTCGCACCTACACAGCAGAGAATGTTGACCCGGAAAGATCGCACCTGAACATCGAATACTGCTACACTCCCATTGAGCAAGCATATCACGAACTATTCGATGAAGCCCTGACTGCTTTCAACGCCAAACAGAAACGGAAAGACCGCTGTATCGAAAACTACTACGAGAAAATCCGTGATGGTAAGCAGGAAAAACCATTTTACGAAGTGATCTTCCAAATCGGAAATGTGGAGGATATGTCCTCCACCGGCAAAAACGGCGAGCTGGCCCGAACCATCCTGGATAAATTCATGCGTAGCTTTCAGGAACGGAATCCGAACCTCCATGTGTTTTCCGCACATCTGCACATGGATGAAGCAACACCCCACCTGCACATCGACTTCATTCCCTTTACCACCGGGAGCAAGCGTGGACTGTCAACCCGTGTGTCTTTGAAGCAGGCACTTGCCGATCAGGGCATTATCGGTGAGGGACGTTCCATGACAGAACGAGCTGTATGGGTGCAGAAACAGAAGGAAGCCCTTGCAGAGATCATGCTGGAGCATGGTATCGAATGGGAACAGAAAGGTGAGCACAGAGAACACCTGAGTGTTTTGGAATACAAGCGGGAGCAGCGCACACAGGAGCTTGCAGAGTTGGAACAAACTATCCAGCATGTTCAGCAGCAACAGATTGATATAGAAGCTGTGGCGCAGATCAAGGCAAAGCCGCTGCCGTTTTCCTCTAAAGTTTCGATTGCACGAGAAGATTACGAGAAGCTTGCTACGGCGGCAGAAAAGTATGTGGTTCAGGAAAAACAGGAAGGGAAACTGAAAAAGCTGCTGAAAGAAGCCAAGAAAACCATCGTCGATCTAAAAAACACAATTACTGATCTGAAAGTGCAGCTCGCAGCTGCCAGGGCGGAACTCGGCAAATATAAGTCCGTCCGTAGCGATCTCCGTACCGGGCAACTGGAGCAGGAGAACAAAGATCTTCGCAGCAAGCTGCGCCGGTATGAGGAAATTATCGATAGAAACAGCCTGTGGGCTTACTTCTCCCGTCATAGAGGAAAAACACACATGAGGGATGATGCCCGATAAGGTGCAAAGAATAATTGTTGGCTAAAGATTCAAACATGGGCAGAATTCCTATTTGGCGAAATTCTGCCCATATTTTATATATCTTATCGGCCGTCAACCATAAAAGTGTGATTAGCATGCCAGAAAAATCATATAATTTTGTGATTTTGGGGTTGTAATTTTGATTGGCTTCGCATATAATAAAAAATGAGATTGAGAGCCACAATAACTCCAATAAAAATGTGAGGAGTGCATCTATGGAACGATTTATTTTAAAAAAGCTGCTGGACTGGAAGAATTCTCCCTACCGCAAGCCCCTGATTCTAAAGGGCGTTCGCCAGGTGGGGAAGACCTGGGTACTGAAAGAATTCGGCAGGCGCTACTATGAAAATACCGCCTATTTTAACTTTGACGAAAACGAGGAATACAAGCAGTTCTTTGAAACCACCAAGGATGTTGACCGCATCCTGCAGAATCTGATGCTGGCCAGTGGGCAGAAGATTGTCCCGGAAAAGACACTTATCATTTTTGACGAGGTGCAGGACTGCCCGAAGGTTATCAACTCCATGAAGTATTTCTGCGAGAACGCTCCGCAGTATCATATCGCCTGCGCCGGTTCTCTGCTGGGCATTGCCCTGGCAAAACCATCCTCTTTCCCGGTGGGCAAGGTCAACTTCATGCAGATTGACCCTATGACCTTCACAGAATTTCTGCTTGCCAATGGCGACGAAAACCTTGTGAAGTTCTTGGAAAGCGTGGATACCATCGAGCCGATTCCCGATGCCTTTTTCAATCCGCTCTATGAAAAACTGAAGATGTACTATGTCACCGGAGGCATGCCGGAACCTGTGCTCATGTGGACGGAGGCACGGGATGTCTCGGCCATGCAGGAAGCCCTGTCTGGGATTATTGGTGCCTACGAACGTGACTTTGCCAAGCACCCCAATGTGAGCGAGTTCCCAAAGATCTCTATGATCTGGAAGTCTATACCGTCCCAGCTGGCAAGGGAGAATAAGAAGTTTATCTACAAAGTTGTCAAAGAAGGCGCAAGAGCCCGAGAATACGAGGATGCTTTGCAGTGGCTGGTGGATGCAAGACTGGTGCATAAGATCTACCGCAGCACTGCTCCAGGCCTGCCGGTGGCTGCCTACGATGACCTGTCTGCATTTAAGATTTATCTGGTGGATGTGGGTTTGCTCCGCCGTCTGGCACAGCTGGCTCCCACGGCCTTTGGAGAGGGCAACCGCCTGTTCACCGAGTTCAAGGGCGCTTTGACTGAAAACTTTGTGCTGCAGACCCTGATCACGCAGTTTGAAGTGGCTCCCCGCTATTGGAGCCAGAATAATCCACCTTATGAAGTGGATTTCCTCATTCAACGAGAAAATGACATTTTCCCTGTTGAGGTCAAGTCTGAGGCCAATACCACCAGCAAGAGCCTCAAGAAGTTTAAGGAGTTGTTCCCGGATCAAGTCAAGCTTCGTGTGCGGTTCTCTCTGGATAATCTGAAGCTGGATGATGATGTACTGAACATCCCTCTGTTTATGGCAGATCAGGCAGATCGGTTGATTGGGCTGGCATTGGAACATAAACACGGATGAGCAAAGGAGATCAACTATGAATAGATTTGATATAATTAACAGAATTGGTGACAAGTATCGTGTTGGAAACACTGAAACGGGAGAATTTAGCTACGCTCAAGCGCTAAAAACCGTTGGTAAGGACATCAAAGATTATCAAAAGGCTACAACTGGAACGCAACACAAATTCCTTGACATCCGTTTTGAAAATGAACGTTTGGTAGTTCTTGTGGAATGTAAAAACAAGTTCAGCCGTTGGGATAAAGCTAAAATTCAGGGTCAGTTACAGGATTATGTTCGCTTCGAAAAAGCATATTCGGACAAAAAGATTGTTGCTATCCTTGCAGAAACCGATGGCGATGAAGTTTGGGTTTGGTTTGGTCAATCTGTCATTATCGATGACGAACATCGCATGGAAGAAGAAACCGTTCTTCGTACATTTGAAGAATACGAAAACTTGTGTTTTGGTAGGGTAAACGACAAAATCAAAGTTGTTGATTCCATTAAAACGCTTAATGAAAAACTCCATTCAGATGGCATCAATGAAAAACTGCGTAGCCAGTTTGTTGGTACTTGTCTTCTTGCCCTCAAAAACGGGCTTGTTTACAAGAATGTAAAGGAAACACTCGACCCGAAAACCGGAAAGAAGCTTGCTCCCGAGCGTGTCGTTTTGAAAAGCATTAAAGATATTCTGGAGGGCTTGCTTACTCGTGGCGGCAGTCTGAACAAAGCAGGAAAGCTCGCTGTTTTGAACAGTAAAGTGCTTGATGATCAGGATGTTACAAGTTTGACCTATAAGGAACTTGAGGATATTTTGCAATTCATTGATGACAATGTTGTTCCTTATATCAATGACAAGAGTACCGCTGGACAAGATTTATTAAATCTATTCTTTACCACATTCAATAAATATGTCGGAAAGTCCGATAAGAACCAGGCATTTACCCCTGACCACATCTGCGATTTTATGAGCAAAGCTGTTGGTGTAAACAAAAACTCCCGTGTTTTGGACCCCTGCTGCGGAAGTGGTGCTTTTCTTGTTAGGGCTATGACCGATGCAATGGATGATTGCGATACTGAAGAAGAGCGTGAAGAGGTCAAGAAGAACCAAATATTCGGCATTGAATATGAGGAGGGAGCGTTTGGCCTTTCCTCTACTAACATGCTTATTCATGGTGACGGCAACTCTAATGTTGTTCAGGATTCTATGTTTAAGCGGGCCAAATGGATTGCGGAAAACAATATCAATATTGTTTTGATGAACCCTCCCTATAACGCAACAAAAAAGTGTTGTGATCCAGACTATACCAAGGGATGGGATGCCAAAAAGAAAGAAGATCCCTCCAAAGGTTTACATTTCGTAGAGTGGGTAGCTCGCCATGTCCCGTCAACCTGCAAAATGGCAGTATTGCTCCCTATGCAAGCTGCTATTGGTAACAGTGGTGATGTAAAAACATTCAAAAAGAAAATGCTTGATAACTATACTCTCGACGCCGTTTTTTCTCTTCCTACAGAGATGTTCTATCCTGGAGCTGCAGCGGTTGCTTGTTGTATGATTTTTGATCTTTCCCAAAAACACGAAAAAGCAAATAAAGAAACCTTCTTTGGTTATTATAAAGATGACAAGTTCATCAAGCGTAAAGGATTAGGTCGTGTTGAACGGACCGATGCAGATGGCAATAGCCTATGGAATAAAACGGAAGAAATCTGGCTTAACCTGTACAAGAACAAAAAAGTAGTGCCGGGGTTATCGGTTATGCATCGAGTTTCGTGGAAAGATGAATGGCTTGCTGAAGCATATATGGAAACGGATTATTCAACACTTGCTGCTGAGGATTTTCAGAAAACAATAAATGACTATCTTTCGTACTTAGTCAAAGAGGGTCACATATATGAAGCTTAACATTTCTGATTGGGAGTCGTTTTGTGCATCTGATATTTTCTTTCTGTATAATGGCAGCGGAATTACTAAGGAAGAAATCGAAGATAATCCCGGTAGTTTTCCTGCAGTCCAAAGTGGAGCTGATAATAATGGGTGTATCGGCTATATAAGCAAAGATTATTGCAAAGCAATGAATTACACTTATGTAGAAGAACCTTGCCTTACCGTTGCAAGGACTGGTTCTGCCGGGTTTGTTGCTTTTCAGCCATATGGCTGCGTCGTGGGCGATTCAGCAAAGATTCTTTTACTAAAAAATACTGAACACAGAAAACCTGCAGTTTATTTGTTTCTCAGAACCATCTTAATGGCAAATCAATACAAGTACACATATGGACGAAAAGTTACGGAAGATAAATACCTGTCCGAAACTCTTTTACTACCAAGTGTTGATTCCATTACGCCAGATTGGGCATCTATGGAAAAGTACATTTTATCTCTGCACCATAAACCCCTAAAAACAGCAATTACTGAGCAAACACCGTCCGAATTAAACACAAAAACTTGGCATGAGTTTTTTCTTCATCGCATCTTGATTTGCAGTATGGGAAATGGAATAGATGCAGTCATTACTACGAGTGATGAGCCAAAATACAACTATGTTTCCCGTGATAGTAACGGCAATGGGGTTGTAGGCTTCGTGGATGAAATAGAAGGAGAAGAGCCATTTCCTGCAGGAGCAATGTCGTTAGCTTTGGGTGGTAGCTTTTTGGGTTCTTGCTTCATTCAAAAGAAGCCGTTTTATACTGCACAAAATGTAGCTGTTTTACAGGAGAAAGTCCCTTTGTCGGATCACACTAAACTGTTCATTGCCACGCTCATCCGAAATGAATGCAAGATCAAATATCAAGCATTTGGTCGAGAGTTGAATGCCCATTTCAGAAAAGATTTTACTATAAAACTTCCTGTTAAACGCAATGCTGATGGTATTGTGTTTGATGAAACACACGAATTTTCTGATGATGGCTATATTCCCGATTGGGAGTGGATGGATAGTTATATGAGATCTTTGCCATATAGCGATAGATTGTAATTATTTATTAGCATTAGCAAAAAACGCTCAGTAACTACTGAAAATATGACAATGCCCAAAGCTAAACAGGCACGGATTTATGGAAAAAATATTTATTCTGATGAAGGTTCGGCACCAGATTTGATCTATATCCTCAGTGACGGAAAAAGTACCGATAAGGAATAAAAACTGATACGGTAGCTACAAACAATCGACTGCTTACTACAGATAAAAACGGAGGCAAATATGCGATTATTAGAAATTAGAATCAAAAATTATAGATTGCTTATTGATGCCAAACTGGATGTCGACGCAAAAACAACTCTTATTGTCGGCAGGAACAATACCGCCAAGACTTCCTGTAGTAGCTGCATCAATACTGTACTTCAAGGTAGCGATTTTTCCTACAATGATTATCCTCTGTCAAAGAGAGAAAGTCTCCACAACTTGTTTTTGCAGTTCATGGAGAAAAAGTTGAGTTATGAGGATCTCTGCGAAAAAATAGAAACTATTTCCGTAGAATTTTTAGTTGATTATTCATTGGATGATCCGGATGTAAAATTGGGAGCGTTATCGCCTTTCATTATCGATGTTGACGTGGATACCACTACAGCGTTAATTCGTGTGGAATATCAGTTGAAAATTGACGAAAACAAACTGTGGGAACTGTTTAAGGAAAGTTGTTATAGTGATGGCAAGTTTAGTCCTCAAACAGAGGAAATGCATGATGTGCTTGCAAACAACTTTACGAAATTGTTTGGCTTGACTATCTATGCGGTTAATCCGAAGAATTTGGAAGATCGGCAAGTTAAGAGCCATAGAGAACTCGAAGACCTTTTCCCTTACTATCCAATTCCTGCGGAACGCATTCTTGGAGAAGATGGTACTCAAAAGAACGAGTCCCTTAGTTCATTGGTTGCAGACTATTTCAACTTGAGCGAGGAAGAGCTGACACCAGATATTGCGGAGAAAGTCAAGGAACTCCGTTCAGTTGTTGATAGTGCAAACAAAGATGTTCAAAAAGAAAGTGATCGAATACTCAGCGACTTAGTCAACAAGGCGGTTGGTTTCGGCTATCCTAATATTGAAGAATTACAGCTCGGTGTTACTACTGAGTTAAAAATCGATGATCAAATAAAGAATCAGACGAGGCTTTCATATAGTGCTGGCACTGGAGGCGAAAGCTTGCCCAGCACCCATAATGGACTTGGATATAAGAATTTGATTAAAATGGAATTCCTCTTGGCTGCGTTTGCACGAGATGTAGAAAAGAAGGGGGAAGCTTGTATTCCATTGTTATTTATTGAAGAACCGGAGTCCCATATGCATCCTCAAATGCAGCATGCATTTGCCGAACATTTAGAAAACTTTCTTGCAAAAATTACAACCATTCACATCCAGACGTTTTTAACTACACACTCTGCACATATAGCAAATACTATGGATTTTTCAAAAATCCGATATGCACAAAAATCCAAATCTGGAGTTGTATATAAGAACCTTGATGTTTTTGCTAAAGAAAATGCCGACAATATGGATTTCATCAAGAAATACCTTACGCTTAGCAGATGCGATTTGTTCTTTGCAGATAAAATTATTTTTGTTGAAGGTGCTTCAGAGCGGTTGATGTTACCGGATATGATAGAAAAATGTGAGAAAGAAAAACTGTTTGATTCAGAAAAGTATAAACTGCCTGCACAGTATTATGCTTTGATTGAAATTGGAGGGGCATACGCATATAAATTCATACCTTTTGCAGACTTCCTTGGCTTACCTTGCTTAATTCTTACGGATATAGATTCTATGATAGATGGCAGAACAAAGGCTGTTGTCAGCAAAGGTAAGACCACCTCCAATGCAACGATAAAGTGGTGGATGCGTAAAATTAAGGGTATTCCGCAGAATAGCAAAGATATGATTTCCCTTGCTGATATCAACTCAGCAACAGATGCGGAAAAGACTTTGGGGAAATGTCATATCGAATACCAAACTTTAGAAAACGGGATATGCGGCAGATCCCTGGAAGAAGCTGTAATGAATGTGAATCGTAATCATTATGGACTCGTGGATCCTGTTGCGGAAGAGGACTTGGATTTTACCGAGAAAAGCAAGACTGACTTTGCGCTGAACCTGATTTGCAATAACCCCAATTATTCTATTCCCCAATATATTAAGAATGGCTTGATCTGGCTTAATAAGCAACGAGTTCTTGAGTGAGGAGGTGTTGAGAATTGTCCAAGAATTGTGATCTTTCAAATTATGAAATAGCTAAGGCGGAAGCAGACAAGGTTGACGAACAAATTATTGCTGCACTCAAGGCTGGGCGTAGCTTTCGTGTGGAAGCAGGCGCTGGTTCTGGAAAAACCTACTCACTAAATCGTGTTATCGAATGGATTCAAGCAAATAAGTGGAAGGATTATCGCCGAAAAAAACAAAACGTAATATGTATTACATATACAAATGCAGCTGTTGATGTAATCGCAGAGCGGTTATCCCAAGATTCATTTATTCTTCCGTCGACAATCCATTCCTTTGCTTGGAGTGCAATCAAGCAGTACCAAAGCACTCTTATGAGCATTATCGATAACGATGAGTCATTAACAACGACGGAAACAGACTTCAGCAAGGTGTTGGAGATTCGTTATACCTTAGGGCACCGTTATGTGTCCCAAGGGG
>ERZ826016.2908-NODE-2908-length-12568-cov-2.786062_pt1 | contig 12568 bp, 10 predicted proteins | sample MGYA00519872_ERZ826016 | MGnify/ENA primary metagenome ERZ826016 (study PRJEB31778, sample SAMEA3449218) | human gut metagenome | biome: human gut; feature: human-associated habitat; material: faeces | place: United Kingdom | collected 2010/2012 ... | reverse complement strand
ACGCACCTCAATGGCAATCACAGTGTCGTGAATGAAACTAAAAACATCAGCCTCAGGCTCGTGAGCCTTTTTTCAGGATGCTTGCATAAACCGGGAAACCGAATCTTTTCTCAAAAACATACCGTATAATGGTATGGTATACCATTTATTTCAGGTTAGACGCACTGTATTTCTATGTCAATAGGGGAACCGACTTTTTATGTTCAAATCTCTCATCCGTTCTCTTTTAACGAATGGTATAAGTATATTATGAAATATTTATTTTCTCAGAGCCATAGCCGCCCTCTTCTCCGGTGCCCGCATATTCCACAAACAGCAGGCATCGGCAATCCTATCCCGTTTTCATGCCCGTTCCGGTCCCATCTCCCGGACAAGCTCTCTCCGCAGGCTTTCTATAATCATAATAAGCTCTATTTTTTGAGTAAAAAAACACAATAAAGTTCTTTTCCTGTTTTTATGGACTCACCGTTTTTTTCTGAGGGTGATTGACATACCGGCAAAATGCGTTTTATATTTCAGTACGACATACCGTAATTCGGTTTATTTTGCTTCTTAACAGGCTAAGGGGATGTAAACCTTCACCACTCTCTTTAAGGAGAACCACGGCATGAGTGGAGCAAGACAGATCAGTTTCGAAGATGCCCCGTTTTCGGCCATTCATAAAAAAATTACCGCCGGCACCTTCATGGGCCAGATCAGCGACGGCTACACGCTGGGCATTGTCGGCATTTCGCTCAACTATGCTATGGAACCTCTGGGGCTTACCAGCTTCTGGATGGGGCTCATCGGTGCCGGTTCCATGTTCGGCATCTTCTTCGGCAGCCTTCTGGCGGGCATCACGGCGGATAAAATCGGCAGACGGCCTCTCTACGCTTCACTCATGCTGCTGACGGCCATCGTTTCCGTGCTGCAATTCTTCCTTTCCGATCCGCTGCTCATCGCCATAGTGCGCTTTGTCCTGGGTATGCTCATCGGCGCGGACTATACGGTGGGCATCCCACTGCTCAGCGAATGGGCTCCGGCCAAAAAACGCGCGGGCATCCTGGGGTGGCTGCTGGTCTTCTGGACCATCGGCTATTGCATTTCGTATATTGTCGGCTTTTTCATGGAAGGTTTTGTCGCCGCCTTTGGCAACGACGGCTGGCGTCTCGTGCTCTGCACTTCCGTTGTGCCCAGCCTGATCGCCCTCCTCATCCGCTTCGGCACGCCCGAATCCCCCCTGTGGCACATCGCCAAGGGGCGCTCTCAGGAAGCTCTCGCCAACATCCATGTCTATCTCGGCAACCAGTATGGACTGCCTGATCGCGGAGAGGAAAAGCCCGCTTCCACTTCGTGGTTCGCGCTGTTCGCTCCTGAGCAGTGGCGCAATACGGTGGTGTCCGGCGTGTTCTTCTTTGCCCAGGTGCTGCCTTTCTTTGCCATCAGCATCTTCCTGCCGCTGGTGCTCACCAAGATGAATATCCAGAACCCCAACGCCTCCGGCGTGCTGTACAACGTGTTCACCCTCATCGGCGTGCTCGTGGGACTCTGGGTATACGGCATTACAACCCGCCGCGCTTATCTGCTTTGGACTTTCTACGTATCCGCGGCGATCCTTACTGTGATGATCCTGTGGACCTCAATGTCCCCGCTCGTCGCGCTCATCATGATCACCGCCTTTGCCCTGGTGCTCGCGGCCTCCATCGTCCCCGAATTCTCCTATCCCGCTGAACTGTTCCCAACGGAACTGCGCGGCTCCGGCGTAGGCCTGACCATTGCCATCAGCCGTTTCGGCGCGGGCGGAGGCACCTTCCTCCTGCCCATCGTGAGCGAACAGTTTGGCATCCATATGGCCCTCTGGTGCTGTGTGATCACCCTGCTCTTCGGCGGCATCATCTGCCACATGTGGGCACCTGAAACCTCCGGCAGAGGCAAAAAGTAGCCCCCCGACCAAGGGCAATTCGGTTTGGCCTTGGTCCCGGCCACTCCGAATTGCCCATTTCATCAAGAATGACCCTCTAAATGTGGCGTTCTCTTTTATTCAGGCAACAGATGAAAAGTTGCGAAGAGATTGACAAACGGGCGGCTCCGATGAGGAGCCGCCCGTTTCGTTTATTCTGTGATCACTCTGTGCCGGATTATGCGCCATTTTGTACAGATAGCGATCAAAAACGATCGCTCTGTGCCAGCGCCGCAGCACTCCCCAAGCGTTAAATCAACATAGCCACGTGCCGCACAAAGGGATTCAAACCGTGTACCGAATACCCCGCTATACAGGATTGCTCGCTACCCCATTCGGTGCCAGCGGCACATCAAAAACATGAATGCACAAAAAAAGCCCTTATGGATATTATCCATAAGGGCTTGAACTTTCTGGTTGCGGGGGCAGGATTTGAACCTACGACCTTCGGGTTATGAGCCCGACGAGCTACCGGACTGCTCCACTCCGCGATATCCGATGCTCCTTAGAGCTTATATATAATACCACATGCAGCGGCACAAGTCAATACCCTTTTGTGTTATTCAGGCTAATGATTCCGGGCAGGCTTTTGCCTGCCCGGGATCGCAGGTCTATTTTACTTGCACAGCTCTGCTGCGGTCTTTGATGCGACGATGGCGTTATTGAGAACGAGCTGGATATTGCTCTCAAGCGAGTCGCCTCCGGTCAGCTCGACCACGCGGGCCAGCAGGAACGGAGTGGTCTCCTTGCCGTGGATGCCCTGCTCCTTGCTCTCGGCAACCGCCTGCTCGATGGCTGCGTCGATGACGGCCTTGTCCATCGCGTACTGCTCGGGGATGGGATTGGTGACGAGCATGCCGCCCTTCATGCCCAGCTCCTGCTGCGCCTTGAACATTGCGGCCAGCTGCGCCGGAGTATCGACGCGGTAGTCAACGCCGAAGCCGCTGCTGCGAGTGTAGAACGCGGGCAGCTCGTCCGTGCCGTAGCCGATGACTGGAACGCCCTTGGTCTCGAGGTACTCGAGCGTAAGGCCGAGGTCGAGGATGCTCTTTGCTCCTGCGCACACGACCATTACCGGCGTGCTTGCAAGCTCTTCGAGGTCGGCGGAGATGTCCATGGTAGTCTCTGCGCCGCGGTGTACGCCGCCGATGCCGCCGGTCGCGAACACCTTGATGCCGGCCATGTGTGCGATGATCATGGTCGTTGTGACGGTCGTTGCGCCGTCTGCGCCGCGTGCGACGATCGCTGCCAGGTCGCGGCGCGAAACCTTCGCTACCTTGCGGCCGGATTTGCCCAGATACTCGATCTCCTCGGGGGACAGGCCTGCCTTGAGTCTGCCGCCGATGATCGCGATCGTTGCAGGAACCGCGCCGTTTTCGCGTATCGTTTTCTCAACGAGCATAGCTGTTTCCACGTTTTTGGGATAAGGCATGCCGTGGGAAATAATCGTGCTCTCAAGTGCTACGACGGGCTTGCCGTCTGCCAGTGCCTGCTGAACTTCGGGTGAGATGTCAAGATATTTATTCATAGCTAAACTCCTTCTTTTTCATTTCTGAAAAGTGTATTATACACACGAAATCCCATCCTGTCAAGTGTTTTAGAGGCGAATTTTTAGAGGCGTTTTTTTAGAGGCGCTTTAGCGTTGTACCGATACATTCATTGCGTCAGCCCGACCGGTGGATGACGGCGAAACCGTTACAAGCGGAACGGATAAATCCGTTCCCTACGGCTATGGATTTTGGTGCAGGTAAAACCGTTACATATAGCAACAAAGTAGCGCCTACGGCGCGGATATAATTACACCTCATCTGCCGCAAGCGGTTTTTTAGAGGCGCGTCAGCACTGATACCGATACGGTTTTTGCGTCAGCCCGACCGGAAAGTGCCGACAAAACCATAACACGCGGAACGGATAAATCCGTTCCCTACAAGCGACCGCTGGCCGCAGTGAAGAGCTAACAGCTGATAGTTAATAGCTGTCAACCCCTCGGCAGCAAAGCTGCCTGCTCCCCTTGACAGGTGAGCCAATGAGGTGCGGTGCAAAACTCAGCAGCGCACTTATGTAGCGCGAGGCAACCACGGTTTCCGCCGCAATTCCGAACCGGGCTACCAGAGATATACGTATCCGTGACTGCGTCAAATCGCCTCTAAAAAACAGGTGCAAAATATGGAGGCATGTGGTATAATCGTGGCAAAACCAACCCGGAGGGTGAGCGGAGAAAATGAAGCTTGACAACAAACGCACCATATTGACGGGCTTTGCGTTCCTGTCCATCTGCGCGTTCTGGCAGATGTACAACAGCATCGTTCCACTTATACTGACCAACACATTCCACCTCAACGAGACGTATTCCGGCGCGATAATGGCGGCCGACAATGTGCTTGCGCTGTTTCTGCTGCCGCTGTTCGGCGCGATCTCGGACAAAACGCACACCAGGATCGGCAAGCGCATGCCGTTTATCCTTTTCGGCACGGGCCTTGCGATCATACTAATGAACCTGCTGCCGCTTATTGACAACAGCTATGCCGCCGCGCCGACCACCTTCAAGACCGTTTCGTTCGTGGTCGTTCTCGGCCTGCTGCTCGTCGCAATGGGGACCTACCGCTCCCCGGCGGTCGCACTCATGCCGGACATCACGCCCAAGCCCCTGCGCAGCAAGGGCAACGCGATCATAAACCTCATGGGCGCGCTCGGCGGCGTTATCTACCTCGGCGTGGCCGCGGTCATGTACCCCAACAGCAAGGTCGAAGGCCTTGCGCACGTCAACTATCAGCCGCTTTTCATGGTCGTTTCCGCGATCATGTTCGTCGCCATCGCCGTGCTGTTTCTCACGATCAAGGAGCCGAAGCTCGTCGCCGAGCAGCAGAAGCTCGAGGCGCAGCATCCCGAGTGGAACCTCGCCGAGGACGACGGCAGCGGCAGCGAGACCCTGCCCAAGCCCGTAAAGAAGAGCCTCATATTCCTCCTTTCGTCGATCAGCCTGTGGTTTCTCGGCTATAACGCGGTCGAAACGTGGTTCACGACCTACGTCAGCCAGGTCATGGGTCAGGCGCTGGGCGGCGCATCGACCTGCCTGCTGATCGCGACCGGCGGCGCCGTTATCAGCTATATCCCCATCGGCGTTATCGCGTCCAAGGTCGGCAGAAAGCGCACGATCATGGCCGGCATCATCCTGCTGGCGGTCTGCTTCGGCCTGGGCTACTTCCTGACGACGGCCTACAGCGAGATCAACGTCGTGATGTTCATCGTGTTCGCGCTCGTCGGCCTTGCGTGGGCGGCGATAAACGTAAACTCCCTGCCCATGGTCGTTGAGATGTGCCGCGGCTCGGATATCGGCAAATTCACCGGCTATTACTACACCTTCTCGATGGTCGCGCAGGTCGTGACCCCGATCGTCGCAGGCTCGCTGATGCGCCATATAAGCTACACGGTGCTGTTCCCCTATGCCGCGCTGTTCGTCGCGCTCAGCTTTGTGACGATGATCTTCGTAAAGCACGGCGACAACAAGCCCGAGGCCAAGCGCGGCCTTGACGCTTTTGAGGATCTGGACGACTGATGAGGATCTGCATTTTCGGCGCGTCCGGCCGTGAGCTGGACGCACGCTACTACGCCGAGGCCGAGGCCACAGGCCGGCTGATCGGCGAAAACGGCGACAGCATCGTTTTCGGCGGCGGCGCGGAGGGACTCATGGGCGCGTGCGCGCGCGGAGTGAGCGCGGCGGGCGGAGACGTCGTCGGCATAGCGCCGCGATTTTTCGATGAGCCGGGCATACTGTACGACAAGTGCAGCCGCATGATATTCACCGAAACCATGCGCGAGCGCAAGCAGCGCATGCAGGAGGAGTCCGACGCATGCATCGTCCTGCCCGGCGGCATCGGTACGCTCGAGGAATTTTTCGAGATCCTCACGCTCAAGCAGCTCGGCCGGGACGACCGCGCCATTGTCCTGCTAAACACCCTCGGCGCGTTCGACGCGATGCTGCGCATGCTCGAAGAGCTTGCCGAGCGTCGATTTATGTCGAAAAACTGCCTGGAGCTGTATTTCGTGGCCGACACGCCCGAACAGGCGATGGAATATCTGGCCGGCTATGTTGCGCAGAAGGGCAGCATCCGCAGGCTCGAGGATTATAATAAGTAAATTTTAGCCGTGTAGCAGGTGCTACACGGCTAATTTTACGCCGGGTATATCATAGTGCTGCAAAGTGAAAATTAATTGGAGGCAATGCAAATGATACGAAGAGTTATTCAGATAGACGAGGAAAAGTGCAACGGCTGCGGAAAGTGCGTCCACGCATGCCACGAGGGCGCGATAGGGCTTGTTGACGGCAAGGCCCGGCTCATGCGCGACGATTACTGCGACGGTCTGGGCGACTGCCTGCCCAACTGCCCGACAGGCGCGATAAGCTTCATCGAGCGCGAGGCCGCGGCATATGACGAGGCGGCGGTCAAGGCCGCGCAGAGCGCGAAAAAGCAGGCTGCTTCTGGCTGCCCCGGCTCTGCGCCGCACGGCGTTAAGTCCGGAGATGCGTCGCAGCTTCGCAACTGGCCCGTGCAGATCCGTCTTGCGCCGGTCAAGGCCGCGTATTTTGACGGTGCGGATCTGCTCGTTGCTGCCGATTGCAGCGCCTATGCCTGCGGCAGCTTCCACACCGATTTCATGCAAGGCCGCGTTACGCTCATCGGCTGCCCGAAGCTCGACCCCGTCGATTATGCCGAGAAGCTCGGCGAGATCCTTGCCGCAAACGATATCAAGTCCGTCACCCTCGCGCGCATGCAGGTGCCCTGCTGCGGCGGACTTGAGCACGCACTTCAGCGCGCCATCGCCGCCACCGGCAAAAAGATCCCCCTCCGCGTTTTTGTAGTGGCGAATTGACGCTGCTACCGATACGGTAGTTGCAGCATCCCGACCGGAGAGTTCAGGCAAAACCATCACAGCGGAACAGGCAAGCCTGTTCCCTACGAGCGGCTGTTGGCCGCAGCGGAGAGCTAATAGCTGTTAGTTAATAGTTTTTTTATTCAACCCCTCGGCAGCAAGCTGCCCGCTCCCCTTGACAGTGGAGCCAATGAGGTGCGGCGCAAAATTCAACTCCGCACTAATGTGTGGCGGGAGTTTTACGGTTTGGTCGGTAACTTCGACACCGGGATACCGGAGATGACCGTATCCGTAGGTGCGTCAAATCGCCTCTAAAAGAATGTGGCGACGGGCTGCTCGGGGACTTCGCAGGGCGAGTCCTCGATGAAGGTGAGCACGGGGCCTTTTTTGCCGTAGGCGCGGCTGAACTTGAAGTTGATGCGCGCGGTGAGCACATGCCAGGAGTCACCGACGATGCTGTCGGAATCCTCCCACTGGCAGATAAGGCCCGCAAATTGGATATCCTCGGCGCAGCAGGTCATAACGTGGCGGCCGACTATGAAGTTTCCGGCCGGGACCTTTTTGCGCTTTAAATAGCGGCATTTGAAGCGAACGACCTTGTTTTCGTACTTTTTCGGCTCCTCGGACATATCGCGATACCACACGGCATAGTCGTCGTCACCGATCTCGACGATGGGCGCGTCAAGGTCGAACGGCAGGGGATCTTCGATCTCGTCGTACTTGACGGTGCCGTCGGCGTACTCATAGGCGATGTCGCTGCGGCGCGAGGAGGCGCGAACGAGCTTGTGCAGCTCCATCTTGTCGATGGAATCGTCATAGCGGTTGAAAACCGTCAGCTCCGCGCTTTTGAGCTTATCGTAAACAAGGTTGCGCATATTGGCGTTGTAGCTGAGTATGCTGCGCGCATCGGCGAAGAAAAACTCCTGATACACCATCCACATCTCGGGCAGCGCCTGATACAGATCGTCGAGCATCCACATGCCGTTGTACTCGATGACGCATCTCTCGCAGTCGTGCTCGTCGAGCCACTTGCGCAGATTGGCGCGCGTAAGCTCGGCCTGCTCCTCGACATTTACCATGAAAACGTTAGGCGCGGAGAACTTGTCGGGCGCGTACTCCTCCTCGCCCTCCTCGCAGACGATCAGCAGCGTTCTCTCGCCGCTGTTGAAGCGCTTGTCCTCAAGCGTTTCCTGAATGAACTTGGTTTTTCCGCTCTCGAGAAAGCCCGTAAACAGAAAAACGGGAACCTCTTTAACCTTACTCAATGCCGAACAACTCCTTGATACCCTGCTCGTTTATCTTCGAGCCGATGACGCACACACGACCGGTGACGGCAGCGCCGCCGCGGCGGATGTCCGCCTCGCCGGGAACGTAGTCGAAATAGATCCACTGTCCGTCGGTCGAATCGACAAAGCCCTTGGCGCGCAGGATCGTGCCGTAGCTTGCGTCCTCGTCAAACTCGCCCAGCGCCTTTCTGACCTCCTCCTCGGTGAACTTCTTCGGAGTCTCCACGCCCCAGGAGGTGAACACCTCGTCGGCGTCGTGGTGATGATGGTCATGTCCGCAGCCGCAGGAGCAGCTTTCGCCGTGCTCGTGCTCGTGGTCATGGTGGTGCTCATGATCGTGGTCATGATGGTGCTCGTGGTCATGGTCGTGATCGTGATCGTGGTGATGCTCGTTGTGATCGTGATGCTCCATCTCCTGCATGGTGGTGGAAAGGGAGTCGATACGCTCCATAACGTCAACTATCTGCTTGCCGTCAAGCTCCGACCAGGGAGTGGTGATGACGGTCGCATTGGGGTTGAGCTGGCTGAGCATAGCGGTCGCGGTGACGACCTTGCCGTCGGCGGCGGAGTCGGTGCGGCTGAGGACTATAACGTCGGCATTGTGAACCTGATCGTTGAAAAATTCGCCGAAGTTGCGGATATACATGCGGCAGCGGCCGGCGTCAACGACGGTGACCTTTGCGCCGATCTCGCAGCCGGGCACGCTCGCGACGGCCTTTGCCACGTCGGAGAGCTTGCCGACGCCCGAGGGCTCGATGAGGATGCGGTCGGGGTGATATTTATCAATGACCTTCTGCAGAGCCGCGGTGAAGTCGCCGACGAGGGTGCAGCAGATGCAGCCGGAGTTCATCTCGGTTATCTCAACGCCCGCGTCGCGCAGGAAGCCGCCGTCAACGGCTATCTCGCCGAACTCGTTTTCGATCAGAACGAGCTTCTCGCCCTTGTAGCCCTCCGCGATGAGCTTGCGGATGAGCGTGGTCTTTCCTGCTCCGAGAAATCCGGAGAAAATGTCTATTTTAGTCAAGGTTATTACCTCCTATATAATATTCTTGTCTGAAACTTTATTATAACACAGCTTTGCAAATTTGCAAACGTATAAAACAACATCGATTACCGCTTGCGCCGGCAGCAAAATATATCTATAATATATGGTATAAACGGAAGCTGTGGGGAATAGATAATGATGAAACTGCGCATAACGGCACTCACCATATGCCTGAGCCTTGTGCTGGGCATGGCGCTCCCCTGCGCCCTCGCCGAGGATGACGGCGCGCCGAAGCTCAAAAGCGCACAGTGCGCGCTGCTCGGCGATATGGGCAGCGGCAGGATACTTTTTAATATCGACGCATACTCGCGCCGCGAGCCGGCAAGCCTTACGAAGATAATGACGCTGCTGCTGGCCGTCGAGGCGATAGAGGCCGGAACGGCTTCGCCCGACGATATGGTGACGGCCTCGGCAGCGTGCAAAACCGGCCTTGAGCATGACAGCTCGACCGCGTATATTGACCGCGGCGAGACGATGAGCCTGCGCGATCTTCTCTACTGCGCGGCGCTTGCATCGGCAAACGAGGCGTGCAACATCATCGCCGAGCACATTTCCGGCTCGATAAGCGCCTTTGTCGAGCGCATGAACACGCGCGCCGCGGAGCTGGGCTGCTCCGGCACGCATTTTGCAAACACCCACGGCATGCCGGACGATAACCATTACACCACCGCGAGGGATATTTTCCTCATCGCCTGCGAGGGCATGCGCCACCGGCTTTTTGCGCAGCTTGTCGGCTGCCGCGAATACACGACGAGCGCGACCAACGACTCGCCGGCGCGCGTTCTTGAAAGCTCGAACGCGCTCATAACGCCCGATTCGCCGTATTCGGACAAGTACGTTTACCCCGGCGCGGTCGGCATCAAAACCGGCTACACTGAAAAGGCCGGCTATTGCCTGGTCAGCGCCGTGCAGCGCGACGGCGTGAACGTCATTGCCGTCGTCCTCGGCGCGGACGGCGACGCGGCAAGCAAAGAGTTTGACAGCTTTGCCGACACGGTGACGCTGCTCGACTGGTGCTTTGAAAACTATTCTTACCGCAGCATCGTTGAGCGCGGCTACCCTGCCGCGACGCAGCCGATCGAAAAGGACGGCAGGCGCGGCGAGATAACGCTCGTGTGCTCGCAGGAGATAAACGCGCTTGCGGAAAAGGCGCTGGACGCGGCAACGCTCAAAAGCGAGGTCACGCTTTATGCGGAGACGCTGACGGATGTTCCGGCCGAGGGCACGGAGCTTGGCAAGGTCACGTTTTCAGACCCCGGTGACGGCACGGTCTACGGAACGGTGACGCTCGTTTCTCAGGGCGAGGCACGGTTTGAAGAGCCCGAGCCGCAGACCGTTCGGCCGCAGGAGCTGAGCCGTGAGCAAAAGCTTGCAACGGTCATAGTCTGCTCGATCGCGGTGTTTCTGCTGCTGGTGTTCATCCTGCTCCTCGTCCGCCGCAGCCGCAGAATGCGAAGAAAGCGGCGCTGAAAAGCGGAACGGATAAATCCGTTCCCTACATGGTGCAGGCGTAGATTTTGCACTAATACAGAACAATCTCCCGGTTTGCGAAACGCCATGGTTTCCACCATTGTTTCTAACCGGGCTACCGCAAAAAACGTATAGGAGAAGCGCTAAAGCGCTATTAAAAAAACGGAACGGATAAATCCGTTCCCTACAAGGTGCGGACGCAGATTTTGCACTAATATAGCACAATCTCCCGGAATGCGAAACAATATGGTTTCCGCCAACGTTTCGAGCCGGGCTACCAACATAAATGTAAAGGAGCGGCGTTAAAGCGCCACTAAAAAGATGAGTTTTTTGTCTGTGGCAGTGAGAATACTGCTGGCGGTCGTAGTGGGCGGCCTGCTCGGGCTTGAGCGCGAGCGGCGCAGCTCGCCGGCCGGATTCAGAACATATATGCTTGTGGCCATCGGCTCGTCGATGACCATAATGCTCAGCCAGTATATCGACCTGATGCTGTCAACGCAGTGGGCAGCAACAGCTCAGTCCGTCGGGGCAACGCACGACGTTTCGCGCTTCGGCGCGCAGGTCATAAACGGTGTGGGATTCCTCGGCGCAGGCTCGATCATCCTGACCGGGCGCAAGCGCGTCAAGGGTCTGACCACGGCGGCCGGACTCTGGGCCTCGGCGTGCCTCGGCCTTGCGATCGGCGCAGGCTATTACGAGTGCGTGGCCGTGTCGGTCGCACTGATCTTAGTGTGCATGTATGCGTTTCCGGCGCTGGAAAACCGGCTGATACAGCGCTCGCGGTACATGAACATCCTCGCCGAGCTTGACGGTATGGAGTGTCTCGGCGGCGTGCTTGCTGCACTGCGCGAGCAGGGCGTCACTGTGTTCGACATCGACCTGAGCAAGCAGCCGGAGGACAGGCGTGCGCAGCTTGGCGTGCACCTGAGCGTGTATCTGCCAAAGGGTCTGAACCATACCGAGCTTCTCGCGCAGCTTGCGGCGCTCGGCGGCACGGTTTCGATCGAGGAAAGTCAGTAAGGAGGTGCAGCCATGCTTTCATGCTTTGATTTTATAAGGGAATCCACAACGCTGGCCATGGCGCTGCGCCTGCTGCTTGCGTTCATATGCGGCGCGGTCATCGGCGCCGAGCGCGAGATCAAGCGCCGCCCGGCCGGCTTCCGCACGCACATTCTGATCTGCCTGGGCGCGGCAATAACTACGCTGACCAGCCAGTACCTGCTGCTCGGCCTCGGGCTTTACACCGATGTCGGCAGGCTCGGCGCACAGGTCATCGCCGGTATCGGCTTCATCGGCGCAGGCACGATCATTGTCACAGGCCGCCGTCAGGTCAAGGGCCTTACCACCGCCGCCGGACTGTGGGCCTCGGCCATCGTCGGCCTTGCCTGCGGCGCAGGCTTCGTCGAGTGCGCGATCTTCGCGACCGCGGTCATACTCTTTGCCGAGATAGTGCTGATAAAGTTCGAGTTTAAGTTCGCCAAAAGCAGCAGGCTATGCACGCTGTACATCGAATACACAAAGCCCGACACCATCCAGACCGTGCTCGAGATGATGAGCGAGCGCTCGCTCAAGGTCTCGAACCTCGAGGTCAGCCGCACCCAGGGCGAGGACGAGGAGCACCGCTACTACGCGCTGCTGTCGGTTCAGACAACGCCGAAGCTCGGCGGCACCGAGCTTGTCCCGGCCATCACCGCCCTCCCCAACGTCTTCGCCGTCGAAGAAATGTAGTTTTAGAGGCGAATTGAGGCACCTACCAATACGGTTATCTCTGGTGGCCCGGTTCGAGACTGCGGAGGAAACCGTAGTTGCCTCGCGTAACGCAAGTGCGATACTGAATTTTGCTCCGCACCTTGTAGGGAACGGATTTATCCGTTCCGCGTGTTATGGTTTCGTCGGCACCCTCCGGTCGGGCTGACGCAAAAACCGTATCGGTATCAGTGCTGACGCGCCTCTAAA
>ERZ826016.2898-NODE-2898-length-12594-cov-16.932291_pt1 | contig 12594 bp, 10 predicted proteins | sample MGYA00519872_ERZ826016 | MGnify/ENA primary metagenome ERZ826016 (study PRJEB31778, sample SAMEA3449218) | human gut metagenome | biome: human gut; feature: human-associated habitat; material: faeces | place: United Kingdom | collected 2010/2012 ... | reverse complement strand
CTGTATAAAATTTTCAATGTTCTTTAATTTAGCCTTGACTTTTTATTTGCAGGCTATTTATACGGAAAAGGCTATAAAAAAAGAGCCTTTGCTCCCTATGTCAATCCGGAGCATCCGGATATCCTGAAAGCACTTCCGCCCTGCTTTCTTGTCACAAGCCAAAATGACCATCTGCAGCATTATACCCTGCAGTACGAAAAGGCAATGGCCCGTCAGGGTGTTGTTCACAGCTTACTGAACTTTCCCAAGAAAAAGGAGCTGACACATGCGTTCTCCGTCTTTGAACCGGACTTAAAAGAAAGCGATGAAACGATCAAAGCCATTTCCGACTATTTTAAGACACTGTCTACCACACAACATGGAGGTACCTATGAATTACGATGAATCTGTTTTTAAGGAAAAAGCCAACCGGAGGGCACGTAAGATCTGGCTGATCTTTGCTATTCTGCTTTCCGCCAACTATGGCAGTGACGTTGCAAACGGGCTGCGGACTGCCCCTTACTATTTTGTATTTCTGCTGCTCTGCTGGCTTCCGATCCTTATCGGAGAGATCCTGCTACGGGTCAAAGGTTTTACAACGGAACTTTACAAATATAATCTGGTCATTGGCTACGGCATATTTTATACCTACGTTGTCAGTACGACGGAATCTCCGATCGCGTTTACCTATATTCTTCCGGTAACCAGTCTTCTGGTTTTGTATAAAAACAAAAAATTCATGGTTACCTGTGGTATTGCAAATTCTCTGATCATCATAGGCAGTGCTGCTTACCGCATCATGATCGGTTATAATTCCGCCACCAATATGAAGGATTATCAGCTGGAATTCTCCTGTATTGTCCTCTGCTACATCTGCTATGTCATGTCCATCAAGCATCTGAATGAATCGGACGGTGCTATGACTGACAGTATTAAGGCAGATCTGAAGCGTGTGATCACAACTGTCGAGCAGGTCAAACAGGCATGTAATTCGATCATGGACGGTATCACTGTCGTACGTGAGCTTGCTTCCGAAAATACACACGGAGCCAGCATCGTTGTAAACAGTCTGCACAAGCTGCAGGATAACAATGTCATGTTGCAGGACAGCACCAATTCTTCCAACGATATGACATCGGATATCCGTTCCCAGGTCAATCATGTTGCTGAAATGATCAAGCAGATGGTAGCTCTGACCGCTACCTCCGAAGAGCATGCACAGGTAAGCTCTGCGGATCTGGAAAATCTTGTTGCCACAACAAATACAATGGCGCAGCTTTCCGGTGAAATCGAACAGACCCTACAGAACTTTAAAGATGACTTTGCAATGGTAAAGAAAGAAACCGGAACGATTGAAAATATCTCCAACCAGACCAATCTTCTGGCACTGAACGCTTCTATCGAAGCTGCCAGAGCCGGTGACGCAGGACGTGGATTTGCTGTTGTCGCAGATCAGATCCGTTCCTTAAGCAATGAAACAAAAACTTCCTCCGGTCAGATCTGGCAGGCACTTAGCCATCTGGAAGAAACTTCCGACAAGATGACATCCGCTATGGAGGAAACCTTAAAGCTCATCCAGCTTACGCTTGATAAGGTCACACTTGCCGGTCATAACATCACGCAGATTGCTTCCGATGCAAAACAGCTTGGTGATAACATTCAGGTGATCGACACTGCCATGAAGGAGGTCGAAACCTCCAATCTGCATCTTGTCAACAATCTGGAGCAGGTTACGCATATTGTATCTGATATGACAGACCGCATTGCTGACTCTAATGAAATCAGCAGCCGTATGGTAAGTAAATACACAGAATCTGCCGAAAATATTGATTCTATTGAAAAAGTAATCGGAGCACTGATGTGCGAGCTCGGTATTGGTGGATTCATGGGAACAGAGGATATCCAGCCGGGTATGAAACTGGCCGTGTTCCTTGACGAGCATACAAGCTATCATGGTGAGATCATAGCGCAAAAAGATAATACCCTGACAGTTTCCCTTCCTGAATCCGTACAGTTATCAGATCCTGCTGAGTGTAAGCTGCAGGTAACAGTCGGTAATGTACTGTACTGCTGGAATCACGCAAAGCTTTCTCCATCCGCCGGAAAAGACAGCTCCGCTTATATGATCCAGATTGAATCCCGTCCTAAGATCAACAACCGCCGGAAATATCCCCGTATGGATCTGACGAACCGCTGCAGTATTACAATTGTCAGCGAAAATAAAGTCGTCGAAGGCAAACTGGATAACATCAGTGCCAATGGATTTGCTTTCCTGACACATGACGATTACTTTGCAAAGCATAAAGATATCACTGTTTCTGTCAAGATTCATGATTTCGACCTGCCAAAGCATGATGTCGTTGAAGGCCATACAATCCGATGTTCAGACAATGAAGGTCTCTACATTGTAGGCTGTCAGATGCCTGAGGACAACTTCTTCATCCGGGATTATGTAAAAGAACATTTGGAATAGACGTGAAAAATAGTGCCCCGCTCTACTTCCTTCATTTTTATATACTTTTTAGGTATATTTTTACTAATTCAGCATAGAAAGAGATATCGAAAAAGCCCCGTAAAATCAAGATTTCTTGAAATTACGGGGTTTGTACATTACTGCCGGTGGCGGGACTTGAACCCGCACGGGCGTACACCCAACAGATTTTGAGTCTGCATCGTCTGCCATTCCGACACACCGGCTTATCTTCGGCTGTATTCCAACAGCCGAAATATAGTTTAGCATATCTACGCTGGATTTTCAAGACCCATCTGAAAATCATAGCAATTCTGAGATTCCAGTCTTCTGATCATTAAAATCCAAGTTTTTTATAAATCGGGAAGCAATCAAAGGTTGCGAAGTAATCTTTTGGTTCTTCTGCCCGGCGGATAAGCTGTACACTGCCATCCTCTTTCAGCAGAAGCTCTGCTGATTTCAGCTTGCCGTTATAATTGTAACCCATTGCAAATCCATGTGCTCCGGTATCGTGGATCACCAGATAATCTCCCATATCGATCCTTGGCAGATTTCTGTCGATCGCGAACTTATCATTATTCTCACACAGAGAACCTGTGACATCATATACATGATCACAAGGCTCATTCTCCTTGCCCAGTACCGTAATATGATGATATGCACCATACATAGCCGGACGCATCAGGTTGACCGCACAGGCATCTACTCCGATATATTCCTTATACGTATGCTTTTCATGAATCGCCTGTGTGACAAGCGCACCATACGGTCCCATCATAAAACGACCCATTTCTGTATAGATTGCAACATCATCCATACCGGCTTTTCCCAATACCTCATCATATACCTTATGCACGCCTTCTCCGATCACACGGATATCGTTTGGTTCTTTATCCGGCGTATACGGAATTCCGACACCGCCGGAAAGATTGATAAAGCAAATATGTGCACCTGTTTCTTTCTGCAGTTCTACTGCCAGTTCAAACAACTGCTTTGCCAGTATCGGATAATACTCATTTGTTACTGTGTTGCTGGCAAGAAATGCATGAATACCAAAGTTCTTAACACCCTTTTCCTTCAAAATACGGAATCCTTCAAATAACTGATCCTTTGTGAATCCATATTTGGAATCACCCGGATTATCCATAATACCGTTGCTCATCTGAAAAATGCCGCCCGGATTAAATCTGCAGGAAATAGTTTCCGGCAGCTTACCAAGTGTTTCTTCCAGACATGCAATATGTGTAAAATCATCTAAGTTGATCGTTGCTCCCAGCTTTGCAGCATATGCAAACTCTGCAGGCGGTGTATCATTGGAAGAGAACATGATATCTTTTCCTTCACAGCCGATCGCATTTGCAAGCATAAGTTCTGTCATGGAAGAACAGTCACAGCCACAGCCGTATTCTCTCAAAATATCAATTAAAAATGGATTCGGCGTTGCTTTTACCGCAAAGTATTCTTTAAATCCCGGATTCCATGAAAATGCTTCCTTCACTGCTTTTGCATTTTCTCTGATCCCCTTCTCATCATAAATATGAAATGGTGTGGGATATGTTTTTGTGATCTCTTCGATCTGCTGTTTTGTTACAAAAGGTTTTTTATCCATTTTCTTCTCCTGACGTCTTTTCTATTTCTATTATAACAGATGTGCACGCAGTTCCTCACCGCTCATTGGGCTGAGGTAAGCCGGTGCTACATCAAATACCGTCTTGCAGCCCTTCATGCCTTCCTGTTTCATTCTGTATACTGCTCTTGCATATGCAACCAGAACAGATGCTGTAAATTCCGGATTGGAATCCAGCTTCAGACTGTATTCGATAATGTGATTATGCTCCTTATTAAGACCTGTCTTACCGCTACGGATCACAAATCCACCATGTGGGATACCACTGTGGTCTCTCTTCAGTTCTTCTTCTGAAATAAAATGTACCGTTGTATCATAATCAGAAAAGTAGTTTGGCATTGTTTTGATATCATGCTCGATCTGTGCAAGATCAGCGCCCTCTTCTGCTACAACAAAGCACTCTCTTGTATGCTTCTGCCTGGTAGTAAGCTCAGGGTTACTTCCACTTCTGACAGCCTCTAATGCCGCATCTACAGGAATTGTGTACTGCTTACCATCTTTTACGCCTTTTACACGACGGATGGCATCAGAATGTCCCTGACTGACACCTTTTCCCCAGAATGTATAATCTTTTCCTTCCGGCAAAATAGATGCTGCATATAAGCGGTTCAAAGAGAACATTCCCGGATCCCAGCCTACGGAGATCATTGCAACATGTCCGTTAGCCTTTGCTACCTCATCCACATCTGAAAAATGCTGCGGAATATTGGCATGTGTATCAAAACTGTCAATTACATTAAAGTATTTTGCATATTCCGGTGTCTGCTTTGGCAGATCCGTTGCACTTCCGCCGCAAAGCATCAACACATCGATCTTTTCCTGAAACTCTGCGATCTGATCTACTTTGTATACTGAAACACCCTCTGTCTGAATTTTCACCTGCTGCGGATCTCTTCTTGTGAAAACTGCAACAAGCTCCATATCCTGATTCTGACGAATTGCACACTCAATTCCTCTTCCTAAATTTCCATACCCTAAAATACCAATTCTGACTGCCATAATATCCTCCTAATTGACATGATTTGCAGCTAACTATACGGAAGCTGTCTGCTTCTGCTGGTCTATCACATTCGTCAGGCGGATCTCATTACGCAATGCCTCTTTCAAAACACTGACCAGATTTTTCTGTCCGGAATACAGACAGGTATCAGACTCCTGCCCACTGTAATCACCTGTCAGTACAAGCTTGGAATCCACGATCAGATGAATCTGCGCTTCTTTCCGATCCGAAAGATATGTTGTGATACCTTCTGATAACTCTACCTGTTCGTCCGTCAGGATCACTACTTTGATCTGACGCAACACAAGTTTTTGCAGTTCTTCCTTCCAGAAAACAAGCTCCGGTGCTGATAAAGACAGATAAATACGTTTCTCTGCCTTTTGCAGCATTGCATAGACCTTATCCTGAATATGCCGATAGCCTTCTATTGTGATATACCCTTCTGTTTCCTCTTCCACAGGAAGCAGATTGTTTTTCAGATAGCCCTCTGCCTCTTTTAGCAGACGCATTCTGTTCTCACAAAGTTCCTCCACGGGAGCAGCCAGATATTTATTTGCTGCCGCTTCCATTTTATAGGCTGCACCTTTTTCTACCAATCCTGCAAGTGCACTGTACACATTTGATCTTGATATTCCCGTATCCTTCGCCACCTCATAACCGGTCAGCGGACCTGTCTGGTATAAGCAGATATAAATCGTCGCTTCCTGTCTGGTGAGTCCAAATAACATTAATTTTTCGATCATATGTCCTTCGCCCCTTGGTTAGTAGTTCTGTACAGGAACACTATAACACAATATTACTGTTTGTCAACCCTGCGGAATCGATATTACTGATAAAATCTATCGATTCTCAATCTGCCAGTCAATCGGCGTCAAACCATTTTTCTCCAAAAATGCATTCGTCTGACTGAACGGCTTACTGCCAAAAAATCCTCTGTATGCAGATAACGGGCTCGGATGTGGTGCCTCCAGAATCAGATGCTTCGGATTGTTCAGCATTTCCTTTTTGCGCTGCGCCGGACTGCCCCAAAGAATAAATACGATCGGTCTGTCCTGTTCATTCAATACCCGGATCGCAGCATTGGTAAATTCTTCCCAGCCAATCCCTCTGTGTGAATTTGCCTGGTGCGCCCTGACCGTAAGTACTGTATTCAGCATCAGCACCCCTTGCTTTGCCCATTTCACCAGATATCCGTTATTAGGAATATAACAGCCGAGGTCGTCATGCAGTTCTTTGTAAATATTCACAAGAGAAGGTGGAATTTCCACATCCGGTTTTACAGAAAAGCAGAGACCATGCGCCTGTCCCACATTATGGTACGGATCCTGTCCCAGAATCACCACCTTGACGTCAGCAAGCGGTGTCAGTTCAAACGCACTGAACACTTCATTGGATGGCGGAAAGATCATATGAGTCGCATACTCTTCTTTTACTTTTTTATATAATTCTCTATAATATGGCTTTGCAAATTCCGGTGTAAGCGGTGCAAGCCAGTCATTACTGATCGCTGCCATTTTTCTATCTTCTTTCTCAGTAAAATCAAACATTATACTATAGTTCGCTTTTGCTATTGCATGATCCCGAATTTATAATCTGACCGGAACTCCACGATCTTTCAAGTATTGCTTAACCTGTCTGATCTCCAGTTCTTTAAAGTGGAATAAAGAAGCAGCCAGTGCTGCATCTGCCTTTCCATCGGTCAATGCATCATAAAAATGCTCCAGCTTTCCCGCTCCGCCGGAAGCGATCACAGGGATGGAAACATTTTCTGAGATCAATCTTGTCAGTTCAATATCGTATCCGGCTTTCGTACCGTCACAATCCATGCTGGTCAGAAGAATCTCTCCCGCGCCCAGCTTGTCTGCCTGCATTGCCCATTCAATGGCATCAATGCCCATATCGACACGGCCACCGTTTTTGAAAATATGATACCCATCCGGCGTTTTCTTCGCATCAATCGCTACAACAACACACTGACTGCCGAATTTTTCTGCCGCTTCCGAAATCAGATGCGGATTCATGATTGCTGCGGAATTCACTGAAACCTTGTCGGCTCCCTCTCTCAGGATTGCCTTAAAATCGTCCACTGTCCGGATGCCACCGCCTACCGTAAACGGAATAAACACCTGCTCCGCAACCTTGCGCACCATATCTGCCACTGTATTGCGGTGATCCGAAGATGCTGTGATATCCAAAAACACAAGTTCATCTGCTCCTGCAGCATCGTAAGCCGCTGCTACCGCCACCGGATCCCCTGCATCGATCAGATTCACAAAATTAATACCCTTTACCACTCTTCCATTATTAACATCCAGACATGGGATAATTCGTTTTGTATGCATATCAGTTATCCTCCCTGTTGATAGCCAGGAAATTCTGCAAGATCTTCCTGCCGACTGAGGAACTCTTCTCCGGATGGAACTGGCAGGCGAATACATTATCCTTCTCTACCGATGCATGGATCGTCACACCATATTCCGTCGTTGCTTTTACAATGTCTTCTTCCTCTGCCTGTAAATAATAGGAATGCACAAAATAAACGTATGCATTTTCACTTAGTCCCCGGAACAGTCTTCCTTCATTTGGAAACGAAAGGGAATTCCATCCAATATGCGGAATCTTCAATCCTTTGTCATGTGGAATTGCCACGATCTTTCCCTTTAATATACCCAGACCTTCTACACCCGGTGTTTCATCACTGCTTTCAAACAAAAGCTGCAGTCCCAGGCAAATGCCAAGAAACGGAATTTTCTTCTCCACGATCTGATGGATCACATTTACCAGTCCGTAGGCATCTAATTTTTCCATTGCATCCCCAAAAGCTCCAACCCCCGGCAATATTACTTTTTCTGCCTGCAATAAAATTTCGGGATCTCTGGTGATGACAACTTCTTCTCCAAGCGCAATAAGTGCATTTTCTACACTTCTGATATTACCTGCATCATAGTCGATTATTGCGATCATTCTATTTCCTCCTCCGGTAATATATCCTGCATTTGTGTCATATCTGCCGCATCACTGACACGATCTTCCTGAGTACCATCATTCGTACTGTCTTCTGCAGGTGTTGTAGTATCTGTAGCTTGTGCATCTCCTGTCACAGCAGTACTTCCTGCCTGCTGTGCATTACTGTTTTTATGGCTCAGGCTTCCTGTCAGTTCTTCCAGCCTTACAGTATAATCATAATCATCCAGTGCATTGATCTGCCTTACATCATCTTCCGTAAGCTGATAAGTATCATATAAGGTATTCAGTATCTGGTACTTCACTGCATCCGTCTCCGTTGTTGCATCATATTCTGTGATGGCATCTGCTTCCTGTTGCCAGAACAAATAACCTGACAGCAGACTGTCCAGTGCCTCCACAGGCATCTGCAAGGCTGTATAAGAAGTATATGCATCATATCTTTGCTGCATGGACGCTACTAGCCTTGCCTTTTCATACAATCTCTGATCTTTTTTGGAAAGTTTCTTTCCGGTCATTTCTTCAAAAGCAGTGCGATATTCTTTCTTATAAAATGCATTTCTTGCATCTGCAGCTGTCCACATGGACGGAATAATTTCTACAACGATCAGCAATAAAGCCAGAATAGAAAATGCCAAAATAAAGATACGAACAACCATCTTGATTGGAAGCTTTTTACCGTCTGCTTCCTTTTCCGTTCCTTCTTTTGGTATTGCCTTCTTTTCTTTTTTAGGCTTCTTATCCTTCTTCTTTTTCTTTCCCTTTTTGCCATCCGCACCTTCTGCGTCCAGTTCCTCTAAGATTCCCTGGTTGTCTGATGCATCCGTAACTTTCTTTTTCTTCTTCCCCTTCTTATCTTTTTTCTTCTTTTCCGGTTCCTGCTCTTCCTGTTTGTCCTCTTCTTCATCCTCCTCAAACAGTGCGCTTCCAAGTTTCTTCCAGAAACTTTCTTTCTTTTCTTTTTTACCTGCTGCTTCCGTTACCTGCTCTCCTACAGTTTCTTCCTGCTGTAAAAAGTCCTCAGCAGAGGTTCCTTCTTCTCCAAAGAGGTTCTGCAAAAGATTATGTACATCTCCATCTGCAACAGGTTCTGTTTCTTCCTCGCCTGCTTCTGTTGCTCCTTCTGCAGCCACTTCTGCATCAGACATATCGTCCGTAGCCTGTTCCAAACCTTCCTGTTTTTTCTTCTTTTTGCCAAAGAAAGAGAAAAGACCTTTCTTCTTTTTCGCAGACTTATCCCCGCTCTCGACTTCATCCTGATCTGACTGTTCCGAACCATCTTCTCCTGTCAGACCTGATAATAAGGTATCCTGTTCTCCCGGCAGATCCAACTCTTCATCCACCATCTCATGATTATCGGATTTCCGCAGCAATTCCTCTATTTCATTAACTGCATCATCTTCGTTCTTACTTTCTTTAGTATCTTCCTTTTCTCGGATATCCTGCAAAAAGCCCATGGCATCCGGATCTGACAGATCAATTTCCATTTCTTCCTGCGGTGGCAGCTTTTCTTCTGTTGCAGCAGGCTCTCTCTGATCCTCAGTATCCACTCCTGCCTGCACTTCATCTCCCGGACCTGACTCTTCTTCGTCATCCGGTTCCGCCTGTATTTCTTTCAGCAATGCAGACTGTTCATCACTCATATTGGAATCTTCTTTATTTTCTACAGATTCAGTCTCTGGTTCTGATTGCAGAATCTCTGCCGGCTCTTCTTCATTTCCCACAGGTTCAGGTTCGGTTTCTGATTCTGCTACTGGTTCCGACTGCTGGCTCTCTGTTGTATCTTCCTGATCTTCCACAGACTCACTTTGTGGCGCTACTACCGGTTCTGAATCTACCGCTGGTTCTGCCGCCGGTTCTGGTTCTGCCGCCGGTTCTGGTTCTGCCGCCGGTTCCGGATCTCCCTGCATCTGGGCAAATAATGCCGCGATCTCATCCGGGCTCATCTTATGATTATCGTCCGCCGGTACTGCATTTTTTTCTTCCTTCGTTATATCTGGTTGTGCAGTTTTTGCATCAGACTCTTTCTGTCCCATTGTTTCCTGCAGAAGTCCATCTAAATATTCTTCTGTTGTGCTCATAAAACCGCCTCCCCATCTTTCATATCTTTAAAAAACGAAACTGCCGATGCTTCTATCCCACATGATCTCTCTGCAATCTCATGATTAACCTGATGAAATGTATGATGAATGCGATACAAAGAAGACTTTTGATTGTAGTATACTGTTTTTTCAAAAGGCCAGCGGATAACAGACGGTAATGACATCCCTGCCCCTGCTTCTATCACGCACAGCTTCTTATTCACAGAACCCTGCAGCCATTTCATATACATCTGCCAGTTTCCAAGATATCCTTCTTCTCTGTAGCGTGTTGCTTCTAATGTGTTAAAAAACAGCGGAGCACCACATTTCGGGCATATGAGCTTTGCTATCTCTTCCCGGCAATCATTGACCAGATCTGTCAATACGCTTTCCTGCAACTCTGTTTCGGAAACATCCTGCATTTTCTGCCGCAGTTTTTCTGAGAATACCTGCATGATTGATTTCGCAATATACAATTCCTCCGTACAGCCATTTCTGCATTGCATACGCTGTACACTGCCACATGGATTCACACAGCGATCCATATCAAATCCCATTTGTGATAAATACGGATCTATTGTAAGCGATACAATATAGTAATCTTTTCCTTCCAGAAGCCTCCGTAAATGTGCATACGCATCCTTCCACATATCCGGTATTTCTGTTATTTGATTATAATAAAAAGCTTCCAAATAAGGCACAATATCTCTGTACTGCTCTTGTGTTGCAGCAAATTTTAGTAAAGCAGTAAACACCGGATGACTGTCTTCCACTGCATTATAAATAGCCTCATCTGTCAGAACCCATTCTTCTCCAAGTCCAACCAGTACACGATCTGCTTCCCGTACTGCATTCTTTATTTTTTCATAATATTGCATATTTATAAACTCCGCTTTTCTGATATTCAATGTCATAACAGAGCTAAGATACGCTCTGATTAAAGCTCTCCATAACAGAGACGAGATACGTTCTGCGAATCTCGCTCTGATTAGCGGCCGTCAAATGCACCACATAAATGCGTGCATTTTCCTCGTCGCTATAACATAAAATAGGCTGGGAATTTTCCATCCCAGCCCCGTTACTAGTGTACCAAGCTATCAATTACCCTTACCAGATTTCCAATTTCCGGCTTGGAAAGCTGTGCATCCGCACCTAATGATTCACCCTTCTTCTTCATATCTTCATTCACCAGAGATGAGAAAATAATGACCGGAATGTTCTTTGTCGCATCATCACTTTTAATCAGTTTAGTCAATCTGTGACCATCCATGATCGGCATCTCAATATCTGTAATAACACATCTGACATGTTCATCCAGCGTGCCCTCTTCTTTACATTCACAGATCACATCCCATGCTTCCTGTCCGTTCTCCGTATGTATCAGGTTCTGATATCCTGCTTTCTTCAAGGAATCTACAATCAGTTTATTCAATAATGCCGAATCTTCTGCAATCAGGATTGGCACGTCATTTTTCTGTCTTACACCAAGTGCATCAACTTCTGCCGTTTTCAATCCTGTTTCCGGACTGATGTCCGTAATGATCTTTTCAAAATCCAAGATAATGATCAACTTGTCATTAATCTTTACAATTCCGGTTGAAATACCATCTTCTGAATTTGATACCGTTGTCCCTGGCTTTATGATTTCTGACCATGATACCCTATGGATACCGATTACCTGATCTACATGAAATGCAATATCAAGCTTATTAAAGTTCGTAATAATGAATAATCCCTTTTCCTCTGATTGTCCTCTCTGTAAACAATTCTTCAGATCAATCGCAGTAATCATCACATCACGCGGCATAAAAATACCTTCAATACTTGGATGTGCATTCGGTACAGGTGTTACCTTCTGATAAGGAATGATTTCCCTGATCTTTGCCACATTGATTCCATAGGAATTTCCATCCAAAATAAACTCTAAGATTTCTAATTCATTTGTTCCATTCTCTAATAAAATATTTGTATCCATTTTATCACCTCTCACGGACTTTGAAGCATTGCCTTGGCAATCATCAATATAGATAGATTATAACAAATATCGAATAAAATGTACACCTGATTTATTGAAATTATGCAACAAAAAAGGATTCCACTTGGAATCCTCATTTGAAGTCATATCTTCAAAACCGAATACTGAAATCTTTCTCTACATCTTCTGCAAACTCTTCTGACTATCTTTGATCTTTCATTGCTTACTTGATCGTTTCATTTTTGTCTTTGACTAAATTTTCATTCTGTAACAAAACTTCGTTTTGTTACCTGGCGATAAGGGATCCTCCCACTTCGTGGGTCCTTCCTTATCGCAATGGATAAGCCCTCGACCTATTAGTACTTATCAGCTGAACATATTACTATGCTTACACCTTAAGCCTATCTACCTCATACTCTCTAAGGGGTCTTACTTATTGGGATATCTCATCTTGAGGGGGGCTTCACGCTTAGATGCCTTCAGCGTTTATCCCTTCCG
>ERZ826016.2894-NODE-2894-length-12622-cov-5.412827_pt1 | contig 12622 bp, 7 predicted proteins | sample MGYA00519872_ERZ826016 | MGnify/ENA primary metagenome ERZ826016 (study PRJEB31778, sample SAMEA3449218) | human gut metagenome | biome: human gut; feature: human-associated habitat; material: faeces | place: United Kingdom | collected 2010/2012 ... | reverse complement strand
AAAGTAGGACATCGTCAGGCTCACAAATTAAAAACCCCTGGTTTCGAAAGAAGCTAGGGGTTTTTGCTATTGATGAAGTTTTGTTCATATAAACAGAACGGTTTATATGTCTGTGTTCGATTTTGTTAAATCTGCTAAAATATCCCTGGTAGAGAAGAGATTTGCGATCCTAGACGCAAAATGATTACCTCTGCCTCGCTGTGACGGTTTGCGCATGGAGTCTCCTGCCGCGTTCCAAATCGTGGCCATGCTGCGAACTATCACAGACCGGATACAAACAAAATTGCCCGCTCAACGAGGTCGTGAGCGGGCAATTTTGTTTTAGCTTTGGCGGTGCTTATCGATGCGCCTGAAGGATTTCGACCTGTTCACCGAGCTGCTGGCGAAGGAGCGCCTTGGCTTCTTCTTCTTGGCCATTCTTAATGGCATTGAGCAATTGACGCTCTTTCTTGGCCATATCGAGGAAGAACTGCGGATCGTTATGTGGCAGGTTCTCTGTGGTCTTTTCAAAGTACGTCACAAGCGCAGCAGAGAAGACCTGGAGGACGCGGTTACCACAAGCTTCTAGCAAGAGAAGATGGAATTCACGGTCCCAACGGTCGGCTTCAGCCGTGTTACCAGCATTCGTTTCGATACGGCTTATGGCATCTTCAAGACGCCCCAGTAGGGCGGGGGTCATACGACGAATCGCGAGCGGAATAATGTCGACTTCGATCAGTTGACGTGCTTCGATAAACTCACGAATATCGAAGTTCGCAATATCCATCTGAACCTGAATTTGAGCAGAAAGGTTCTTGGGTCCCAGAGCATTCACGGTCATGCCGCGTTTCGGGGCTCGATCGACAACACCCATCTGAGAAAGGACGCTTAACGCCTTACGCACCTTATAGCGCGTCACATTGAAGCGATGGGCCAGTTCGGTTTCCGTATCAATACGTTCGCCAGCTTTTGCCTGACGAAGGATGTGATGATGAATATCGCGAAAGAGCGCTTCTTCATCCATGGAAAGTTGATCCTGTTTTGACACTGTCATTGCCCCTGAGTAAATGTATGTTTCTATAATCGTGAAAATTTTGCAAAATTTCACGATTATAGAATTTTTCGACCTCGTTTGCCAAACAACTGAGCTAAATCTAGTGTCATACGTTGCTTGGTATCCATTCTGAGGTTGAGACTTTATGAGAGTTTAAGCGCTTCTTCACGCATTTCGTAAAGTTTAGCCAGTGCCTCTCTTGGCGTAAGGCTATCCACGTCGATATCAGCCATGGCATTGGCAAAGGCGCGTAGCTGTGGATTCTCTTCGACGATGGCTGGTGCATGTACGTCTTCAACAGTTTTCTCAAAGAGTAGTCCATCGCCAAAGAGATCGGCCTGTGGTGACTGCGTGGCCGCTTCACGGCTTTCAAGCTTTTGAAGCATGGCACGAGCTCGACGAACGACAGGGGCAGGAACGCCAGCGAGTTGAGCCACTGCAATCCCGTAACTTTGGCTAGCTGGTCCCTCTTCAATTTCATGCAAGAAGACAATACGAGCGCGTGTCTGAGCTGCAGAGACATGCACATTAGCCGCTTCTTTGAGCGTTGAAGCGAGTTGTGTTAATTCAAAATAGTGTGTGGCAAAAAGCGTCAGTGAGCGTGTGTTTTCAACGAGCTCCTGCGCGATAGCACCAGCGAGCGACAAGCCGTCAAAGGTCGCTGTCCCTCGTCCGATTTCATCCATCAATACGAGCGAGCGATCCGTTGCCTGATGCAAAATGGCAGCAGCTTCGGTCATTTCGACCATAAAGGTCGAACGACCACGGGCTAAGTCGTCCGAAGCACCAATACGCGTATGAATGCGATCGACTGGACCAATAGTCACACTTTCGGCGGGTACAAATGAACCTGCCCAAGCTAAGAGCGTAATCAGCGCGACGGCACGCATATAGGTGGACTTACCACCCATGTTGGGACCCGTAATGATGAGGCAACGTCGACCATCACCCAAACGACAGTTGCTAGGCACATAGGATTCAATCGCAGTTTCAACGACAGGATGACGACCTCGCTGAATATCGATACCAGGCTTGGTGGTGAGTGTTGGGCGCACCCATTGGTATTGAACCGCATGACGCGCTAACGTTGCCACCACGTCTAACTGTGCAAGGGCACGTGCCGCATTCATAAGAATAGGGACGGAGGTATTCAGTTCAGCGACGAGATTATCGTAAAGCTCTTTTTCGAGCGTTGCAGAACGCTCTTTGGCCGAAAGCGCTTGGTCTTCATAGGCCTTCAATTCTGGCGTAATGAAGCGTTCAGTATTTTTGAGCGTTTGACGACGATGGTACGTGACTGGAACAGACGTGGCTTGGGCTTTAGAGACTTCAATATAAAAGCCGTGTACACGGTTATATTCCACGCGCAAGGTGGAGAGTCCAGTCGCTTCACGTTCACGGGTTTCTAGGTCTAACAAGAACTGTCCCGTGTTGTCACGCATTTCGCGTAATGTCCGAAGTTCGTCGTTAAATTCACTACGAATCACATCGCCTTCACGCAAAAGTGTGGCGGGCTCAGGTAACAATGCATTGTCAAGCTGCGTATGCAATGAGGTCGATAAAGCGAGTTGCACAGACGTATGATCAAACCAAGCTTCGGAACGCGCTGAGACCTCAGTCGACAATGATTGCACAATGGGTAACGCATCACGCAACGCAGCGAGCTCTTTAGGACGTACCGTCCCTAACGCAATACGGCTCGCGATACGCTCAATATCGGGGAGACCTTGCAAAGAGGTTTCGATGAAGCGAGAAAAGTCGGCTTCTTGAGTGAGGACTTCAACCGCTTCATGGCGAGCCATTGCCTCATCACGCTTTGTCAGCGGTAAGTTGAGCCAACGGCGTAATTCTCGACTACCCATCGATGTGCCGCAACGGTCTAAGACCGAGAAGAGCGTCGGTCCACGACCTTCGCCTCGGATCGTGTCAGAGATTTCGAGGTTACGACGGCTTGCTGGGTCAATGATGATGTATTCAGACTCGTCCGTGAGTTTCAAGGGACTGATAAACGGAATCATGTCCACTTGCGTTTCGGTCGTATAGTCTAAAAGGGCATTCGCTGCTGCGAGTACACCTGTGCGACCTGTGACATTCCAAGCATCAAGATTATCTAACGAAAAGGTCTTTTTGAGGCTTTCTTCACCGTGCTCCGCATCAAAGTGCCAGGCGGGCATAGGGGTGACGGTGACATCAGGGTGCGCTTCGCGCATACTGTCACGTAGTCGCTCAGTGACTAAGAGTTCTGAAGGGGCAATACGGGCGACTTCACTATCAAATTGTGCATCAGTGACTTCAGTTGCAAAGAAGTCACCGTTACTGAGCGTCAGCCAGACAAAGCCCCATTTAGCGTCTCGCCCAGCAGGACGAGACACGGCAAGGAGCACAGCATCGTTCTTTTCAGGGAGAAGCGACGTATCGGTGAGGGTGCCAGGCGTAATGATGCGAGAGATACGACGTTGCATCAGGCCTTTGCCAGGCGTGCCCACTTGCTCGGCAATCACGACCGATTCGCCAAGACGCACCAAACGTGCAACGTATTGGTCTAACGAGACCATGGGAATCCCAGCCATCGGAATAGGATCCCCGTTTTTGAGTTTGCCACGCTTCGTAAGCGTAATCCCAATCAGGCGGTTTGCTTTAGCTGCATCGTCAAAGAACGTTTCATAGAAGTCCCCCATGCGAAAGAGCACCAAGGTTTCTGGGTAGCGACGTTTGACTTCAATAAATTGGCGCATCGCCGGTGTGAAGTCGTTAAGGTCTAGATCTTCGTCGTGGATAAAGGTCTCGGTCATAGTCGGCAGTAAGGACTTTTGAAAGAAGGACTTCTTGAATTTAAGCGAAAAGGCCGGACGACGCTGAGTTCAGTCCGGCCTGAGGTAATGGGTATTGCTAAAAACGCATCAGAGTGCAAAGCATAGCGTATTTTCTATCAAACACTCTGTATAGCAAGAGCAAAAGAATTAGGCTTTCTTGGCTTCAGTGCCCGGGGTAGGGACTTTACCAACGAGCGGGAGAAGCTGAGCAAAGATACGCGGCGTACCGGCGCACACACGACCCTTTTCGAGCCAGTCTTCACCGCCTTCAAGGTCAGTGATCAAGCCACCTGCTTCAAGCACCATCAAGCCACCGGCAGCGATATCCCACTGAGAAAGGCCAGACTCCCAGAAGCCGTCATAGCGGCCTGCGGCCACCCAGGCGAGGTCAAGCGCGGCAGAACCCGGACGGCGAATACCAGCCGTACGTTCAGCTACACGCATAAAGCTCATCATGTAGCCCTTAAAGTCATCCGTCTGACGGAAGGGGAACCCTGTCCCAATAATGGCACGGTTCATATCCTTACGGTCAGAGACGCGGATGCGGCGATTGTCAAGGAAAGCGCCTTCACCCTTAGCGGCCGTGAAGAGTTCATTCTTAGCCACGTCATAGATCACACCAGCGACCACTTCACCACGGTAGACGAGGGCGATCGAAATGGCGTACTGCGGAATGCCATGCATAAAGTTAAGCGTACCATCGAGCGGATCAATGATCCAAAGGTAGTCGCTCTTAGCGGGACCCATGCGGCCCGCTTCTTCCGTCAAAATGGCGTGCTTCGGGTAGGCCTGCTTGATGACATCAACGATGGCCGCTTCGGCAGCGCGGTCGGCGTTGGTAACAAAATCATTGGCGGACTTGTTTTCAACTTCGAGCGTGTCGAGGCTGGTCGCAGCGCGGGTAAGTTCCTGAGCGGCACGACGAGCGGCCTTGACGGCAACAGTGATATAGGGCGATTTCATATTGACGGAATATATTGAGTAGTAAACAAAACAACGGTCAATCAGGGAACCAATGCTCAACCTGAATGAGTGTAAACGCTTATTTTAGCTGATCAGCCGCTTACCGACAGGCTTCAAGGCAAGGTTTCTGAGGTTTTCGTTACAATGCAGACTCTCTTTGATTTCTTTTGGGTGAGATTTTTTAGTCATGAATATTCCTCAGCTCGCGTCTCGTGTTCGATTTGTCCTTTGTGAACCGTCGCATCCAGGCAATATTGGATCGGCTGCGCGTGCGATTAAAACCATGGGCTTTCGCGATCTTCGTGTTGTCAATCCTCGTGAAGCAGATTACCGAACGGACGAAGAGGCAATTGCTTATGCGACGAGTTCTGTGGATGTTTTAGAAGCCTCGAAAACCCATGCAACGCTCGCAGAGGCGCTTGAAGGTGTGACCTTCGCCTGGGCGTTGACAGGGTACGATCGTGAGTTTGGGCCACCTATGTCATCGATGCGTCCAGCGTCAGAAAAGTCTGTTGCTTGGCTTACTGACATGGAAGGGGATATTGCGTTCGTCTTTGGGACGGAACGTAGTGGGCTCACCAACGAAGAAGTGATGCTTTGCCAAGGTTGTGCGGCGATTGCTTGCGATCCTGTGAGCCCGAGTTTAAATCTTGCCCAAGCCGTTCAGATCACGGCCTATGAAATGCACATGGCTTTGTTAGCCTCTGAAGGGCATGCCAATGATCTTTATGACTGGCAATCGCGCTTTGAACATGAAGCACCGGCAAGCGTTGAAGCCATGGAAGGCTTTTTCAAACACTGGGAAGAAGCGATGACGGTTTGTGGTGTACATGACCCAGAGCATCCCAAATTCTTAATGCCGATCACGCGTCGACTCTTTGGGCGTAGTGGCCTCACGCAAACCGAAATTGATCTTTTGCGTGGTATTTGTTCGGCGATTATTCGTCCGAAGCGGGATCGCGCAGGTTCAAAGAAGGCGTAATTTCTTTTGATAGAAACCTCAATAGACAACTAAACGGCCTCATTTCGAATGTTCGGAATGAGGCCGTTGAGCTTTGGTTAAGTGAATTACGGCGCAATCGCGGGTTGTGCTTGCAGTCGAGAGAGACGCGCATAAACGCCGTCTTTTTCGATGAGTGCTTGATGTGTGCCATGTTCAACGAGTTTCCCTTGAACAAGGACAGCGATCGTATCCACATTTTCAATGGTTGAGAAACGATGGGCAACCGTCAAGCACGTGCGGTTTTGGCAAAGCTTCTCGAGCGACTCAGTAATGGCTTTTTCGGTCTTACTGTCTAAAGCACTCGTCGCTTCGTCAAGAATCAAAATCGGCGCGTTCTTTAAAAAGGCACGTGCAATCGAAAGACGTTGCTTTTGACCACCTGAGAGTAGTCCACCGCCTTCGCCTACTTTGGTGTCTAACCCATTGGGGAGACTTGCAATGAAGTCTGTCAACGCAGCGTGCTTGACGGCTTCTTCGATCGCTTCGTCCGAGACGTCTTTAAGACCGTAGGTCAAGTTATGACGAATCGTGTCATCAAAGAGCACCACGTCCTGCGTCACAAAAGAAATCTGTTGACGAAGGTTTTCTAAAGTGAGCTCGCGAATGTCTACGCCATCCAATGTGATTCGACCTGACGTGAGTTCCAAGAAACGCGGCAAAAGGTTGACGAGCGACGTTTTGCCTGAACCTGACGGACCTACGATCGCTAAATGTTCGCCAGCTTTGATCGTGAGATTGATGTCGGTGAGAGCGTCGTTCGGTTGATCGGGGTAGCGTAAGCCAACATGTTCAAATGCAAGGTTGCCTTTGACATTCTCAAGCACGGTTTTGCCTTCATTACGTTCGACTTCAGCGTCGAGCGTATCAAAGATGCTCTTGGCAGCAACCGAAATGCTCGCAAACGTACCGTTGAGTCCCGAGAGATGCTGAATCGGTGCCTTGATCAACAAAAGGGCTGACAAGAATGTGATGAATTCACCAATCGTTAATAAGCCTTTTTGGGCTTGAAATAGTGCCACGCCAACCACGCAAGCAATTGCCACCATGGTGAGCAATTGCGTAATTGGTGTGGTGATACTTTGCATCTTGATAAGCTTCAACGACAAGCGTCGAATGTTCATGTTGACCGAAGCAAAGCGCTTTTCTTCAAAGTCATAGGTATTACTGACTTTGATGAGGCGTTCAGCTTCATACGACTCTTGAACGCGAGAGAGCATACTACCGAGCGTTTCTTGGCTTTCTGCGACGATACGACGGACGCGTCGAGAGATGGTGCGTAGCGTCAAGGCGAGTCCCGGGATAATCACAAACGTGACTAACGTGAGTTTCCAGTCGTGCCAGAAGAGCACGCCAAGAAGGGCCAAGACTTGCACGGAGTCACGGACTAACACCACGAAGGACTGCACAGCCCCCGACAAGGCCATGGTCGCTTCATTCACAAATTTGGAGCAAATACGACCCGACGTATTGGCTTGATATTCTTTTTCAGGCCAATGAAGGATGCGTTCAAACATTTGGGTACGTAACGTGACAAGCACAGCTTGACTCACCTGCGCCATCATGTAGGTACTCATCACCGTACTGATCGCAAAACCTAAGGTCACACCGATCAAAGCTAAGGGTGCGCCGTAAATTACCCATTCTTCTTGGTTATAAAAGCCTGCGTCTGTAATTTTGCCTAGCAGGGTTGCCGTAATGGACGACATACTGGCAGAACAAAGCAAAAAGACGCAAGCAATCAACAACTTCCACTTGTGTGGCAAAAAGTGACGGTACAGTCGCCGAAGATCGGCATCAATATGACGGAAGATCATTGTGCCTCCTTCGGTTGGTTGTCGTGACTATGGATGGCTTGAAGACGGACGAGTTCTGCATAAAGACCAGGCTTTGCTAAGAGATCTTCACGTGTGCCCATTTCTTGAACTTTGCCATCAGCCATGGCCACAATCGTGGTGGCATTTTCGATGGTCGATAGACGATGCGCCACGATAAACGTGGTGCGGCCTGCCATTAAGCGTGTGAGGGCATCCTTGATCTTGGCTTCGCTTTCACTATCAAGGGCGCTAGTTGCTTCGTCCAAAATCAAGATGGGTGCATTTTTGAGTAATGCGCGAGCAATCGAAATGCGCTGCTTTTGGCCACCTGATAAACGGCCGCCTGCTTCACCCACTGGTGTGTCTAATCCTTGCGGTAGGGACGCAATAAAGTCCGTCAATGCGGCGGCTTCAATGGCGCGCGAAATCTCAGCATCCGTTGCATCCGGTGTGCCATAGATGATGTTGTCTCGAATCGTACCATCAAAGAGGATCACGTCTTGCGTGACAACTGCAATATGACGGCGTAATGATTCAAGGGTCAAGGACGTAATATCATGGCCATCGAGCAAGATCTTGCCTTGGGTCGGATTCCAAAAGCGAGGAATCATCTGAACGATCGAGCTTTTACCTGCGCCAGAAAGACCCACAAAGGCGATCACGTCGCCTGGTTTGGCGTGGAGCGTCACGTCGTGAACAGCGTCCTTTTTGGTCTTGGGATAACGGAGCGAAACATGATCAAAAATGACATCGCCACGGCAGTGTTCGAGGACTTCTGTACCAGTATCCGATTCTTCTTTTTCATCAATAGAAGCAAAAATACTTTTTGAGGCAGTATCCATCATGACGAAGCCTGCATTCACACCAGCGAGATTTTTTAATGGTGGCATCAACAAAAGAAGCGCAGCCAAGAAGGTCACGAAGTCTCCCAATGTCAAAATGCCGATATGCGATTGGTACATAGCAAAACCCAACACAATGGCTACACCCACCATAAAGATGAATTGCGTGACTGGGGTGCCTAATGAGGTGACTTTCGTCATCTCAATCATCATGTTTTTGAGGGCGTTGTTTGTTTTTTCGAATCGCGTTGTCTCAAATTCATAAGCGTTTGAGATTTTGACGAGTCGATGGCCGTCATAGGTTTCGCGTACGTTACCCAAAATCGTGCCAAAAGAGGCTTGGCAAGAACTCATGACTGTTCGCATCTTGTTGGAGATATATCGCAACAAATAAGCCACCATGGGACCAATGATGAGACTGACCAAGGCAAGCATCCAGTTGTGCCATAGCAGGACAACCGTCAGTGAGAGGACTTGAAAGCTATCTCGCACCAAAATAATGATGGATTTACTGGCGTTTGATAGGGCTACGTTGGCCTCAAAAACGAACTTAGAAGCAATTGCGCCAGAATTATTAGCTTGATAGGTCGGTGTCGGCCAACGAATGAGCTTATGGTAAATCTGTGAACGTAAGGTAGCCATCACAGATTGACTCACGTTGCCTAACAGGTAGTTGCTCATAAACATACTGCCGCCATGAAGGATCGAAATCAGTATGAGACCAATGGGCGCAGCAAAGATGATCCATGGGTCTTGTTCATAGAACCCAAGGTCAGTGAGCTTACCTAAAAGTGTGGCGATCAAGCCCGAAGCAGAACCTGCGGCCACCATAAAGAAAATGGCCAAAGCAATCTTCCAACGGTAAGCGGGCAGATAGCCCACTAGTCGGCGCATGCTAGGCGAAATGCGAGACTTTAAAAAATCAATGGGAGAAGTCATCGTGCTTCTCCAAACCAGAAAAGTCTGGACGATAACTGAGCTACACCAGACTGAGGGTGAGTCAGAACAAACAAAAAGGGCATAAGGGAACTAATCACAATAGGGTTCTAGACTTTTCGATGAATAAGTGCGGAAGTAATCTAGGAATTGTAGGTAAAAACACGTGAACGCGAAAGTGTAAATGAAGAGAAGTTCCTCTAAAGGGGCATGACTACACCAAAAGGTGAGTGAATATTTCTGTCGTTTCTGCCAAAATACACTTTCACCTATTCAATCCTCATTTTGCTTTCTGATTTCAAACGAGATTTTTTATGTTCCAATACGCACGAGAATTAATTGCCACGATCATGCAAAAGGACCCTGCTGCGCACTCGCGATGGGAGGTGATTTTTGCATATCCCGGTTTCCATGCGGTCATGATTCACCGTGTGTCTCGTTGGTGTTGGATTCAAGGCTGGTTGACGGCTGCACGTATTCTCTCTCACGCCGGTCGCTTTTTAACCGGGATTGAAATCCACCCAGGCGCTAAGATCGGTCGTCGTGTTTTTATTGACCACGGTATGGGCGTTGTCATTGGTGAAACCGCAGAAGTGGGTGACGATTGTACGCTCTACCATGGCGTGACTTTAGGGGGGACAAGTTTGGCTGAAGGTACAAAGCGCCATCCGACGTTAGAGCCTAATGTCATTGTGGGGGCTGGTGCAAAGGTGTTAGGGGCGTTTACCGTCGGCGAAGGGGCTCGTATTGGGTCTAACGCCGTTGTGGTGAAGCCTGTGCCTGCTGGGGCAACGATTGTCGGTGTGCCTGGTCGTCAGGCGGGTGAACCGAAGCCCGAAGAAGCCACAAAGTTTGAAGCTTATGCGGTTGAAAAGACGGACGTTGACCCGTACTCCGTTGCCATTAAAGAATTGGTACGCGTCACACGTGAACAAAACGCTGTCATTGAAAAGCTCAATGAACAGGTGGTTGCTTTAGGTGGCCAGGGGATTGAAGAATTACCCAAAATGAACTCTGCGGCGGTTGGGGTGTCGACACGTCGAGCACGTCACCATCGTCAGCGTAAAAAGCCGCAAGAGTAATGTCACTAGGCAAGTTTAATCAATAAGGAGACTTTCGAAAGGAGGTCTCCTTTGCTTTATTTGGAGACGGTGAAATACATCCGTGAAGTCTTGACGATTCGGTCAAAATCTAGCCGAAGATACATTGTCGATATCGCGGCTGTGTGTTAAAGTAATCGCCTTTTTTGTCTTGTAGTGATCTGCACTATTTTTCCCTCATTCGATACTAAACAACAATGACAGCACACTTGGGTAATCTTGATCAAAGTTCAAATGCGATTTGGCGTAATGACATCACGGGTTTGCGTGCTTTGGCGGTAATCCCAGTTGTTTTATATCACGCTTTCCCGAGTGTGATACCGGGGGGGTATTACGGGGTTGATATCTTTTTCGTAATTTCAGGGTATCTCATCTCCGGAATCATTTTCAAAGGGCTACTTAACCAAAGTTTTTCCTACAAAGACTTTTATGTCAAACGCATTAAGCGTATTTTGCCAAACTTAAGCCTGCTGTTTGCATTTGTGTTGCTGTTCGGCTTGTTTTATTTAACAGCTACCGAATATAAGGCGCTTGGCAAGCACGTTTATGCCAGCGGGTTATTCATTCAAAACTTCCGACTCTTGAAGGACGTTGGCTATTTCACGACCGATGCGCTTCATCAACCTTTGCTACACTTATGGAGTTTGGCGATTGAAGAACAGTTCTACATCGTCTTTCCCATTATCTGTGCGGTCCTCTTCAAAAAGTGGCGATCAGTCAAACTCCTGTCCCTTGTGACCGTAACCATTGTGATCAGTTCTTTGATCTTTTGTTTCGCTTCTGGTCAAGGTCGAGACTTTAACTTCTATTTCCCTTTAACGCGCTTCTGGGAAATCGGGTTTGGGATTACGCTAGCTATGGCGGAAAAGCTTTATGGCTTTAAGCCTACGCAGATCCCTCTCAACATACGTCATGGTTTGTCTGTGGTCGGATTTGGCATGATTGCTATTCCGATGATGATGGCCGATTCGTCGACTGTACATCCGGGCGGCTTCACTCTGTTGCCTGTGTTAGGTGCCGTTGCTCTTATTGCGGCTTATCCTGATGCACTCATCAATCGCTATTTGCTGTGCTTCCGCCCGATGACTTTTGTCGGGTTGATCAGCTACTCGCTCTATTTGTGGCATTGGCCCTTCTTAGCTTTCCTGTTCATTTGCTACCCAGCAGCATCTGATGTATGGAAAATTGCTATCTTGGTTTTAAGCGTGGTGGTTTCAGCTCTTATCTATGTTGGCGTTGAAAATCCTGTTCGTCGTTCCGTGAAGATCGGGAAGGTTAAAACAGAAGTGGTTTGTTTGGGTCTGCTAACGTTTGCAGTATTAGCAGGAGTATTAGTGAGTCGTTTTAATGGCTTACCTGATCGTACTTTTGGGTATCAGGCCAATGCGCAAGTATTTAAATACGAAGGCGACTGGCGCTTTTATCATAAAGCACCGACGATACCGTACGGGCCATGGAAGATACGTACACAAACACCTAAAGAATTCCCTACGATTCTTTTTGCTGGCGATTCGCACGTAGAGCAGTATTACTTAAGAGCTCAAAAACTGGGTAAGGAGAAAGGGGTCTCTGTTGGCTTTGTGACTAATGGTGGGTGCTTGATACTAGCGCCTGTCAAGAATGGCTATAAAGAGAAAATTTGTCGTCGAGCTTCAGCAAGTTTTTACGAGTTAGCGAAGGACAGCCGTATTAAGACCATTGTGATTGGTCAAATGTGGGGTGGTAAACCTGTGGAATCTATTGAGACTGGGTTGAGTCAACTGGCTTCAATAGTGAAAGAGAGAAAGGATCTACAGGTCTTTGTTTTGTTAGATAATCCCTGGTCAAAAAATATGGCGCCTGCGGTGGAAAACTTCAATCCGTTGCATCATGTGAATAGATTTTTCACTGAAGATAGTCAATTTGTTATTTCGCTTTCTCCTAATGAAGTGTGGCAGGAAGCGAATGACAAAGTGAAAACGCTCACTGCTGGTTGGGCTACCGTTTTGGAAACGACTTCGCATATTTGTCCGAATGGGCTTTGTAATCTAGCCGAATGGTATCGAGACGCGAATCATCTTAATCCTAGCCTGAATTTTGCACAAGGTTATCTTCAAAAGAAAAAATTAGTATTTACTG
>ERZ826016.2890-NODE-2890-length-12637-cov-11.713718_pt1 | contig 12637 bp, 11 predicted proteins | sample MGYA00519872_ERZ826016 | MGnify/ENA primary metagenome ERZ826016 (study PRJEB31778, sample SAMEA3449218) | human gut metagenome | biome: human gut; feature: human-associated habitat; material: faeces | place: United Kingdom | collected 2010/2012 ... | reverse complement strand
TGAAAATTGCACCGGGACAGTATCCGCAGCAGGTCGAGATCGATAACGACCTGAAGGCTTTGCAGCAGGCGGTGGGCGGTTCCATCGGCGCAAGCTATCCCTTTGCCGACCCGGTTGCCATCGTTTATAACGATGACGGCAAGCTCATGGGACTGCCCCTGAACCGTGCCCTTCGGGATGAAAACGGAGAAATGTATGATGCCGTTGCCGGAACCTTTCTGGTGGTGGGGCTGGGTGAGGAGGATTTTGCATCCCTGACCTCGGAGATGGCGCAGAAGTACGAGCATCTTTTCCATCAGCCGGAAGCCTTTCTGAAATTGGGCAACCGTCTGCTGGTGCTGCCGGTGCCTGATGAACCTCCGGCAGAAAAGCCCCGCACCAAGCCTCCGGCAGAACATGACCGCTAAAAGCATCCTGCTGCATTGGAGGTGACGGCAGTGCAGGAAGAAATCGAACAGAAAACCTTCAATATTATGATCTCCACCACAAAGCTGTCTGCCCGGACTGTTCTCCGGGCAGTAAAAGCGGCAATCCGGCTGTACCAGTCCAAGGCATCCCAAGGCAAGCAGAGTGTCCGCACCCTGTTGCGGCAAAACCGGGGCGTTTCCAGCGTGGAAATCAGCAAGACCGGTATCCGTAGCTTGGAACGCTATGCCAAAAAGTACGGCATCGACTATGCCATCCGCAAGGACGCCTCCGAGGTGCCGCCCCGGTATCTGGTCTTTTTCAAAGCCCCGGATGCAGAAGCATTTCAATCGGCGTTCAAGGAATATTCGGCATCCCTGCTGAACAAGGATAAACGCCCCTCGGTGCTGGCACGATTGCAGGAACTGGTGCAGGCGGCGGCAGAACTCCCCGGCAAAGTCCGGCACAAGGAACAGGAGCGTGGACTGTGACCACGAAAAAGCTGACAAAGCTGCTGGCGCTGTATCTGCCCTATCTTCTGCTGGGGCTGGTGGCAACGAACTTTGGCGAGGCATGGCGGCTTGCCGAGGGCAAAGAACTGGGCGATAAAATCATGTCCATGATGGACACTATTCCGGTGGCGTTTGCGAACCCTCTGCCCAGCCTGCATCCCCTTGACCTGTTCATTGGTCTGTGCTGCGGTGCCGGGCTACGGCTTGCGGTCTATCTGCGTGGCAAAAACGCCAAGAAGTACCGGCACGGCATGGAGTACGGCTCTGCCCGGTGGGGCACCCCCAAGGACATTGAGCCGTTCATGGCTCCCAAGTTTTCCGACAACATCATCCTGACCAAAACGGAACGGCTGATGATGAGCAACCGCCCGCCGGACCCCAAGAACGCCCGGAACAAAAACGTGCTGGTGGTGGGCGGCTCCGGCAGCGGAAAGACCCGGTTTTGGCTCAAGCCCAACCTTCTACAATGTCACAGTTCCTATGGGGTTACCAATCCGAAGGGTTATAATTATCAAGGATAAAGCAAAGATGCGTTTACAAAATCGGAAAAGTATCGTATCTTTGTTACATATCGCACCCCTACTAAAAACACAAAGAAGGTGAAACTATGGCAAAATCCAACCAAGGAAAAATCACGACACTGTACGAAAGGCTTTCCAGCGATGATGAGCTGCAAGGTGAATCTAACAGCATTCTGAATCAGAAAAAGTATCTGGAAGATTACGCTCGCAAAAACGGCTTTAACAACATCCAGCATTTTACGGACGATGGATACAGCGGAACGAATTTCAATCGTCCCGGCTTCCAGTCCATGATTGCCGAAATTGAAGCCGGGCATATTGCAACGGTCATCGTAAAAGACATGAGCCGTTTTGGACGGAACTATCTGAAAGTTGGATTTTACACCGAAATTCAGTTTCCCTCAAAAGGTGTTCGGTTCATTGCTATCAACAACAATGTTGACAGTGCCAATCCCACGGACAATGACTTTACTCCGTTCCTGAACATCATGAACGAGTGGTACGCCAAGGATACCAGCAATAAAATCCGTGCCGTTTTCAAATCGCGGATGCAGGATGGCAAACGGTGCAGCGGCAGTATGCAGCGCTGGCTATCCAGCCTGTGCGAGTCTCCTGAAAGCGATAACCAATCTGCTATGGTAGAATAAAGAACAACGGGCAAAGCGTCAGGATGGATGCTTTGCCCGTTTTACATAGAACGATGAAATTCACTTTTAGCAGAAAGGGGCGATTTATTGGGAAATTTATATGGTTATATCCGGGTCAGCACCCGTGACCAGAACGAGGACCGGCAGTTGATTGCACTGCGTGAACTGAAGATCCCAGAGAAAAACATTTTTATGGATAAGCAGTCCGGCAAGGACTTCAACCGCCCGCAATACAAGCGGCTGGTGCGGAAATTGAAAAAAGACGACCTGCTCTACATCAAGAGCATCGACCGTCTTGGACGCAACTATGCGGAAATTTTAGAGCAGTGGCGGCTGCTCACCCAGACAAAGGGCATTGACATTGTGGTGTTGGATATGCCGCTGCTGGACACCCGGCGCGGCAAAGACCTGATGGACACTTTCCTGAGTGATATCGTGCTGCAGGTGCTTTCCTTTGTGGCCGAGAACGAGCGCACCAACATCCGACAGCGGCAGGCGGAGGGCATTGCAGCAGCGAAAGCCCGTGGCGTACAGTTTGGGCGACCACCGGCACCACTCCCCAAAAACTTCTACAGCATTTATCAAAAATGGAGAATTGGCGAAATCAGCAGTACACAGGCCGCAAAGGAATGCGAAATGCCGCGTTCTACATTCCGCTATCGAGCCAAGCTTTACGAAAAGGACTAATACAGGGCATTTGACAGGTTATTCTACTTTCCTGCCAGTGCCCTTTTATTTTGCTATTGTACTAATTATAGCATATTTCCGTATGAAGTCCACTTGTTTTTGCCGCACTAAACTATCGGCAATAGAGTAGACTTTCTTGCCACCCCAAAGAGGTGGAACGAATGGCAGAAAAACAGGTCAAATCCCGGCAGCGGGTGGCAGACCACGGTGAGGTCTTTACCGCAGAACGTGAGGTAAAGGCGATGTGCGACCTTGTAAAGAGCGAGACGGAGCGCATCGAGAGCCGTTTTCTGGAACCCGCCTGCGGCAACGGTAACTTTCTGGCGGAAGTGTTGCGCCGCAAGCTGGCGGTAGTGAAAAGCCGTTACGGAAAAAATCCCAGCGACTACGAACGTTACTCTGTGCTGGCTGTGACCAGCATCTACGGCGTAGATATTCTGGCGGACAACGCACAAGAATGCCGGGAGCGGCTTTTTGCGCTTTGGGATGAGGAGTATACCGCCGCTGTAAAATCGGCAGCCAACCAGCAGTGCCGGGAAGCGGTGCTGTATATCCTGCAAAAAAACATCCTGTGCGGTGATGCTCTGACCATGGAGCAGTCCGATGGCAGCCCCATCGTGTTTGCGGAGTGGAGTTTTCCCACCGGCAACTTTATCAAGCGGCGGGACTACCGGCTGGATGTCCTGCTGAAAGAAAACACTGACAATGATGCCTATTCCGACCAGCTTTCCCTGTTTGCCGATGAACCGGACGGCACGGAAAACTGGATGATAGACCCTGTTACCCACGAAACCATCCCGCGTCCCCTTCGTGAATACCAACCGGTGGATTACAGGAGGGTGCAGGAAAATGGCTGACGTTTATCAGAATTTTTATAACCCCGATGTGCTGTCCTGCCTTGCCAACCTGTCCAACGACGAGGTGTTCACTCCGCCGGAGGTGGCAAACCGGATGCTGGATCTGCTGCCGCAAGAGCTGTTCCGCAGCCCAGACACCACATTCCTTGACCCTGCCTGCAAATCTGGCGTTTTTCTGCGGGAAATTGCAAAGCGGCTGCTGGTTGGGCTAGAAAATGAGATTCCCGATTTGCAGCAGCGGGTGGACCACATCTTCCACAAGCAGCTTTACGGCATTGCCATCACGGAGCTTACCAGTCTGCTTTCCCGCCGGAGCGTGTACTGCTCCAAATATCCTAACAGCAAATATTCCGTGACCCATTTTGAAAACCCCAGCGGCAACATTGAGTACAAGCGGATACAACACCGCTGGAAAGATGGAAAGTGCGCCTTTTGTGGTGCATCAAAAACGGAATATGAACGCGGAGAAGAATTGGAAACTCATGCCTATGAGTTTATCCATACCATCCGCCCTGAGGATATTTTTAAGATGAAATTTGATGTGATTATCGGAAACCCGCCGTACCAGTTGAGTACTGGTGGAACCGGAAAACAAGCAAAGCCTATTTACAATCTTTTTGTTGAACAGTCAAAGAAATTGAATCCACGATTTTTGACCATGATTATTCCATCCAGATGGTTTTCAGGAGGAATTGGTCTTGACTCTTTCAGAGATTCAATGATGAACGACAGCAGAATTCGGAGAATAGTAGACTACTCCAATGCAAAAGATTGTTTTCCTCAGAATAGCATTAGCGGAGGTGTATGCTATTTTTTGTGGTCAAGAGACTCAAAGGGAGAATGCGTGTTCACCAACATAAATAATGGGAAAGAAAACACATTAACTCGACCCTTAAATGAATTTTCAGTTTTGGTTCGGTATAACAGTGCGGTATCCATTATTCACAAAATCAAGAGTAGCACTTGGAAGCCATTTGACAAGATTGTAAGTCCTTTGATGCCATACGGTTTATCCACTAACTATCGTGGAACATCTTGCAAAAAGAACAGAGATGATTTAATTCTTCACGCAAGCGATGGGATCAGTTATATTCGCACTTCTGAGATTTCAAAAGGTGTTGAAACCGTTAATGGTTATAAAGTCTTAATTAGTAAAACGAGTGCTGAACATGCCGGCGAACCGGGAAAAGATGGAACGTTTAGAGTTTTAACCTCCTCGATTAAAGTGATCGGACCGAAAGAAGTTTGTACGCATTCTTATTTTATTATTGGAAATTATCAAGAAAAAGAAACTGCCGAAAATGTACTAACATATTTGAAAACACGTTTTGTGCGTTTCTTGATTCTGCTCTCGATGAGTTCAATAAATTTATCAAAACTTGTTTTTTCGTTTGTTCCAATGCAGGATTTCTCCAAACCGTGGACAGATGCCGAGCTGTACGCCAAATACAACCTGACCGAAGAAGAAATCGCCTTTATCGAATCCATGATAAAACCTATGGAGTTAGGTGGTGACGACTGATGCCTACAATGGACTTTTTCCCGCAACGTCCACCGGTAAGCCCTAAAATTTATGCTTACGAGCTGATTGGGGTGGCGTCCCACAGGGGCTACATCAAGGTCGGCTACACCGAGCGGGATGTGGATACCCGCATCCGGGAGCAGACCCACACTGTGGCTGTGCCCTACCGGGTGCTGGAAACGTGGCCTGCCATGCGCAGCGATGGCAGTTGCTTTACGGATAAAGACCTCCACGCTGTGCTGCGCCGCAAAGGGTTTCGGCAGTTGAACGAGGGCGAGGACCGGAATGAATGGTTCCGCTGTACCGTCAACGATGTGAAAGCTGCCGTTTATGCAGTACGCAACCGCACCGAAAACGTAGAAAACCGCACCAACGATTTTTCCATGCGCCCGGAGCAGACAGAGGCAGTGGATAAAACCGAAGCCTATTTCCGCTCAGCCGCCGCCGAGGGCTACCCGAAGTTTTTGTGGAACTGCAAAATGCGGTTTGGTAAGACCTTTGCCGCCTACCAGTTGGCAAAACGGATGGATTTTAAGCGGGTTCTGGTGCTTACCTTCAAGCCCGCCGTGGTCAGTGCGTGGCAGGAGGACCTGAACACCCACAAGGATTTTGAGGGCTGGCAGTTTATCTCCCGCACTACGGAATTGACCTACGAGACCGCCGACCAGAGTCGCCCTATCGTCTGCTTTGGCTCGTTCCAAGACTATCTCGGTGTGGACAAGACCACCGGCACCATCAAGGGCCGCAATGAGTGGGTACATACCATCAACTGGGATCTGGTCATTTTCGATGAATACCACTTTGGCGCATGGAAAGAGAACGCCAAGAAGCTGTTTGAACAGGACGATGAGGACGACTACGACTCCGAGAATATGGAGCAGTACAGCCGTGCCGACGCCTACGATGAAACATGGCTGCCTATCACCACCGACCATTACCTGTATCTGTCCGGCACGCCCTTCCGTGCCCTCAACTCCGGCGAGTTCATTGAGGAGCAGATTTACAACTGGACCTATTCCGATGAACAACGTGCCAAAGAAAACTGGCAGGGAGAACACAACCCCTACGCTGCTCTGCCCCGGATGGTCATGATGACCTACAAGATTCCGGAAAGCATCCAACAGATTGCCAAGCAGGGCGAATACGATGAATTTGACCTGAATGTGTTCTTTTCTGCCAAGGGCAAAGGCCGGGACTGCCGTTTTGTCTACGAGGATTATGTTCAGAAGTGGCTGGACCTGATTCGGGGTTCCTATCTGGAAACTACCGTGGACGAGCTAAAGCTAGGCGCAAAAAAGCCCGCCCTGCCCTTTGCGGATTCCCGTCTGCTGAATGTGCTTCAACATACCCTGTGGTTCTTGCCCAATGTGGCCTCCTGTTACGCTATGGCAAACCTGCTGGCAGACAGGAAAAACACCTTTTATCACGACTACCGAATCAATGTCTGCGCCGGTACGGAGGCTGGCATTGGTGCTGCCGCATTGGAACCAGTACAGCATTCCATGGGCGACCCGCTAGAGACCAAAACCATTACCCTTTCCTGCGGCAAGCTAACCACCGGCGTAACGGTGAAGCCGTGGACAGGCATCTTTATGCTGCGGAACCTCTCCAGCCCGGAAACCTATTTTCAGGCCGCATTCCGTGTGCAAAGCCCTTGGGAAGTGACCACGGACAAGGGCCAGAAGGAGATCATCAAGAAAGAGTGCTATGTGTTCGACTTTGCGCTCAACCGTGCTCTGCGGCAGATCTCCGATTATAGTTGCCGCCTGAACATCCACGAGGGCAACCCGGAAAAGAAGGTAGCGGAATTTATCAACTTCCTGCCGGTCATTGCCTATGATGGCAGTTCCATGCGGCAGATCAACGCCGGGGATATTCTCGACATTGCCATGGCTGGCACCTCTGCCACCCTGCTGGCAAAGCGCTGGGAAAGCGTACTTCTGGTGAACGTGGACAATGAGACCCTCTCCCGCCTCATTGCCAACAAGGATGCCATGGATGCTCTAATGAAGATCGAAGGCTTCCGCAGCCTGAACTCGGACATCGAAACCATCATCGCAAAGTCCGAAAAGGTGAAAAAGGCGAAGAAGGAAGGCACCAAAGACCTTACCCCGAAGCAGAAGAAGGAGCTTTCGGACGAGGAAAAAGAGTACAAGTCCAAGCGCAAGCAGATTCAGGAAAAACTCATCAAGTTCGCAACCCGCATTCCGGTGTTCATGTATCTGACGGACTACCGGGAGCGCTGCCTAAAAGACGTGATCACCCAGTTGGAGCCGGGCTTGTTCAAGAAGGTCACCGGTCTGTCGGTGAAGGACTTTGAACTGCTGGTATCGCTTGGCGTATTCAACGATTCCCTGATGAACGATGCCGTGTACAAATTCAAGCGGTACGAAGATGCAAGCCTGAGCTATACCGGCATTGACCGTCACGAGGGCGAGGACCGTGGCGGCTGGGATACAGTGCTTTCGGATGCCGACTACAACAAGATGTTTACCTTGCAGCAGGCATCCATGGAAGCCCCTGCGCCCGCTCCGGATGACCTGCCCGGCCCTATTTCACCCCGGACGAGGACGAGCCGAAACCGGCTCCTGCAAAGAAGCCTGCGCCACAGCCCGCAAAGTCCATCATCAGCTATGGCGGTTTTACGCCCAAAACCAACACGGCGCAAAACACGCAGGCTTCCGGCAGCAAAATCCACAAACCGAGCAACAGCTATACACCTCGCCCGGTTTCCGGTACCCCCGGCAACTTTACACCCCGCCCAGTGAGTTCGAGTGGCAGCATTGGAGCTGTAAAGCCGAGCTTTGGTCTGAACAGCCAACTAGCCGCTCAGCCAAAACCGCCTGTCAAGGTGGATGTTTCCAAAATCAAGGTTGGTGTCAAGGTCAAGCATAAGGCGTTTGGCGTTGGCACGGTAGCAGCCATCCAGCCCGATATGGTCACGGTACGCTTTGGCAGCGTGGAAAAGAAATTCCTGCTGCCGGCGGCGATCGTGCAGGGGTATCTGACACTGGTGGAACGCTAAATAAGTACATACAAGAATCCTCGGCCTGCAAAATAGCAGACCGAGGATTTTTGATAAGTCACTATGGAAGTCCCCAAAATCATTTTTCTATCCAAGACTGTGTGCTGCAATCATAAACTTTGAATCCGTAGTTTTGAATTAACCGAAAATCTGTATCATCAAGTGACGAATTAGTAGGAGTGGGAATACCTATGGCCAAGAACTGTTTTGCTCTGGAAAAAGCAACGTATGCGAGTCGCGTTGATTCGGTTGTTTCAAATTCTCCCTGCGGAAACCAGTTTTTCCAATAGCTCGCAGAATCGCAACTCTGCTTCGCAGAAGAAACAAATAGAACAGACTCAAATCCTCTGCCTTTACAACCATGTATGGTTTCAATCTTTAAATTACAATTTTGTGTGGAATTTGTGCTTTGGTGAAATGTTGCTATAACCTTTTTATTCTTTACTTTATTTCTCAATTTCCCGATATGATATTCACCGATAGATTTATGGTGAGCATTTGCAAGAGAATCTGATAATGCGTTCTTCCACGAGCCCCATGAAAGTTCCAAATTAAGAGTATCTTCACTACTAACGAGCGCCTTTCTGATGCATAATAAAATTTGCCGCCAAGTTTCTGAATCGACACATTGTGGTTTATATAGATTTATGGAACTTTCATGCTCTTCTGCTGAAAAATACGATCGTTGGACCGCTCGACTAAGATAGTGTAATCCTTCCTGGAAGGATGCTACATCTGTATTTCTTTGCAAATAAACAAAATGTGCAAAATCCTCTATGATATTGGGACTCATATTGGGATTATCTGATTTTACTCCTAAAAGCTTTCTCTTGAGCGCCATGTTTCTGACAATTATACAGCAGTCTTGAAATTGAATGCTTTCCTGTAAAAGAAGATTTTGGTATGATTGTATTAACTTTTCTTCCTTTCCTCCATTATACAGTAATGCAACGAGCGGAGTATTAGCAGTTTGTTCTTTTTTTCCAACTATGTAGCTTTTTCGATTAACTACTCGTCCCGAAACATTTACAATTGCTTGATTACTCCGAAAATTTTCAATCAAATGCATTTCTTTAAAATGATTCTTCATAATAAAGTTTTTCGTATCACTGGGTTCAATGCTACGAAACCCATATATTGCTTGATTCAAATCTCCCACAAGGTGTATTTGAGTACCGTACCTATGGAGCTCGTTAAGAATTGAAAGCTGAACATATGATAAATCTTGGCATTCATCAATGATAATAAAAGGAAACCGTTTGGCAATCAAGCTAGCAATATTGGTGTGAGTTTTTAAAAGATAATCAACCAAGCACTCAATATCTTCATATACGAAAAAGCCACGTTCTCTAAATTTTTTCTTGGTTGCTTTCAAATCAGCCTTTATGTGTTTCTTTCCCTGATCACATTGTTTTTTAAATTCTTCTTTTTCGGTACTAAGTTTATCACCACAATAACAATATTTTTCGGATTTTATATCATAAAAGAAGTGATTTGCGGGAATGTTTCCAAGCCTTCCATAAGAATAGTTTGTTTTAAATGCGTTTAAAAACTCACTTTCACATGAAGAATCCACAATCTTCAGGATGGAATCAGATTCCTCAGATAGCTTTTTTACGATGCGATTAAGAAAGGGATTGGCAATATATCCATGAAGCCAACTTGTAAATGTGCCAAGGAAATGGGGGTATTGTATCTGATGCCGGAGATATGATACAGTTCTATTTCTTATTTCATCTTCCGCCGAATTTGTAAATGTCAAAATCGCAATTCCGCTCGTTTTAGATTGCCAATGTGATAGTTCATAAGCGACCTTGACTCCAATCACTTCTGTTTTTCCGCTTCCTGGACAGGAATTCAAATAGATGTCAGATCCAATATCTGATAGAACATAGTTGATTTGATCATCAGTAAGATGAAATAAAGCACAGCATTGATCATGGCGACACTTGTTTGATAGTCGGCCTGAACAAAGAGAATGATTTTTTATATTTACTATTGTGCCGCAGAGATCAGGAACAAGCCAAATCATATTTTCATTCATTTTTCAATTCCCAGCATAAAGTCAATAGCTTCTATTATATATAGCGGAATGTCAAATTCATCATCAATTGCATCAGAGAGTAATTGTGCAAATAATCCCTTCCCAATTTCTGATGACTCGATTTGCGTAAGAATAAAATATGACATTTGAGCATCATCGCTTACCGTATCGCTATTGATCATATCAATATATTCCTTGATTTTATCCTGCCGTATTTTAGAGGAAATTTCAGATAAAAGAATTTCCAACATAATTTTAGCATTGTGATGGCTTTCGATTGCAAGATCATACTCAAAAGTTTTACTATTGACAAATACTCTGCAATTATTTGTCATTGCCGCAGACTGATCTTTATAGTAGAGAAATGGATTTTCGCCCTTCAAATGCTCACCTTTCTGTGGAAGAGCAGAATCTTTTGGCGGATCATTATCTGTTAAGGCAACACATCTTTGCGGAATAGATGAAACCTTTGTGTATTCAGAAGATTCATATGAGCCTTCTCGTTTCATGAAAATTTTTATACGCTCGGCATATGTGGTTTTTGATTCTTTTTCTCCTTTAGATGGAATATTAAGCTTATATCCATTATATAGTTGCATAAAGCGTGTAAAATATATTCCATTCATGTTTATAATGGATATTCCGGCTTCTTCTAGACTGGATACTTTACACTTTTTTGCCGAACACATTCTTTTTAAATATATCTGGGCTAGTTTTGGAACAACAATCGCTTCAGCTATGCCCTCTACTAAAATATTACCTTTGGAGAAAAGGAGCGTGGATTTTGTGGCATCCAGCCATCGATTTATAAATTTTCTAGTTTCATCATCCAGACCACAGTCACATAACGGAACAATCATGCTGCCAGAATCTGTTTGATTGAAAGAAATAATATTGTCAATTGAAACAGACGATGCCAACGAGACAGAGTGCGTGGTTATTATTACTTGAATATCATTTTTCTCTGCCTGCTCCTGTAAATACTTTAACAATTTTATCTGGAGTTGGGGATGAAGATGCGCTTCAAGTTCTTCAATTAAAAGAATTCGTGGAGTTGTATATTTGTCTTTTAAGCCTTCGAATTCTGCAAGAATTGTAGCAATATAAATCAAGTTATTATAACCAAGACTATTTTCCGAGAGACTTCTGAACAAATCAATTGATGGTTCCGAAGTGCTATTCGGAAAGAATAATAGTTGAAAAGATTCAATGATTCTTTCATATTTCAAAGGGTTGAATTGAATTGCTGTTTTCTGGCTATATACTGTGCCAGCTGCCTTTTCTAAGCTTTCGTTGATTAAGTTTTTAGCATGTATAATTTCTTCCTCTTGCGAAACGGCAGAATTAAAATCATTGAAGTCCTCTTCCAAAGGCATCAGTTCAGAACGATCACGAATTTCCTTTAATTTTTCTTCAGATAAGTTTGCAATCAGCCTTGATAATCTTGATCCTCGTCCGGATCTCAATGCTCGTTCTGCGTCTCGGAGAGGTGGCAAATAAACACATTGAATATCATTTAATGGCTCCCAATCAAATATACTGCCGGATGATTTTCCACCCCATCGATTCTGCTTGTACACATTTCTAATATTTGTTATATGCTGAATCTCTAAATTGAGCTTTGCGTCAAACGTATCAGTCAACCATGTCAGATATTCAACTTTTTGAGCCTCACTTAGTTCTGAAAAAATCCCGGAGATTTCAATGCAGTCCACCGGTTTTGAAGAAAGCGTTTGGTAGTCAACATGAAAATCTTCTTCGGATACTCCTCTTCTCGAAAATTCAGACTCGCTAAGAAGAACACGAATAGCATCAATTACGGTACTCTTTCCGCAGCCATTTTCGCCTACGAGCAAATTAAGCCCTTTGGAAAATTTGACTTCAATTTTGTCAGAAAACATTCTGAAATTTTGCATTGATAATTTCGAAAGATACATGGTTATCTCCTCCAGCACTCATAAAAGTTGCTATATCGTGCATTCTGACTTCATTATACAATTTTTACTAATACATATCAATTCAATTAGAAATTTATTTATGCCAAAGGAGTGTGATGCCATGACCCAACTGAAAACCGACCTTGCCTATCTCCGCAACGAAAAAGCTAAAGCAGAGCAGAAGCTGCGCTCTTGCCAGCACCGGGAGAAAATCCTTGAACGTCAGATGTCAAAGCTGAACCGGAGAGAGCGTGTGCATCGCCTTTGCACTCGTGCCGGAATGCTGGAAAGCTTTTTGGTCTGTCCGGGAGAACTGACCGACGATCAGGTGATGGAGCTTTTGAAGATCTCGTTCCGTCAACCGGAAGTCGTGCTGGCTCTTGCAAAGATGGTGCATGATGTTCACGAACGCAGCAACGTCCAAAACCCTTTAGAATAAAGGGCGCAATTATACACCGTTCCGGTGAAATTGCGGTCTTG
>ERZ826016.2881-NODE-2881-length-12666-cov-3.395131_pt1 | contig 12666 bp, 5 predicted proteins | sample MGYA00519872_ERZ826016 | MGnify/ENA primary metagenome ERZ826016 (study PRJEB31778, sample SAMEA3449218) | human gut metagenome | biome: human gut; feature: human-associated habitat; material: faeces | place: United Kingdom | collected 2010/2012 ... | reverse complement strand
GTGACGTGCAATGCATATCAGGTGTTTATCCTAAATTAGCTTTTTATAATAATGAAGGCGAATGCGGAACTGGTGCAGTGGTTCCTTGGGCAGGCAGTCTGTGGGCCGTTACTTACGGTCCTCATTTACCTTTCGGATCATCAGACAAGTTATATCAGATAACTCCGGACAAGAAGATGACCATTCGTTCGGAAAGTATTGGGGGAACTCCTGCAAACCGTTTGATTCATAAAGAATCGGAGCAGCTGAACATCGGACCGTATTTTATCGGCAAGTCGGGCAATGTCAAGGTTCTACCTTGGCAAAAGGCTCCGGGACGATACACCGGTTCGGCTCGTCATTTGACCGACTCAGCCAATAAAATTTATATCGGTACAATGGAAGAGGGTTTCTATGAAGTGGATGTTAATACGTTGAAGGCAAAAGAATTGTATAAAGACAGAAATGAAGCTCAGCGCTTGTATCGCCAAGATCCTAAAAATAATTCCAAACCTATAGATTTACTGCCAGGAGCGCATGGCAAAGGATTATATTCAGGCCAAGGGGTAATGGTATTTTCCAATAATGGGGAGGAAAGTGATGAAGCCAAAAAATATTTTGATGCGTTATCCGGTTCTTTATGCGAATGGGATGGAAAAACTTGGAAAGTTGTACGTCGTAACCAGTTTGTAGAGTTGACCGGTCCCGGCGGTATATACGGCAATCCTCACCCAAAGACCGACCCTATTTGGGCTACAGGATGGGATCACAAATCGATTTTGCTTGGAGTGAGAGATTCGCATAAAGGGTGGTCTTTCTATCGTTTGCCCAAAGCAAGTCATTCTTATGATGGTGCGCACGGATGGAATACAGAATGGCCGCGCATACGTAATATCGGCACAGACAACCAACCGGATTATATGATGACCATGCACGGTTTGTTTTGGCATTTTCCGAAAACGTTTACCGCAGATAAATCTGCCGGTATTCGTCCTCGTTCAAGCTATTTGAAAGTGATAGGAGACTTTGCCCGATGGAATGATGAATTGGTGTTTGGTTGTGATGATTCTGCTCAAAAAGAATTTTTAAACAAACGTAAGGCTAAAGGAAATATAGAAGGTCCGGGACAATCCAACTCAAATCTGTGGTTCACATCTTTGTCCAAGCCGGACGAATTGGGACCCGCTACGGCTGATGGTGCCGTATGGGAAAAAGAAAATGTACAGGCAGGTGCTTATTCAGACCCATATATGTTTGCCGGATGGAAACAACGTTGCTGCTGGATGCAAAATAATGGTCCGCAAAAAGTTACTTTCACATTTGAGGTAGATTCCAAAGGGACTAACATCTGGAAGGAACTGACAGCCGTGCAAGTGGAAACTGGACAGTCGGCCTATCTTCCTTTTGCCGCTCAAGAGCAAGGCGAGTGGATTCGCGTGAAGACGGACAAGGATAGCCATGTTTCTGTAAGCTTTGCATATACTACACCCGATTTACGTACTTCCACTTCTTCCATATTTAAGGGATTGTCAGAAGTATCGAAAAAAAACTCTTTAGGAGGATTGCTATATGGTCTTGGCAACAACAGAAGAGCGTTGGGAGTATTGGCTTCGGATATTAAAAATGGCAAAGTAATAGAGAACGGATATTATGAGATGAATGATACTTTAGCTTTAGTACGCAAGAATGATCCTCAGACTGCAGATTTTATCCGTGAAAAATTTGCAATTCCCCACCAGGTTGTTACTATTGACAAATCTTCGATTCTGATTGTTGACGATAGACAAAGACGCTGGCGACTGCCGTTGGGAGACAAGAATTATACAACATTGATTGAACAAGATGCAGTACGTATTTGTCGTGAAGTAGCTACAGAACGTGATTTATTTAATTGCCACGGTACTTTTTACGAATTACCGGCTGAAAATGCTGATGGATATGCAAAAATCCGTCCGATTGCTTCTCATGATTTTCGGATTAATGATTACGCTTCTTACCGTGGAATGTTGGTGATGACAGGCATTGACCCAGCAAAGAAAAAAGACAATGAGCACATTATCGTATCGGAAGATGAAAAAGCAGCCGTATGGATAGGGGTTATTGATGACTTATGGCAGCTGGGCAAGCCGACAGGTAAAGGCGGTCCATGGAAAAACACATTGGTAAAATCGGGAGAGGTCTCCGATCCTTATTTAATAGGTTTTTATGACAAAAAAGAAATGATCTTATCGCATAATTCTTCCGATTCTGTTGATTTTACTATTGAAGTGGATCCTATAGGTAATGGTAATTGGATAAAATATATGGTGCAAAAGGTGAAGGCCGGTGAGAAATGGGGATATACATTCCCAAAAGAATTTCAAGCCCGATGGATTCGTTTTTCTATAAATGCAGATACGGAAGCTACCGCTTGGCTGAGTTACGAATAAAACATTTAGAATCTGTTTAAATATTCTTCATTTTTTTCTTCTACTTCTTCTGAATTCTTTTCGAGGATGTTTTGAACAAAGCTAATACTGAACAAAATTCCAAGTTGAATGTTGCAAAAACAACAAATCATGTTCGGTTATCTCCCAGAAATATTTAGCAGATTGGTTGATTTTAACATAGAGATCAGATATAAACAGGAAATAACTAATGGTTATTTCCTGTTTATTCGATAAGTTTGCAAAAAATAATAGCAGGACCTCCCTAAGTTCCTGGAATTTGAGCAAATGACATCATCCTAATACAAAGAAGAAAATTATGCATAAACCTCAAATCTTAGTTTTAATCATTGGTTTGTTATACCACGTTTCTTCGTATTCGACAAACGCTTTGAATGTAAATGCTTTCTGCCAGCATTCGATTACACAATACAACATTGCGGACGGATTATTGGAGAATAACGTATTGGATATTAAACAAGACCGGTATGGATTTATTTGGATTGCCACTACGTCTGGCGTGAATCGGTATGACGGTCGGAAATTTTTAAGTTACCACAAAGATTCGGACAACAGGTTATCCAATGATAATGCCCAACGTTTACTTTGGGCAGCCGAGCATAATATGTGGATTGCAACATCTGACGGACTGAACATTTTCCGTTATGATACAGATAGTATGCAAGTTATCAAAGCAGACGGAAGGAGTGGATTGACAACCAGTGATATTGTAGATTTTTCACCTTCACATGATGAAAAAGGCATTTGGATAGCTACTTATGATCAGGGAATAAACTATTACGATTATGCCCTGCATACCTTTTCTCCTTTCAAATTACCGGATGAAATTGTTGACATTCATCTTTGTCGTATATATGAAGACAGTAATAATAATCTTTGGATTGGCACGCAGAATAGAGGAGTTTATTGTTATTCTCTTCAATACAAAAATGTGAAGCATTATAGAACAGGAAGAGTAGATTGCATCATGGAAGATTCCCGTGGGACAATTTATATCGCGGCTGGCAGGTTGTTCCGTATTCTTCAAGGGAGTGATATATTACAGAAAGTTAATTTTAAAAATGAAAATCGCAATGATGTACGCTGTGTCGTAGAAGATGAGGATGGAATGCTGTGGATTGGCGGTAAAAGCTGGCTGGGATATGCTGACGTGGACGCAAATGATGTCACAGGTGCATCATATCATATAAACAAAGTGCTGCAACAGGGTACATATTGGGGGAAAGATTTCTCCAATGTCATGTCCCTCTATTTTGATAAAGATAAGAACCTTTGGATAGGTACGTATGGACACGGTCTGTATATGCTTTCGGGAAAACAATCTTTTTTTCACAGCCTTACTTTCAACCCATTGGACAATCAATCCATTTCAGGCAAAAAGATACAAGCCATAGCCTGCAATGCACAAAGCGGAGAAACGGTCATCAGTATAGAAAACGTGGGAATCGATGTATTGGGGTATGATGGGAAATGCATAAGAAGATATTTGTATGCTGATAGAGAAAAAAACGGTTTGTCAAGTGCCTTCATTACTGCACTGATGTTCGACCGTAAAGGAAATCTATGGGTTGGAACAACGTGGAATGGGATAGATATTTTGCGGAAAGGTGCACAGCGCTTCGAACATCTTAAAGGACTTCCGTCGCGCAATATCCGCACCCTTATGCAAAGCAGCGACGGAAAAATATGGATAGGGACGGAAAAGGGATTGCATTACTGCGATGAAAGGACGATGCATTGCACTTCTTTTCAGCATATAAGCTCATACGATGTGCGCACGATAGTGCAAACCGACACTTGCTCCGTATGGATTGGTACGTATGGGAGTGGTTTGCTGCATTACAACCTCTCTACGCATCATTTGGAACCTTATGTCATGGAAGAAAAACAAGGCCACTATATCTGGCAGATGAAAGCGTTTGGCGATTCTTTGTGCTTGTCCACCCGAGATGGCATTTATGTTTTTTCTGTCAGCAAACAAAAATATGTGAGCAAGAGGGACAAAAGCACGGGATTAGTGTCCGATGATTTTACTGCCTTTGAAGTCAATAAGTCCGGAAACCTGTGGGCTGCTTCCAACAATGGCATATCTTATATTACTCCGGATACAGCATGGACTTTTTCCGCTGCGTATGGCGCATTGCAGAATCACTTTTTTGACAGTGACTATCTGCATACGGATTCTTGTGATTGGTTATACTTTTGCGGATACGATGGTATTAATGTTTTCCCCGATCGTCCTGTCCCCCATCATTCTAAAACATCTTCCATTTTGATTTATTCATTAAAACTGTTTGGTAATGAGGTTCGCCCCTTTCAGCAAGTACCCTATGGAAATCCATTGAAAGAAAGTATGATAAACACTCGGGAAATAGAACTGAATTATCAGCAATCTTCTTTCACGCTTGAATTTGTGAAGCCTGCTTACAACCACGAACCGAGCCATTATATTTATACGCTGAAGGGATGCGACACATATTGGAACGAACTTAAAAACAGAGAGATTGCCTTTCGGAACTTGCCGCCGGGGAAATACGAACTTTATATTCAAGAGAAAGACACTCCTGAAGAAACAGCCCGATTATCCATAGTGATACGACCTCCTTTCTGGAAGACAACGGGTGCTTATATATGCTATGCGATTGGTTTCATTATCACTATCTACCTGCTTTGGCGCATTTCAATTGCTCGGATGAAAATGCAGCATAAATTGATTATCGAACGAAATGAACGGCAGAAAGAAGAAGAAATATATCAGGCAAAGATGCGGTTTTTCACTAATATTTCGCACGAAATAAAAACACCGCTGACTCTGATCCTTACCCCACTGGAAAATATGGAATACAAACGCTATCCGGAAATAGCAAATACATTGGATTTGATTGTTAGAAATGCACGCAAATTGCAACAGATTGTGAATCAACTGCTGGATTTTAGAAAGGCGGAATTGAGCAGAATGAAATTAAAAGTTCAATACGGGAACTTAACACAATATATCCAACAGATATCCGCTTCGTTCGAATCATTGAGTAATGAGAAACAGATTAATTTGAGTTTCAAAAGTTCTCCGCTGGCATTGAACGGATGGTTTGATAAGGACTTTATAGAAAAAATCATGTTCAATTTGCTTTCCAATGCTTACAAATTCACACCAGAAGGGGGTGACATAGCCATAGAACTGAATTTGTTGAAAGATGCCAAGGAGAGTGCAAATGACAAAGTGCAACTTATTGTAAAAGATACGGGATGCGGCATTTCCAAAGAAAACCAAAAGCATATTTTCGAACGATTCTACCAGGTGGAAAATGGCATGAAAAACCAGCATGGTAGTGGTATCGGGCTGCATTTGGTATACAATCTTGTGATTTTGCATCAAGGAACTATCCGTGTGAATAGCGAACAAGGGAAAGGCGCCGCTTTCATCGTTGAATTTCCGAATAATCAATCGGCATATCCGATTGACTGCCGGGAAAACATGTGCGGAGAAAAGAAAGAGGAAACAGAACTGTTGTATGTCACCGAACAGGCTGGAGAAAAAAAAGAAATAACCGTATTGGTTGTAGACGACGATACTGATATGAGAACCTATATCGGTTCGCTGCTTGCTTCGCGTTATCATGTACTGATGGCGGAAAACGGAGAGTCGGCACTCCAATCATTAGGGCAGAATGAATGCGATGTAGTTGTGTCAGACATTATGATGGATGGTATGGATGGACTGGAACTGTGCCGGAACATCAAGAAAAATGTTGAAACATCACACATTCCGGTCATTTTGCTTACAGCTAAAAGTTCTATGGAAAGTAGAATTGAGGGGTTGGAGAACGGAGCTGATTCTTACATAACCAAGCCTTTCAATAGCCAGCACTTGTTTATCCGCATCGAAAAGTTGATAGAGACTCGTGAAATATTTAAAAAGAAATTCTACCAAATGAGTGGGTACAATATCAGCCATATAACAACGGAATCTGCCGACCACAAACTATTACAAGAGATAACCAACTATATCGGACTGCATTTATCGGAGCCGGATTTGAATGGTGACAAGATAGCAAATGAGTTCTGTTTAAGTCGTATGACACTGCACAGAAAGTTAAAAGCACTTACTGGCTGTTCTACTACGGAATATATTAAAACTATTCGCTTGAAGGAGGCGGCCTATCAGATAGAACATAGTGAAAAAAGTATTTCTGAAATCTGTTATGAAGTAGGATTTACTGCCCCATCACACTTTTCTACCAGTTTTACTAAACAGTATGGAAATTCCCCAAGCGATTATTTGAAACAGTTCCGAAAACAAAAATTTTACAATAACAAATAAAAAATGATGTATGAATAAAAAAATACTTATTTTGTTTATGCTACAATGGCTTTTGATGCCTATTACAGCCCAAATATCGTATAGGCAACGCATCTGTTTAAATAACGGGTGGAGTATTAAGCCTGCTTATAACACTAGTGCAAAAGGGTTCAAAGAAGGAATTACTTTACCTCACACATGGAATGCAAATCACGTATTTGAAGGAGCCGATTATGAACGTACCATGATGATTTACCGGAGAGACTTGAACGTTCGTCCAGAATGGAAAGGAAAACGTCTGTTCCTTTATTTCGAGGGAGTAAACGCTGTAGCACACGTTTTGGTTAACAAAAAAAGTGTAGGTAGCCATTATGGTGGATATACAGGCTTTTGTTTAGAAATAACTGACCAAATAAAAGCTGACAGAAAAAATATGGTAGAGGTATATGTATCCAATGAATATCGCACTGATTTAATTCCGTTAAGTGGTGATTTTAATATCTATGGAGGTATTCATCGCCCAGTATATCTACTTGTTACAGAGCCTAATTGTATTTCACCTCTACATTTTGGAAGTACTGGGGTGTATATTCAACAAAAAAAAATATCACGAGAACAAGCTAATTTTGAAGTTAGCACTATTTTTTCCTTATTAAATGTAAACGAAAGGCTGACTGTAAAAACTACAGTGATGAATGCTAACAGAAAAATATTGCTCGAAAAAGAAAGCCCATTAACAAGAGGACAAACAGAAATACATCATTCTTTTTCTTTACCGACTCCCATTTTGTGGAATGGCAAGAAAAATCCTTATCTATACCGAGTTAGAGTACAATTAGTACAAAAAGGCAGAGTAATTGATGAGATAACGGAACGTACTGGATTTCGTAGTTTTCATGTAGATAGTCAGCAAGGATTTTTCTTAAACGATAGTTACTTAAATTTGTATGGTTTTGGTCTTCATGAAGATTACGCTGGTAAAGGCAGTGCTTTAGCCGATAATGACTATCGTACTGATATGCAGATCATTTTAGAATCGGGTGCTACTTCCATGCGTTTAACTCACTATCCACATCGGAAAATTATGTACGATTTATGTGATGAAGCGGGAATTGTACTTTGGACGGAAATTCCTTTTGTTGGTCCTGGCGGCTATGATAGTCCCGGATTTTTAGATAGTGAAAAGCTGAAAGAGCATGTTCGGAGTATGCTGCTTGAAATGATTTATCAGAGATTTAATCATCCTTCGATCTGCTTTTGGGGTATTTTTAACGAACAAAACCAGAAATATGATGATCCTGTACCCTTTATTAGGGAATTGAATACATTGGTACACCGGACTGACCCTTCACGATTGACTACTTTTGCGACTTGTGTGGATCAACAACGTTTTCTTGGATGCGCTGATGTTTTTGCATGGAATCAATATAAAGGTTGGTATGGTGGCATGCCCAGTGAAATAGGTACATTTATGGATGAAGTATTGTCACGTTCAGAAGGAACTCCCGTAGGTTTGTCGGAATATGGTGCTGGAGCTAATGTCACCCACCATGAGTTCCCTGTCCGGAAGCCAAATCCTGTTGGTAAGTTTCATCCAGAAGAATGGCAAACTTTATGTCATGAACAACACTGGGAACAGCTCTATACTCGTCCCTTTGTGTGGGGAAAGTATATTTGGAACTTTGCCGATTTCAGTTCGGCTATACGTTATGAAGGTGATATGAGAGGAATAAATGACAAAGGGCTTATTACTTATGACCGCCAAATAAAAAAAGACGCTTTTTATTTCTATAAAGCAAACTGGAGCAAGGAACCTATGATTTACATTGCTAATCGGCGTTTTATAGAACGTACAGATTCTGTTATTAACGTTAAGGTTTTTACTAATAAAAAAAATGCAACTTTATTTGTTAATGGCAAAAGAGTAGGAAAAAAGAAATGTGATATTCTTAATCGTATTGTTTGGAAAAATATCCCCCTATTAAGAGGAGAAAATACAGTTCATGTAATAACTACAGATAAAGGGAGAATAGTTTCCGATACTTGTAAATGGGTGATTAAAATCAAACAATAACAGTTCTGATCTAGTTTTTAATGGCTTTAGTTACATTCAAACTGGATTGCCAATACGATTATAAAAATGATAGGTTTCTTATTGATCTTTATTGGGATATCAATTGTTGTGATTTTATCCAAAGTTGTACAAATCTAGATATGGCGCTTTTTGGAAAATTATTAACCGGGCAAAATGATCTTTTTTTCACAAATTAGATGATACATTTTCTTCAGATTGGCTGAAAATAATTGTTATGTTTTCATCAGTAATTTCCAGATTAATATCCTGCAAAAATTATTGAAAGATTAGAACCTGTTTAAAAATGGTTGAAATAAAATTTTAAGAAGGTTTCCGTATCTGCCCAATAATATCTTTATTTGAAGTGACCAAACTTATAATAAAGATGTATCCGACAGATTTTACGGAAACCGAGTGGCAATATATAACAAAAGAGCTGAACCTGCAAACCAGAAAGCGAAAATATGATTTGCGTATGATTTGGAATGCCATATTTTATTTAGTAAAAACGGGTTGCCAGTGGCTTATGCTTCCCAAAGAGTTCCCCAAATGGGAATCAGTTTATTACTATTACCGGAAATGGGATTCTCTCGATGTTCTCGATTTGCTTCTTGACAGATTACGTGGTCGTGTCCGGGTAGAGCGGAGTCAAAACATGGAACCCAGTGTAGGCATAATAGATAGCCAAAGCGTTAAATGGGGCAATAACCAGTCTCTGAACGGAGTTGACGGCAATAAAAAAGTGAAAGGCGTCAAACGCCATATTGTTGTAGACAAGAATGGCTTCCTTATTGCAGTGATGGTTACAGTAGCCAATATTCATGACAGTAAGGCTGCTTATATGCTAATGAGGGTATTGAAAGAACTTTGTTCGGGAATAAAAGTCATATTGGCAGACGGAGGATATAGGGGAGAGCTTATTGAGAACGTCAAAAATAAATTCGGTTATGTAATTCAGGTGGTTATTAGCGCATACAAAGAACAGGGATTCAAACCTATTCACAAAAGTTGGATTGTAGAAAGAACATTTTCATGGATAGAAAATGACAGGAGGCGCTGCCAAAACTATGAACTAACATTCGATTCGGCAGAGGAAATAGCCAAAATATCAGCTATAAATATTGAACAGAATTTAAACAAGCTCTTATAATTAAAGATATGAAGAAATATTATGTTTTCATGAGAGTAATCTGGCTTGTACTAGGCCCTTCCCTTTATGGGAAGAACTATCAGTTGGAACTTACTCCGAAAGTTGTTAGGTAAGTTGTAACCTCGGTCACAGCATAGCAACTGAAAACTTATTTAAAGATGGATGAAAAGCGACATTGGAAATCACACGGTGATTTAAGTTGGAAAAATGGTGTGTTTCTATCAGCTCTTGCCACTTGGGCGGAGTTTGGTCATAATGAGAAGTTTATCCAATGGTATGAGCATGTATGCGAACGGAACTGTTATCAATTATCCAGAGGATTCAATCGTATATATCATGCAGATGACTTGGCTGTTACACTAATGTATGCCGAATTATACGAAAAAAGAAGGGAAAATAGTATAATCCATCCTACAGTCACACGTTTGGAGTTTATCATAAACAAATATATGGTTTAGAGTTGAATTTTAGACCTATAGGCCAATGTGGTAAGATTCTGAATTTACACGTGGATACTCTGTTGGTTGAACAAGAATTTAGTATCAAAGAGCTTCCGCAAATGGTAGGAATAGAATCGGCCTCTTATTTCACCAAATCTTTTAAAGAGGAATTTGGTGTTACACCTTCTGCCATGTTGAAAAAACTAAAGAATAACAATACAAAATGAAAATATTGATATGAAAGCCAAAGAATTAATAGTCTTGATATGTGTATACCTTACGTGTAGTCTATGGAATAGAGCAATGGCGCAGGAAAGAATCAGTGCCGTCATTAAGCAACGAATAATAGAAATGAGTGTAAATGGCAATCTTAAAGAAAAGAAATATTTGCAACTGTTATCACAAGTGCCTCGTGAATCAGTCATGTCAGATCAATGTGTGGTAGAACTGTATCAAATGTTTTCAATGACGGATGATGAATTGGAAAAGAGTTTGGCTACTTTACAAATTGACGGTTCCTGGAGTGACATCAATTATCTGGATAAAAAACGTTCTGGCTGGGAAGTAAAAGAACATGCAGAACGAGTGTTGTCGTTATGTAAAGCTTATTACCTGAAAAAGAGCTCCAACCAAAAAACGGATGCGTTGGCTAAAGCCATTCATTTAAGTATGAATTATTGGTTTAAACATCAATTTAGATGCCCTAATTGGTGGTATAACGAGATTGGCATTCCTCGAACATTTGGTCCGGCATTCTTATTGTTTGAAAAAGAAATGTCTACCGAGGAGAAAAAAAAGGCGGTGAAAGTGATGTCAATGTCACGATTCGGGCGTACCGGGCAAAATAAAATTTGGCAAGCGGGCAATGTGCTTATGCGTGCATTATTACAGGATGATGATAAGTTGGTATGTGCGGCTCGTGATACAATTTGTTCAGAAACTCTTATCGGAAAACCGGAAGGGATTAAACCTGACTGGAGTTTTCATCAGCATGGACCTCAACAACAATTCGGGAATTATGGGTTAGCTTATTTATGTAACTTGAGCTTTTATGCGAGACTGTTTACGGATACTCCATTAGCATTATCAGCAGCGCAACTAGACATACTGACCTCTTTGTTATTAGAAGGATATCAATGGATTACTTGGAAAGGGTATATGGATGTGAATGCTTTGAATCGCCAACTATTTCATAATGCGGACATTCATAAAGTGTTTAGTTTAATCTTTGCAGCCTTTAACTTAGAACAAGCTTGCACACCGGAGCGGCAGCAAGCAATTCAAGCATTTATCAAAAGAAATATATCAAGAAAAGAAAAAAATGATTTCTGTGGGACTAAACATTTTGATTTTTCTGATTATACTATTCACCGTACTCCCCGATGGATGGCTTCTGTACGTATGGCTTCCGAACGAGTAATTGGTACAGAACTAATAAACGAAGATAATCTGAAAGGATATTATATGGCTGATGGCGCACTATATACTTATGTGCGCGGAGATGAATACCACAACATTTTTCCTTTCTGGGATTGGAGAAGAATTCCGGGAATTACTACCTATGAAAGTAATGCCCCTATTCCTAATCCCAACAAAACCGATTCACGGAATCATAGTTCTTGCGTTGGCGGAGTTACTTATCAAAATACAGGCATCACTGCCATGCAACTGAAACGCAACAAATTGAAAGCTAATAAGACATGGGTATTTACCGATGATTATGTATTATGTATGGGAAGTGACATTCACGCAGACAGTACAGCCACTATTATGACATCCATCGACCAACGGTTCTGTAAAGGCAAAGTATGGACCGCTGATAATAAACGTTTTTTCCATGATAACACCGGATATATCATATTACAAGCGGACACTTGCATTGCTCTAACCGAAAATAAAGAAGGGCAATGGAAAGATTTCATGGGAATGTATAAACCCGAAATTCTAAAAAGCAATTTATTCTCTATTTATCTGAAACATCGTAGAGATATGCCCGCATCATATGCCTATCTGACACTTCCAGCTACCACACAACAAAAAGTCCGGGAGTTTGACACCGCATCCATTCATGTTATCCGCAATGACAAAGAAGCTCAAGCGGTTGTTATCAAAGACTTATGTTACATTAGTGTTTATCATTCTACCCAAATACTAATAGAAGGTCAGAATCCGATAGTTATATCAGAACCGGGAATTTATATTGTTCATACCAAAAAAGGAGATTTCGTAGCTCATAGACCTTTTAATCGAAAATAACATCAGAAATGACAAAAGCA
>ERZ826016.2873-NODE-2873-length-12692-cov-3.249031_pt1 | contig 12692 bp, 9 predicted proteins | sample MGYA00519872_ERZ826016 | MGnify/ENA primary metagenome ERZ826016 (study PRJEB31778, sample SAMEA3449218) | human gut metagenome | biome: human gut; feature: human-associated habitat; material: faeces | place: United Kingdom | collected 2010/2012 ... | reverse complement strand
GAAGTTCTATGCGCAATTTGCCGATGTAGTGGTGTTGGCTCGTGAACTGAATCTGGAGCAGGTGGCGGAGATCTACCGGCAGATTCAGGAAGAGCATATCTGCGGTCCGAGTGGTGAGCTCATTCGTATCGAGATGTTCTGCCACGGTGCGCTTTGCATGGCTGTTTCGGGTAAATGCTATCTGTCATTGCACGAGATGAATCATTCGGCCAACCGGGGAGCTTGCATGCAAATCTGTCGCCGTGCTTACACCGTCCGTGACAAAGATACCGATGTAGAGCTTGAGGTTGACAATCAGTATATCATGTCGCCGAAAGACTTGAAGACCATTCACTTCATGAACAAAATGATAGATGCCGGGGTACGTGTGTTCAAGATTGAAGGCCGAGCCCGCGGTCCCGAATACGTACGTACTGTCGTCGAATGTTATAAGCAGGCCATCCGGGCATATCTGGATGATTCGTTTACCGACGAGAAGATTGCGGCATGGGATGAACGTCTGAAGACTGTATTCAACCGGGGATTCTGGGATGGCTATTATTTGGGACAGCGTTTGGGCGAATGGACCAAGAACTACGGGTCGGCAGCCACTGAGCGTAAGATATATGTGGGTAAAGGCATCAAATACTTCTCTAACATTGGTGTGGCCGAATTCTTGGTTGAAGCGGCAGAGGTAAGTGTGGGTGATAAACTGTTGATTACCGGACCTACTACCGGAGCTGTGTTTGCTACGCTTGACGAAGCTCGTGTAGATCTGAAACCGGTGGAGACTGTGAAAAAGGGAGAACACTTCTCAATGAAACTGGATAAGATACGTCCGAGTGATAAGTTATATAAATTGGTTTCGACCGAAGAACTGAAAAAATTTAAAGGGCTTGAATAAAATGGAAAAGTATATCTATGAACTTACTTTAAAGGTACGCGACTATGAGTGCGACCTGCAAGGCATTGTGAATAATGCGAATTACCAACATTATCTGGAGCATACCCGTCACGAGTTTCTTTCATCGGTAGGCGTAAGCTTTGCAAAACTGCATGAAGAGGGAGTCGATCCGGTGGTAGCCCGCATCAATATGGCTTTCAAAACCCCGTTGAAGAGTGGCGATGAATTCGTTTCCAAATTGTATATGAAGAAAGAAGGCATCAAATATGTATTCTATCAGGATATCTTTCGGAAAAGCGATGATAAAGTAGTCGTTAAGTCGACCGTAGAGACCGTATGTGTCGTTAATGGACGCTTGAGCGACAGTGAGTTATTCGATCAGATCTTCGCACCCTATCTGCAATGAGTACGGACGAAGAGCGGATATACAGCATTGCTCTGACACAAATACCGGGTGTGGGGCACATAGGTGCCAAGCGCCTGGTAGACGGTATGGGAAGTGCTACCGATGTATTTCGCTACCGTACCGAGCTGCCCGACCGTTTGCCCGGAGTGAACCGGGCGATAGTCGCGGCATTAGACTCCCCGCAGGCCTTGAAACGTGCCGAGCAAGAATATGAGTTTGCCCGGAATAACCGCATCTCTTGTTTTACACTGGCAGATGAAGATTATCCTTCCCGCTTACGGGAGTGTGACGATGCTCCTGTCGTGCTGTTCTTTAAAGGGAAGGCCAATCTCAATGCCTTACACATTATTAATATGGTGGGGACCCGTAATGCGACAGACTACGGGAAGCACATTTGTGTCAGCTTTCTGCAAGAGTTGCAGATGCTGTGTCCGGATGTGCTTGTAGTCAGTGGATTGGCTTATGGAATCGATATCAATGCCCACCGCTCAGCACTGTCTGTCGAACTTCCTACTGTGGGGGTATTGGCTCACGGGCTGGATCGCATCTATCCGTCCCTTCACCGTAAGACAGCTATCGACATGCTTCGGCAAGGCGGATTGCTGACAGAATTTCTTTCCGGAACGAATCCGGATAAACACAACTTCATAAGTCGGAATCGCATTGTTGCCGGTATAAGTGATGCTACTATTGTGGTGGAGTCTGCCGCTAAAGGCGGTTCGCTGATTACAGCGGATATTGCCGGAAGCTATCATCGCGATTGTTTTGCTTTTCCCGGGCGGGTCACGGACGAATATTCAAAGGGATGCAACCAGTTGATACAAGAGAACAAAGCTGTTTTGCTGGAGTCTGCATCGGACTTTGTGAAAGCAATGGGCTGGGACAGCGATTTGAAAAGTGTCAAGCCGGAAACCGTACAGCGAAACCTCTTTCCGGATCTGTCTGCCGAGGAACTGAGAATTGTCGATATTCTCGGAAAGCTGGGCGATCTGCAAATAAACGCATTGATGGTTCAGGCCGATATTCCCATTAATAAGATCAGTGCTATTCTGTTTGAACTTGAAATGAAAGGCGTTATTCGGGTTCTGGCAGGAGGAGTTTACCAGTTACTCAGATAAAAAAGGCAAAAAAAAAGGAGTCACGCCTGACTCCAACCTTTTGTTAACCTTAAATCTAATACTATGAAAAAAATCACTGTACAAATGTAGGTTTCTCTTATCTATTATCCAAATATTCTTCTTAATATTGGCTCTCTTTGAGTTTCTTTTACTGTTTTTTACTGTTCTCTTTTACAAGTGGGCTAAACATCGGCAATAACTCTTTTGCTTTTAACCTCCCTTCACTTTCCTTGAAAAGCTTTCTTCATTAGGTTCCCACTCTTCATAGTCTGACATGGGGATGTCGGGAGGTTTAACATGGGGGTGTCGGACGGTCTGACACCCCCATGTCGGACAACGTATGTCGTAGAGACAAATCTATTTTCTTGCCGGGATAAGTAAGTCAGGTGGTAAGTAAGAAGATTTAAGCAACGGCAGTACCCACTTTTAGAGGCCGACATTGGCCGGAAAGCTACCCAAGTGCGGGGGTGCTTCACCGCCAAACTTGCAAATTCCTTTCAATCGTTTCACAGAAGCATTCAGAGCTTGTATTTAGCTTTGATTAAATTATTATGTATCGATTTGAACTTCTATATTTGTATTGCACAAACAGACAAATTATGGAAAACCGTATCTGCATACTGACCCTTTTTGTTTTTCTCTTTCTGCTTTCGGGAGAAAGCCGGGCCATGGTAGCAATGCCGGATGCCTGGATCAGAATGATGATTGGTGTAAACCAGAAGGATTGGTCGCTGTTACGTGAAAGAGTGCAGGCTGACCTCCACGTTCCGGATCGTGAGGATGTGCTGATGTTGATCGATTATCACCGCGATGACCGGATGAAATGTGAGAATTTATTACGCAGGTTGAACGGTGGAGAAGCATACCGCTATATTATGAATAAAATCTTACCGCTTTTATATGTATACAGAGAACATTCACCTGTACCCATACCGGATGATAAAGCTGCCGGTGTGTTTTTGAGTACGGTGAATGTATTGCCCCGAGTGAAATTCGTACATCCTCAGCCGGTGGTCCCGGAAGAGGGAAAAATAGAAACACCAGTAATAATAGAACAGAGAACAGTGCTTGCACTGAAAAACAACCTGCTATACGACCTGGCATTGGCACCGAATATAGAGGTGGAAATACCATTGAACAGACGCTGGTCGGTCAATGCCGAGTATAAATGTCCGTGGTGGCTCAATAGTAGCCGGGAGTTTTGCTATCAATTGCTTTCGGGAGGCGTTGAAGGTCGTTGCTGGTTGGGCAACCGGAAGCGGAGGAATCGCTTGGCAGGACATTTCATTGGAGCTTATGCCGAAGGGGGAATTTATGATTTCCAGTTTAAAGGAGACGGCTATCAAGGAAGATATTATGCAGCTTCAGGGCTGACTTATGGATATGCAAAGCAGATTGCACGGCATCTCTCGTTTGAATTCAGCCTGGGCATAGGTTATCTGACTACGGAGTACAAGAAGTACACTCCTTATGAGGGAGACTTGGTTTGGAAAAGTAGTGCACGCTATAACTTCATAGGCCCCACCAAGGCAAAAGTATCTTTGGTGTGGCTTATAACAGCAAGGAGATGATAATGAATGAAAGATATAACAAGGTTGCTTTGCATGGTTCTCCTCTCGTTTCTGGTGGTGACGGGATGCAGCCGGCGGGATATTCTGGACGATTATCCGGTGAGTGGTGTGGAAGTGCGGCTGGATTGGAGCGGAGTGACGGAGAAGTTGCCGGAAGGAGTTCGGATTATTTTCTATCCGAAAGACGAAAAAGGTAGAAAGATAGATACGTATTTGTCGGTAACAGGTGGGGAAGTAAAAGTTCCTTCGGGACACTACGCTGTTGTTATTTACAATTACGATACTGAAACGGTCTTAATTCGTGGAGAGGAATCTTATGAAACCATTCAGGCTTATACCAATTTTTGTAAATTGGGTATTGCAGGTACAGAAAAGATGGTTTGGGGACCGGATCCGCTTTATGTGGTAAATATAGATGATTTGGATATACAGAATAGTGAAGAGACATTGATTCTGAAGCTGAAACCAAAATTGGTGATAAGAACTTACTCCTTTAGTATCAAAGTGCAGGGATTAAGTAATGTTTCAAACGTGATAGGGAGTATTGGTGGGATGGCAGATCATTATTTTTTAGGAAAAGCTTATGCTATGTGCGATGACTATCCGATTAATATTGACCTGAATGTGAAAGCCGGGAAGATAGAAGGGGTATTTACCACTTTTGGATTACCGGAAGCTATTATTACCCGTTTAGAAATAAAACTTCCGGTGATGAACCTGATGATTATTAAGGTGGACAATTCGGTACAGGAGGTTAAGATTAATATAACGGAAGCTGTACAAGAACCTACCGGCGGTGGTGAAGGAGGAGAAGGAGAGGAAACAAAACCGCCGGCATTGGTTGAAGTTGAAATAGAAGATGAAATAAAAGTAGATGATGTGGAAACTCCTCCAAGTGGAGGTGGTGGCATTGGTGGTGATGTAGGAGATTGGGACGACGAAACGAATGTAGAGTTGCCTGTTGGATAAGAAAAAAGAAATACATACAAATAAAAATATTAATAACTTAAAAAAACATACTATTATGAAGAAGATTTTATTCGCAGCAGTCGCTGCAATGGCAATTACGGGTTGCTCACAGAATGAAGAGATTGAAAAGGCTGTACAGCCGGTGGAAATTAGTTTCAATACGGCAGTAAGTAAGACAACAAGAGCTACGACTTTAGTGAACTCAGCTTTTACAAAGTTTACGGCGTATGCCTATTCTACTACTGGGGCATTTGCTGATGCTACAGAAGTTAATGCGCTGATATCTGGAACTGAATTTGAATTAAAAGAAAGCACATGGGGCAGTGGTAGCTCTGTATTCTATTGGCCGGCAACAGATCAAGTAAGTTTCTTTGCTTTTTCACCTAACACTACAGAACAGTTTTCTTGGGGAGCAGCTGCTGCTAAAACAGCGCCTACACTGACCTATACTGTGAAAGATGCTGTGAAAGATCAGGAAGATTTGGTGGTAGCAGAAGCGATGAATAAGCAAAAAGCTACGAGTGGTTCCACAGAAGCGGTTGCTTTAAATTTTAAACACGCGTTGACGAAGGTTGGTTTTAAAATAAAAGGAGAAGGAAGTGGTGTTACTTACACTTTAAATAAAATAGTTATTAATGCCAAGAAAAAAGGTGTGTATACTTATGGGGCTACTTCTACTACTAGTGAGACAACATTAGGTACATGGACTATTCCTAGCGATGTTACAGCTAATACAGCATATACTGTCGAACCTACTAAGGCACTTTCTATTACAGGAGCAGATAACGGTGGCACTGCGAACGAGACTTTGGTTGGAGCAGATTACACAGCCATGCTTATTCCTCAAGATTTAACTGGCGTTACATTCGAAATTTACTACAAAGCTGAGGCTGGTGGTGCGATATTGTGTGATAAAACAACTACTCCGGAAGAAATTACATTTGCCGATGGAACTTGGACTGCCGGACAAAGTGTTGCTTACGTATTGACGTTAAAAGGCGTTGAGAAGATGTCTATTACCGGTTCAGTTGCTGATAGCTGGGATTTCACTGAGACTCCTAAGTAGTATTCGATACTGTCCATCATTTTGTGTAAATAGAAAACTTCAGGATTCAAGTATAAAACTTGAATCCTGTTTTCAAATATGGGACTATCCATAATATTATAATAAATGATGCATTTGATAGCCCTGTTCAAGTAGGGCTATTTTTTTATTCCTTCTTTTATTGTCTTTCTAAATAATTCTCTTACATTTGTCGTAAACATACAAACAAACACACCCGTATATATGCCCAGCTCCGTTTGTGGAGATCCCATGATGTGTCAGAACTGCAAAAAGTCAGTTCCTAATGCCATTTTCCATGTTTACCATAGACGTGGTTTCCATTATCCTGCACAAAAATGTGAGGAGAATTTCATTTTGTTTCTTATCAAGGGAGAAATGCTGGTGAATAGCCGGGAGTATGCCGGAACAATGCTTAAAGCCGGAGAATTTATGCTTCAGCCCATCAGTTCGAAAATAGAAATGCTGGCCATGACCGATGTGGAATGTATCTATTATCAGTTTAATCAACCTGAATTGTTTTGTGATATCCGGTATAATCGTATCATGAAGGAGACTGATCCTCCGTTAATTCCCTCACCCTTACCCATTATTCCCGAACTTCAACATTTTCTTGAGTCTGCACGTACTTATCTGAGCGAAAAGAAGATTTGTCGGGATCTCTTATCATTAAAGCGGAAAGAGCTTGCTTTCATACTCGGTTATTTTTATTCGGATTATGACCTGGCTTCCTTGGTACATCCTCTCTCAAAATATGCTTCTTCGTTTGAGTGCTTTGTATATCAGAACTATAAGAAGGTGAAGACTGTTGAAGAGTTTGCTAAACTTGGAGGATATAGCCAGACTACATTCAGGAGGATTTTCGATAATGTTTTTCATGAGCCGGTGTATGAGTGGATGCTTAGCCGCCGCAAAGAGGAGATCATTTACGAACTTCAGAATACAGAGGCTACCATCTCTGAAATCTGTTATAAATTCGGGTTCGAATCTTTACCGCATTTCTCAAACTTCTGTAAAAAGTCATTTGGTACCTCGCCACGCAGCATTCGATTGAAGCGTTCATCCGAATGAGACAGGCCTCTGGAAGAGAGATTTTTTTTATCATTGTATTTAGGTATCGGAGTTTCGGTGAATACCTAAATATGGTGATTGTCGTCCGGTGTCGATATACGTACCTTTGCGGACTAATTAAACAGAGTGATTAATGAACCACAAAGTGTTGTACAGAGTAGCTTTATTCTGTCTTTTTTCTATGCTGTCAGCCGTTCTTATGCATGCCGGCGAACAGCAACAACAAAGTAAAGGTATAGTGACAGGTCGAATCGTCGACCAACAGAAGCAACCTTACTATCCGGTTGCAGTTGCCATTGAAGGTGTTTATATTGGCGGATATACCAACGAGAATGGAGTTTATCATATCAATGATGTGCCGGCGGGCAGTCAGACGATAGTTGTATCGGGCATAGGAGTGAAAACTAAAAAGGTGCCGATACATGTGACTGCCGGAAAAGTGAACCGGATTCCGGACATAGAGATCGATACCCAGGCGGAAGAGCTGGAAGAAGTACAGGTGATTGGAAAATCTGAAGCTCGCCGGCAGCAGGAGCAGGCGTATGCCATATCGGTACTCGACATCAAGAAAGCGTATAATAGCGCTGCACCTCTCAACAAATTATTGAACAATGTGTCGAGTGTCCGTATCCGTGAGGAAGGTGGTATGGGGTCTAACTATAATTTCAGCCTGAACGGATTTTCGGGCAATCAGGTGAAATTCTTTTTGGACGGAATACCGATGGATAATTTCGGATCGTCTTTTAACCTCGCTAATATCTCGGCTAACATGGCTGAGCGTGTAGAGGTATATAAAGGGGTATTACCTGTAAATCTGGGTGCCGATGCCTTGGGAGGAGCGGTGAATATCGTCAGCCGTAAAGATGCCAATTATCTGGATGCGACCTATTCTTTTGGCTCTTTCAATACTCATAAAGTCTCGGTGAATGGAGCCTATACCCATCTGAAAACAGATTTCACGGTGCGTGCCAATGCTTTCTATAACTATTCCGACAATGATTATAAAGTGTTTGTGCCCATCATTGATCTGGCTACCAATAAGAAGATAGACGAGCGGTGGGTAAAGCGCTTTAATGATGCCTACCGGTCAGGAGGTATCCGCCTGGAGACGGGAATAACCAATAAGCCTTATGCCGACTATCTGCTTGCAGGCATTATTCTTTCGAAGAATGATAAAGATGTACAGACTGGTGCTACGATGGATGCCGTTTACGGTGGCGTAAAAATGAAGAGTGAATCTGTGATCCCTTCTATTCGTTATAAGAAAGACGATCTGTTTCTTGACGGACTTTCGCTGTCACTTTACGGAACGTATAATTCTGTAAATACTTTCAATGTGGATACTATCGCCCGCCGTTACAACTGGTTGGGAGAATCCGTTCCGTCTACTTCTGCAGGAGAAGGGTATTATACGGATTCCAAGATAAAGAACCGCGAATGGTTAGGAAACGGAAACATCAGTTACGTGATCGACGGTCACCAATCATTGATACTGAACCATGTGGTTTCTGCTATGCGGAGAACCATGAATGATAAAGTACGGCCGGATGATGAAAACAACAATGTACCTCAGCAACTGACTAAGAATATCACAGGCTTGGGATGGCAGATCCGCTATGATCGTTGGAATGCCAATGTATTCGGAAAGATGTATAAGTTGTACAGTTCTACCTATAAGCGGTTGGATGAATATACAGAGAATGCCCGTTGGGAAAAAGTGCGGGATCATAAAACCAATTTCGGATACGGTGCGGCGGCTACTTATTATATCTTACCCTCTTTGCAGGCTAAGTTCTCTTACGAGCATGCCTATCGTTTGCCGGAAAGTATCGAAATGTTTGGAGACGGGTTGATTCAGCAGCGGAATCCGGATTTAAAACCGGAAAGCAGCCGGAATTTGAATCTGGGGTTGAGCTTCATTCAAACTTTCGGGGCCCATCAACTTTCGGCTGATGGAAACTTCATTTATCGTTATACGACAGACTTTATCCTGAAAGGGGTCAGCCTGACCAGTAACCCGACTACCGGTTACGAGAATCTGGGTAAGGTGTTGACAAAGGGTGTTGAGGCTGCTGTCAGATATAACTATAAAGATCTGTTCCATACGGGAGCCGGTTTTACTTACCAGGACATTACCGACCGGCAGCGATATGAGAAGACGAAGGACAGCTTTGTCGGCGAAGGTATCACAGAGAATATTACCTATAAAGAGCGTTTGCCGAACATCCCTTATTTGTTTGCTAATGCCGATGCAGGGGTTCGTTTTCACGATTTGATTTGGAGAAACTCTGTGCTGACGTTTGACTATAATCTTAATTATATTCATTCGTATTATCTTTCGTTCCCGGGCTTGGGTGCAAAAAGCTCTAAAAAAGTAATCCCCGAACAGTTCTCACACGATCTGGCATTGGGGTATTCAATGGACAACGGAAAGTATAGTGTGGTTGTGGAGTGTACCAATCTGACCAATCAAAAGCTGTATGATAACTACCGCTTGCAGAAACCCGGGCGTGCCTTTAATGTGAAACTGAGATATTTCTTTAGTAAATAAAAAAGTCTGATGATTACAATGTATCGAATTTATATGTATCTCCTTGCTGCCTGCCTTTTATTGGGTGTCACGGCATGTGAAGAAGAAGGATTGGGAAATGAGGAAACTCCTTTTGCTCCCTATGTACTCAGCCTGGGTATCAATTCCAATGGGACTACCACTTATTATGTGGTTACTGCACCCGAATTAATGTCCGGAACAATCAATGCGGTGGCCAAAGGTATCGAGCAAAACGGATATCGTGATTATGAACAGGCCGGACAAACGGTGTTCAGTATTGGCGGACTGGGACTGACCAGTGCAACCGGAATTGTACGTGATGCAAACGGCTATCTGACGGAGCGTGGAGACTTTGTCTTTAACAGTTCGCTGAATGCGTTTACACAAATGGACGGGCAGAACATGATCGGCCTTGAACTTCCGGCTAATAAGGAGAGTGGGGACCAAATGACCTTATATACCGTAAATATCAGTGATGTTTCTATCACTTCTCAGGTCAAAGCTCCGGTATTTCCGCTGAATCAACTCGAATGGCCGAGTATCACGGGTATGTGTTATAGTGAAGGTAATGTGTACGTTACTTATTTTCCGATGAACCCTTCCACTTTTGAGACTTTATATACCGATACTACTTTTGTTGCGGTATACTCTTATCCGGATATGCAGTTTAAGACATTGATGAAAGATACGCGTACCGGTCCTGCCGGTTCGTGGAATGCATTTAACGGTATTTTTAAGGTAGAGTCCGGCGATATGTACATCATGTCTAATTCTGCCATTGCCAACGGGTTCTCACAAAGTACCAAGAATGCTGCTTTCCTTCGTATCCCTAAAGGTGAGACGCATTTTGATGACTACTATTTTGACTTTGAGACGGTTTCGGGAGGATTGAAACCTGCCCATATCAAATATATCGGTAATGGTCTGGTATTTGCCGAGGTCAGCACCATCAGTCCGCAGACATCCGCCGACCGTTGGGGAGATAAGAGTTTGAAATGCTGCATTATCGATCTTAATAATAAAACGGTACGTGACATTAAAGAGATTCCGGTGCATAACGGAGATGGCGGACGGCGTTTTGCCGCTCTGGTAGACGGAGGTTATGTTTATCGTCCGGTCACTACTTCAGAGGGTACTTACATTTATCAGGTAGATCCTCAGGCGGCTACTGCGGTCAGGGGAGCTAAAGTTTCAACCACGTTTGTCGGCGGTTTCTTCCGTCTGGATTGATAGGAGATGAATAAGACTTTTCGGAAGGCTTGTGCGAAACTTCATTTATGGCTTGGATTGCTTTCGGGTATTGTGGTATTCATAGTCTGCATCACCGGCTGCATGTATGCATTTAAAGACGAAATTACCGATGCCACACAACCTTGGCGCTTTGTAGCTCCATTGGAGAAAGAGTTTTTGCCGCCTTCCCGCTTACTTGCGATAGCGGATTCTGTCATGGGAGGAGCTTCGGCCACAGCCATCACTTACGGTGAAAGATCGGATGCGGCCTGGGTGGACTACTATCAGCCGGAAGCAGGGATGAGTACTGTTTTTATCAATCCGTATAGCGGACAGGTATTGAAGTCGGTAGTGAATCATAACGGTGATTTCGATTTCTTCCGGTTGGTGCTTAGCGGGCATCGCACTTTATGGCTCCCCAGGGAGATCGGGAGTCCGATTGTTGGTTACAGTGTATTGATTTTCCTCATCACCCTGATAACGGGAGTGATACTTTGGTGGCCCAGAAGCTGGACACGCAAGGCACTTGTGCAACGGTTGACTCTGAAACGCCCCTTTACCTTTTCAAGGCTTAACTTCGACCTGCATAATGTTGCGGGTTTTTATGCTGCATTGGTGCTGGCCGTATTATGTTTTACCGGATTGATATTTAGCCTGAATTGGTTTAGCAGAGGCGTGTACAGCATCACTTCGGGTGGTGAAGAGTTGAAGCCCTACGTTTTACCGGTATCCGATACATTGCAGGTTGTCAATCGTGTGACAAACCCTTTGGACAGACTTTATACTCAGCTACGGCTTGAAGAACCTGCTGCCAAGACCTTTTATTTTGCTTTACCCGGACAAGCCGATGGTGTTTACCGGGTCAGTGTTGTACATAAAAGAGGGTCTTACTACCGTACCGATAATTTGTTTTTTGACCGGTATACACTGGTTTCTTTGAAAGGAGCCGGTCCTTATGCCGGTAAATATACCGAGGCCTCTCCCGCCGATAAGTTCCGTCGTATGAATCTGGAGATTCATGACGGGCGCATCTGGGGGCTTCCCGGTAAAATTATAATGTTCCTTGCGAGCCTGACGGGTGCTTCACTTCCTGTGACCGGCTTTATCATCTGGTATCGTAAGCGCCGTAAGAGATAACACTGCTCTCCATATACAAAAATTCACTTCTGAAAAGACCTATTCCCGACGCGTCATTTTCAAGGGCGCTTGCCGCGTCATCGGGCGAACCGATGTTTGCATAGAGCATAACCCTGTGACCGTCCAATGTAATATTTTCCATTCCGACAAGCCTGTGCAGGCGTTCGCGGTGTCTGCGCTCTTTATCAATCTTATACCGCTCTCTCTCCGTCACCTCGGCGGTCGGCTCGATGTATAAACAGCCCTCGTCACCATCGGCAATTGCATCCATTTTGTCATACGCGTCGGACAGAGCGTTCCCGAGTGTGATAATCGCCGGAATATCCATTGCGCGCGCAAGTATCGCTGTGTGCGACTGTGCCGAACCGAACCTTGTGGCAAAGGCGACAACGCGCTCTCTGTCAAGTCGCACGGTTTCGCTCGGCGTAAGTTCATCGGCACAGACGATTAATTTTCCGTCGTCGGATAAGCCGTCATCGCTGCCTTTTTCGTTTGTGAGAATCGAAATAAGCCTGTCCGATATGTCCTTGATGTCCGCCGCGCGGGCGCACATATATTCGCTGTCCATTTCCGAAAAGCGCTTTGCCAGCCGCGCCGAGGTCTCCGATACTGCCCATTCGGCACAGCATTCGCGGTCGGTGATTTCTCTTTCTGTGTCATCGATAAAATCCCTGTCATCGAGCATCATCTTGT
>ERZ826016.2871-NODE-2871-length-12699-cov-12.924786_pt1 | contig 12699 bp, 13 predicted proteins | sample MGYA00519872_ERZ826016 | MGnify/ENA primary metagenome ERZ826016 (study PRJEB31778, sample SAMEA3449218) | human gut metagenome | biome: human gut; feature: human-associated habitat; material: faeces | place: United Kingdom | collected 2010/2012 ... | reverse complement strand
AAAACAGTCTGCTCGCTAAGATAATGCAGACCTATTTCAGAGCAACGAAAAAGGGGCGCAGCCGGTGCTTACCTGCATCTGACTGCGCCTCTGATTTCTATCAAATTTTGTTGCTGCTCACACGAAAATGACCTCTGCATTTACGATTTCTGTAGCTCGATTGCGGATGTTATTGCTCCGTTTGACCCATTCCATTGGGTCAGTTGCTTTGAGATTTTCAGTAACATTTTCCTCTTCGGACAGTCGCATTACAATGTCATTGAATAGTGCCTGCGCTTGCAGTTCGATCTCTGTAAGATAGCTGTTCAGCGCCCCAGCAGTGAGCAAATTGTAATAGCGTACATGGTGATGCTTTTTCAGGTACTGCCGATGTCACTGTCCCCATACGCCGATTAGCACCTCGTCCTGTTCTCCAATCTTAAGATTGGGCAAGAAATAGTCGCCCTCCTGCCGGTATGTGCATCCCATTTTTTCAAATTCCGTCATTGTCGTTACCTCCTGCTATACCGTATGAATGACCTTGAATTTTTTGACCTTGGCATTTACGAATTTGAGCAGCAACTCATCAACTGCGTCGGTAAACCGTCCCGCTGCAATGAGCCTGCTTCGCAGGTTATTCAGGCTCTCAATGATAAGCCGCCGTTCTGCCGTATCAAGCGCAAGATAATAGTTTTGCTTCATCTGCCGTTCCTCCTTTGATATTCTGCAATCATTATATCGAAGGAGGTTGCCCAAATCGAATGTGCGAATAAAATTCTAAAGAAACTGTTCGTGTGCGAGATGAAATATATGTGTTTCTGCCGGTTAATTCATTGTTTTATGAAATCCGTTATCAGCACTCGTACCATGACGAATGTTCTTACAGCATTTAGCTGTCAAAGAACATTCGTCATTTTTTATTTGCTAAATAGCGACATCACAGGGGGCGTAGTTCACAACTACGCCTTTTCTTGTATTCACCGACACATCGGGTGTCGGCAAAGGAAGTGCGCTTGGAATCTCGATGGTGCCCACGCAGTTGTAGTGAATGCGGAGCCGCTGCTCCCATACACCGTTGACCTTTTCTGCATTGAACACTTCGATTTTTTCCACCAGTTCATTCAGCATCCGGGGTGTCAGCTTTTTTGCTCTGGTGTACTTGCGAACCAGACTGATGAACATATCCGTTGTCATAGTACGGTTGCTCTGCTTTTCGATTTCGGAGCGGAGCTGTTTGATTTTCTCGGTCAGCTCCTTTTGCTCGTCCTCATATCTCCGGGACATTCTGGAAAAGCGTTCATCAGAGATCTTGCCGGAAACATTGTCCTCATAGATGCGCTCAAAGAGGCCGTCCAGTTCTTCATCGCGGGCAAGGAGAGCTTTTAACTCTTTCTCTCTCAGCTTGCGGTCGGCTTCGTCCGCCTGCTGGGAGTGTCCGATAACAGCTTTCAGAAAGTCGTCCTCGTAGAGGCTGGCAAACTTGGTCAGCCGCCGAATCTCGCCCAGCACCACTTCTTCCAGAAAGTCTACCCTGATGTAATGGGTGGATTGGCAGGTGCCACGGTTGCCCTTGTAGTTGGAGCAGTTGAAATACTTGATTTCCGGGTTGCCCTGATTGAAGTGGAAGTGCAGATTGCAGCCGCAGTCTGCGCAGACAAGTAAGCCAGAGAACATATTGTGTTCTCCGTTGCTGGTACGGCGTTTGCGCATTTTTCCGCGCTTCTGCTGTACCTGTTCAAACACGGCACGTTCAATAATGGGTTCGTGAACATCTTGGAACACCACCCAATTTTCCGGGTCGTTATGAATCCGCTTTTTGTTCTTGTAGGACTTGGAGTAGGTTTTGAAATTCAAAACATCTCCACAATACTCCTGCTGATACAGAAGATGGGTAATCGTGGAGCCATTCCACTTGGTAGCGGGCCGTGTTTTGCTCTTTCCGGGACGGCCGATGCCTTTCTGAATCCAGTAGGCCTGCGGTGTCAGGATGCCTTCCTTTTCAAACTGGGTGGCAATCTGTTCCGTGCCAAAGCCCTCCAACGTCATATCAAAAATGCGCCGGACAACTTGTGCAGCTTCTTCATCAATGACCCAATGCTTGGGATTGTTCGGGTCCTTGATATACCCATAGGGAGGAAGTCCCATCGGTTCGCCGGAGTTGCCTTTGATTTTATTACTGATACGGCGTTTCTTGCTGATGTCGCGGGCATACCACTCATTGAACAGGTTTCGGATGGGTGCCAGTTCGTTTTCTCCCTCGGCCGTGTCGATGTTGTCCGAAACGGCAACAAGTCGGATGTCATGGTCTGGGAAAAATTCTTCTGTCAGCCGTCCGACCTCAATATAGTTTCGGCCCAGACGGGAAAGGTCTTTGACGAACACAGCGGCGGCTTTTCCTTGTTCAAGCTGCTGCATCATTTCAACGAAACCGGGACGGTTCATGGTCACGCCGGAAATGCCATCATCCAGAAAGTGAACCAGATTGGTATAGCCTTTTTCCTTTGCAACTTTGGTGAGCAGTTTCTTTTGGTTGCCGATGCTGTAACTCTCGCCCTCCAAATTATCATCACGGGAAAGACGCTCATAGAGAAAAGCGGTTGCTTCACGGGATTTCTTGTTACTCGACTGTTTCATACTCGCTCCTTTCTTGGGACAGTCGAATAGCAAATTCACTTGTACGCCTATATTATAACACAATCCGCTTTCTCTGTCCGCTGCCTCCCGAAAGGTCATTATAATTTTTCGCTTTCGGATTTCATCAGCCGGAGAAGAACTTCTCCTAAGGTCTGGGAACTTTCTTCTTTGAACACCGGCTCAACGATAAAGGAGCGATTGCCAATACGATAAGTCGAATCCAGAGTAAGCATCTCTGGATTTTTTGTTTTTTCAGGGTTTGTCTTTTTCGCTTGCATCGTAAAAATCCCCTTTCTTAAAAATCAAAAAATGAGCCAACGGACGGCTGCTGGCAGCAGCCCACGGGAATCTCACCCCTGCATTCCTCATGCAGCCCTACTCATTGCCTGCGACGCTCTGAACGCTCGGACTTTGACGGTAAAGGAGTATCAGCCTGCCTGTATGTCATGGCCCGCAAGCAGCCGCGCTTGCATTGCGGCGGGGTGGAGATCGCTCCGCTTTTCAGAGAAAAGCATCGTGGCGCACCCGCCGTCCGGCTCGATACAGACAGCAACGTATCCGTTTGCCCTATGATGCACCGCCATTGTCCTGCGGGCTTTCTTTGTCAAAGAACTAGAAAAGGCATCGTATGGAAAGGGGAACAACACACGATGCCTACGTTGAATCAGGTCAAGTCAAAATCAAGGATAGCAATTATCAGTTTTGCTTCCAGACGATTGCGCAGTTCTTCATCAACTTGCAGACGAGGATAGCCGTCAGAGCCATAGCTCGTCCGAGTTGACAGTGCGGCAATGTAGCTGGAATAATGATGGACTACCCGGCTCACTGCTTCGGAATCTCCTGCAACAGCGGCAGCGATTATTGGGTAAGGAAGCAGCGATGCCCGTGTGCGCGCAGATTTAGTCATCCGCTTCACCTCCCATCAGCTTTTTCAGCAGCCGATAGGCTTTATACCTGCGAGTATTGACCGTTCTTCTGGCCATGCCCATGCACTTTGCTATCTGTTCGTCTGTCATCCATAGAAACCAATGCATCATAAAAATTTCCCGATCTTTTGGTGACAGCCGTAGAAGTGCTGTGGCCAATCGGTCGTTCTCGATTAGCACAACAGCATTTCCCACGGGAAAAGCCGTATACTCCCATGAGCAACGATCGTAAACTGCAAGCTGGGCCACATCTGCCTCGGACAGTTCTTCCAAAGATGCAAAACGTTTTTGATGACGGCTGATCTGCCGATAGCCGTTACATGCCTCGCATTTCAACACCTTTTTGCAGTAGCTGTCAAAGGCGTGCTGCTTGTGTTCGTAGTAGCGGTTTGGTTTCAAGTTTTCACCTCCCCTCGTGCTGGGAGGCAGCTCTTTTCTTCCCCTTTCGCTCACTACTCGTTCACCAACGGGTTCATTTGGCTGATTTTTAAGATTGATATGAAAATTTTTCCTGCCGTTCATAGAATTGTTCCTTTCGTTCTGTTCGGGTTTATAGGCCGGAGCAAAACGAGGCGGAGAACGGCATCCGATACCCAATCGTAGGTTGTAAAAATGCGGGGCTTTATCGGATGTGAATTGAAGTATATAAAAAGCGAGCCACAACTCACTTCTATGAGTATGGCTCGCCTCTACGTTATTTGAATATTTTTTTAATTGGTGTTAGGGCTTTTCGAGTGGGCGGTAAGCCCCATTTTATTTTGCGCTCCTTTATTTTGATACTCTTATCCATATAGCTCTTTGCTTCAAATTATGAGCTATAACTCACACAATGTGAGTTGTATGGTTATTTATATGAGCGATAGCACACCCTACAATGAGGTAGAGGTGATGTATAGTGAACAATCCTCTTGACTTGTTTGCATGGAAAGTGCGGTCAGAACGTAAGCGGCAGCATTTGACACAGAGAAAATTGGCTGAACGGCTCAATATGAACGCCCGTACAATCATAGATTTGGAAACCTGCCAGAGTAACCCCAAATTTGAAACGGTGGCTCTTGTCGCCAAAGAGTTAAATATCAGCGTGGATGCTGCCATTTTTCCAGACATGGTAAATCAGACGGTTTCAAAAACAGTTGTAGACTTCTTTGCCGGGAAAAGTGAGGCGGAAATTGAAAAATATATTGCGCTTTGCAAACAGGCGGAAGCATTTCAAAAAGACGAATAACGCGGCCGGGTTCGATGTGCCCGGCCGCGTTACTGTTTTACCCGTTTGCTATGCGGGCGGATTATGATATACGCACAATGGAACCTCCGCATCGCATACGCTGAATTTTGTTAAGCAAGGCTCCATCCAGCCGCATTCTTTCGGATGTTGACAAACTCCTGATAAATGCCGGGCTGCTTCAAAAGTTCTTCGTGCGTGCCCTGCTGTGCAATCTGGCCGTTGTTAATGACCAAAATCTGATCGGCATTCTGGATGGTATTCAGACGGTGGGCGATTACGAGAAGTGTCTTGCCCTTTACCAGTTCCGAGATGGCCTCCTGAATATAGCTTTCGTTATCAGTATCTACGCTTGCGGTAGCTTCATCCAAAATGATGATAGGGGCATCTTTCAAGATGCAGCGTGCAATCGAGATGCGCTGCTTTTCACCGCCGGAGAGTGTAGCACCGCCTTCACCAACTACGGTCTGGAATCCATCAGGCAACGCCATGATGAAATCATAGCAGCGGGCCTTCTTAGCAGCTGCATAGACTTCTTCCTCTGTGGCGTCCGGTTTGCCTATGCTGATATTGTTGTAAATGGTATCTTGGAATAAGTACACTCGCTGGAATACCATGCTGATCTGCTCCATCAGCTCTGCCAAAGGCACGTTCCGAATGTCCATACCTCTTATTATTATGCTGCCAGATTTTACATCCCAAAGCCGAGCCAGTAAATTGGCAATAGTAGACTTTCCGCTGCCAGAAGGTCCGACTAAAGCAGTCATAGAATCTTTCTTCATGGCAAAGCTGATATGATGCAGAACTTCTTTGTCCTGATAAGCAAATACAACATCGTTAAACTGAACTTCTGGCTGTCCCGGCTGTGCCTGTGCAGGAAGATGCTGCTTGCCCGTGTCGGGAAGTTCAGGCTCATTCAGGACTGCTTCAATGCGGTCAAGAGCTGCATTCATAACGGTAAGGCGAGATGCTTCCCCATAAAGAGCTTTCAGCGGTCCAAAGAGGTCAAACACAAACAACAGAACACCAAGCACATAGGCCAGCGGAAGTGCGCCGCGCTGTTCCAATACAATCGACAAGCCGAAAATCGCCGCAATACCAATGCCGTAAAGGATATTCAGACTCATTGTCCATGGTGTCATTTTCCGCTCAAAAGCAAGGGAGGTGTTTCTGGAACGCTGGAAATTGTCAGTCAGTTCTTCTGATTTTTCGCCCAGCAGGTTGTAGCTCTTGATGACGCCAATGCCCTCCACAAAGGATAGCACCGCATCGGTCAGCCGTTCGCTCTGCTCCTGCCGCTCTGCGGCTTCCCGCAGAGAAACCTTGTTCATTCCTTTTGACACCAGCCATGCCAGAACCGTGACGGCGGCAGCAATCAAACCAAGCTGCCAATTCAGATAAAACATGAACACCAGCAAAACCAGCGAGGACAGCAGATAGCTCATCATGTTGCCCAGCGTATTCATAGCGACTTCTTCAATGAATACCATATCTGTGCTAAGGACAGAGCTGATTTTGCCAATGTTGCCGGAAGTAAAATAGCCCATCGGAAGTTTCCGCAGATGGCTGCCCAGTTCCATGCGTTTGTCCGCAAACATCAAATATCCTGCGGCACTTTGCAGGCTGTCGCTGAGGTAATGAATAAGCATTTGCACCAACACTGCTGCGGCAAGTCCAAGGCCGATATAAAGGCAAGTCTGGCTGGTCAGTGTGTCAGCTGCAAAGCGGCTTAAAACTACAAAGGCAAGAACGATTGGCATTTTTGACAAAATGGATTCCAAAAACGCACAAACGAATGCACCTTGAATACGGCCCTTATAACGGCCGGAGAGTTTCAAAATTCTTGAAAACATCGCAAACATTTAGGCTCCCTCCTTTGCAGTGTGTACTTTCCATTCGGCACTGTCCTGTGCGGCTTTCCACAATTTCTGATATTCAGGGCAGGAGCGAATCAAATCCTGATGCTTACCCGCTGCTACCAATTTTCCGCGGTCGATGACACAAATTTGATCGGCATTCATAATGGCGGGCAGTTTGTGAGCAATCACCACGAGGGTCTTGCCTTTTACAAGTTCTGCAATGGCTGCTTCCATCTTTTCTTCATTTTCGGGGTCAGCATAGGCTGTTGCTTCATCAAGAACTACAATGGGGGCATCCTTTAAGATTGCTCGCGCCAGAGAAATACGCTGACGCTGACCGCCGGAGAGCATTTTTCCGGCATCGCCTGCCATGGAGTGAATGCCCTGCGGAAGTTTTTCAATGAATTCCATGCACTGAGCTTTCTTTGCGGCCTCTATTACTTCTTCATCCGTTGCAGTCAATCGACCAAGCCGGATGTTTTCCAGCAGAGAAGTATTAAATAAATACTGATCCTGCGCCACATAGGAGATACGACTATTCAATGCTTCAAGGCTCATATCGCAAAGTTTCTGTCCGCCGATGGAAATGCTGCCTTTTTGCGGGTCATAATAGTGAATCAGCAGTTTTGCCAAGGTACTCTTGCCGGAGCCGGATTCACCGACAAGAGCAGTTTTTTGTCCAGCCTTTGCCGTAAAGGAAACATTATGGAGAACTTCATCCTCAACCACCGCGGGCTTTCCATCCGGGCCGGGCTGTGTTGTCTGGTAAGCGAAAGAAACATGGTCGTAAGTAATGGTGTCATCCATTCCATGGAATCCATCATTTGTCTGCTGAAGTTCCGGCGCATCCAACACCTGCTCCAATGCGGAGATTTTATAGTTGAGCTGGGGCATGGTTGGCAGAAAGCCAAGAGACTTCAGCAGTGGCATACCGATACTCAAAGAAAGACACAGCACCAAAATCAAATTGGGCAGAGCCGACCAGCCGCAGAGGACAAACCATGCACCCACAGGCAGGGTCAGGATGATGGTACAAGGAAGCAGGCTGCTGTAAATCGCCATCCACGGCCATGCCGCCTTATACCATGCCAGCGTATAGTCCCGATAATCTGATATATCTTTGCGGAACCGTTCGTAAGAATCTGCGTCTTTATTGAAAACCTTGACGACTTCCATACCGTTGATGTACTCAATAATGGTATTGTTCATCTTTTGCCCGGCCATATAGTAAGGTCCCATTTTCTTCATACCAACGGAATACATCGTCATCATGGCAACTAAGCTAAGCGGAATGGATGCCAAAGATAACAGTGCCAGCTTCCAGTCTACAAAGAACATTGCCACATAAACTGCAATGGGAACCATCAGGTTGGCGATGCCCTCCGGCATAGAGTGTGCCAGCAGAACTTCCAGACTGTCTACATCGTCCACGAACAGCTTTTTCACGGTGCCAGTGCCTTTGTCCTGAATAACACCCAGCGGCAGTTTTTCAAACCGTTTTTGCAGAGCCGTCCGCAGGCGGAGCAGCGTGTCATAAGCTGCTTTATGAGAGAGATTCAGGCCCAAGCCATAGAAAAGAGCTTGCAGCACCAGACATACCAAAACCAGTATGACATGCTGGATGATAAAGGAAGCAGTGATTGCCTCCCCCATGACCAGCGGTGCAATTACCTGATATGCCAGCACAAAGGGAAAAACACCCAGCAGAACACTGACCAGCACGATGGCTGTTGCAACATAGAGGCCTTTTTTATGAGGTCCGGCATATTCAAATACTTTTTGGAACATAAGTCCAACCTCCTATCATGTGAAATATTTTTCAGAAAGAGATTTCAAAACCGTTGGCGATAACTGCTGATTTTGAATTGTTCCATCATCATCCAGCTGCACAACCTCTGTGCAGGTACGGACAATAAATTCAAAATCATGAGAAACCACGAACACGATCACCCCGGAATCGGAAAGCTGTTCAATCAGCTTGCTGACACGCACCATAGAATCATAATCCAAGCCGCTGGTGGGCTCATCGAAGTAGATTGCGGGGCTGTCCTTTACGATTGCCACTCCGATGGTGACCCGTTGTTTTTGACCGCCTGAAAGCGATGCTGGGTGTCTTTCCCGATAGTCCGACAGTTCCAATGCGTTCAATACTGTATCTATTTTTTCTTTGCAATCTTCCTGCATTCCAAGGGAAAGCTCTTCTTCCACGCTGCTGGCAAAGAGTTGATAGTCTGTATCCTGCATAACAAGATAGGAAAGCGACCGCCGCTGCCGGGGTGTGAGCTTTTGTCCATCAAAACAAACTTCTCCATGCCGCTGCTTCAATAGACCAGTCAGAATAGACAGGAGCGTTGTTTTTCCGGCACCATTATGGCCTAAAATGCCTATCACGTCCCCTGAATGAGCTTCAAAGCTGACATTTCGGAATACATCCGGTCCTTTCTTGTAGGCAAAGCCTAAATCGTGGACTTCTAGTAAGTGCGTTGTATTTTGAGAATGCGGCTTTTCCTGATAATGCTCTGCATCACGTTCCGGATATGCGGTCCGCAGACCATAAGAAATTCGTGTTTCTTCGGGCAAAGAGCAAAACTGTTCCCTTGTGAACTCATGCTCAATTTTTCCATTCTGTATCAGAAAAGCTCTGTCAATCAAATCTCGCAGATAGTAAAAGCGGTGTTCTACTACAAAAATGGTATAGCCGGCACTCTTGAGCTTTTCCATGATTTCAGAAAGCCGTTTGGTGGCGGCATAGTCCAGATTGGCCGATGGTTCATCAAAGATGTAGACCTTTGGGGCAAGCGCATAAACAGAGCCAATCGCAATCTGCTGTTTTTCTCCGCTGGATAACGCAAAAATACTTCGATTCAGGTATTCGACCAACTCCAATTCTTTGGCTGCGTGTGCAATCCGATCAATGGTTTCCTCACGGGCCAGTCCGAGATTTTCACAGCCGAACGCCAATTCTCGTGTGGTATCGGTCATAAAAAACTGTGAGCGTGGGTCTTGAAAGACAGTTCCTACCTGTCCGGCCAGTTCGGAGGGCTTCATTTCCAAAAGCGAATGTCCATCCATAAGCAGATCGCCTTTAATTTCACCGGGGTAAAAATGTGGAATAAGTCCATTGAGGGAACGAATCAACGTTGTCTTGCCGCAGCCACTTCGCCCGGTCAGAAGAATAAACTCGCCGGTCCGTACAGTCATGTCAATGCCGTGGAGGGTAAAATCTTTGCTTTCTTCATAACGAAAGCTGAAATTCTGGAATGAGATCATCGTCATACCCTCCACAAAATGATTTTGCCGATTTGGGTCTGGTCAATAAAAAGCAGTCCGACCAAAAAGAGGATACCAAGCAGTGATACCACAATTTCCGGCCATGCAAAACAAATCGGGCGCAGTGCATACCGCTTACATTCCAATTCCAGACCACGCGTTGTGCCGGAGGCCGCCAGTTCATCGGTAACTTTCAAGCAGCGCATCAGCAACGGTATCAAAATGTACTCTATGGTTGCTAATGGGTGACATACCCGCTTCCACACTGTATCGCTGATACCGCGAATATCCATTGTGCTTCGGATTTGCCGATATTCAATCCGTAGGGTAGGAATATAACGGAACATGACCACAAGCGGAATCGTAACTGCCTGCGGCAGCCGCATTCTTTGGAGGGCTACCATCAAGTCATCCATATAAGTGGTCCGCAATATCCAGAACCCCATCATTACAATGGGAATCAGTTTCAGAACGGTCACGCCAAATACGCTCATAATCACGCTCAAAACTGGAACTTGCACATAGCGGAGCAAGGCATTAAGATAAGCCACAACGATATAAGTTATTATCATTTTTGCGGCCCATTTTCCGCCATTACCTAAGGCAATGAACAGCCCATAAACCAGCATGAGCGCAAGGCTGACCACTTCTCCGGCCAGAAAATAACTGACAAAACCGATACAGACTAAGAGAAGAATTTTGCAGCGCGGGTCCAGAAGCGCAGTTCCATGAAGGGGCTGTCGCTCAATAATTTGTTTGATTTGTGTTTCATCCATTCTGATGCCTCCTTATCAACAGCAGAGCGCGGGACTACTTCCAGCCCCGCGCTCTGAAATCAGGCAGCCCGTTTGCCTGCGTTTGTATGATGGATTTTCAGGGGGGCTGTTCTTGTTATTTTACAGAAACGAGTCCAGCCTTGATGAAATGCTTTTTCAATGCTTTCTGGCCGATAAATCCGCCAATCAGGCCGCCCACCAGTCCAGCAGCAACAATGACTACCAGCATGGGAACAGAAGTGATATTGAGCATTCCCTGAATGTACTCCGGGGCAATATTGTTTTTCTCCATTGCGCCAACAAACGCACTTTGAAGAAATTTGATGGGGCAGATAGCACTAAAAGCAAAAATAGCACTGAACAGCGCATAGGCCGCCATCATGGACTTCATTGTGATTTCATTTCGGCCCATGATCAGAAAATCGCAGATGACACCGCCAATTACCAAGCCGATGGGAATGAACCAGAAAGCACCTACCAGCAGGAATAGGATAGCCTGAATTGCGGCACAAATGGTAAACACGCCTTTCTTCGGAACTTTGGCCAGCAGAAGCATCATAACGATGCCATTCGGAATAGCCACAACGGACGGATAAAACACGTTGGTCACTGGGCCAGCCACGCTCATAATAGTGCTGATAATCATGCAGATAATCCACATGAGCGCTGTCAGGATGCCAATGAGAATAAAGTCTTTCGCATTCAACTTTTGTTTCATTTTTATGCCTCCTCGCTTTTATCGAAAAATAAAAAATGCGATGTGGTTATTTAAAACTAACCACATCGCAAATTGTACCAATTTAGATTATCAAATCCAACCCAAAACCTACCCGTTTTAACCCAAAAACAGTCAGAAGCTACTTTTTATGGGTATCAAATCGGCTTTCACGGTAGTTCTTTGGTGCCACACCATATCGCTTTTTGAAAGCGGCGGCAAGATTGCTGGGCTTTCCGTAGCCAACGATTGCTGCAATCTCGCTTACATTTCGGTCCCCCTCCAATAGCAGCTGTGCTGCCTGTGTCAAACGCTGTTCAATTATGTATTGATGAATAGGCATACCATAAAATGATGAAAAACCGCGTGTCAATTTTGTTGTGCTTAAATGCACCAGATGGGAAAGTTCTTCACAGGATGGGGCAAACGCAAGCTGACTGTCTATAATCCGTTTAGCTTCCATAATGGCAGTCCGTTCCGTTCTGGACATGGAAACATTTTTTCCCATTAGAATATCCAATTCAAGGACTTCGCCTAAATAAATAGACAATAGCTCCAGAAGTTTTCCGTCAAGATATAAGTAACCCAATCCTCCACGGTATTGTGTAAATTGGCTTGTTTCCGCTAGAATTTGTTCCATGATGGGGGTCACAGGAACTTTTGAAATGCCATCAAGAAGTTTTTTTTCGTAAGCCGTTGCTTCTTGCCCATCAAAATAATCTGTGAGCAGCTGCGAGAAATAGGCAATCGGAATTTTTATACTCTTAAATGAAAAATTGCTATCCTTTTTATAGCAGGCATATTCGGTTCCACCATGTCCCGCATAGATGCAGGATTCATTTTTTTGAATCGTAATGGAACGCTTTTCATCCATGATGCCCCAAGAGATTCCATCATTCAGGCAGAAGATAATCTGCATATAATCTTTACTGACGGTTCCTTGTACATTCATATCCGACTGGTAACACATTTGCCAATCCGAAAAGATGATGCCGTGCTTGATTTGGGTCTGAGCAATTCGTCCTTTCCCCATATCAGACGGAATATCCATTGAAATCGTTTGGGGCGAATTGGCTATCAGGTCGTTGTATAGCTTACCAAGATAGTGACTTCCGTGCGTCATAGGACGAGGTTCACCTCCCATTTTGGTTAGTCTGTGCTAATTATGATACTTTATTTTTGCATCACAGTCAAGATGTAGCCAAAAGACAGGGTTTGAATTGTAGTATTAGTAGAGGGTACGGTCTAGGGAAGAACTTACAGAGCAAGCATAGGAAGTGTGTACCCACTTCCGTATTTTGCTCTGCAAAACAGCTTG
>ERZ826016.2862-NODE-2862-length-12723-cov-5.290969_pt1 | contig 12723 bp, 8 predicted proteins | sample MGYA00519872_ERZ826016 | MGnify/ENA primary metagenome ERZ826016 (study PRJEB31778, sample SAMEA3449218) | human gut metagenome | biome: human gut; feature: human-associated habitat; material: faeces | place: United Kingdom | collected 2010/2012 ... | reverse complement strand
AGAAAATCATTTTGTAAGTGATACGCAATTTATGCTGTTATATAATCCGGATATAATTGTGACAGACTTTTTGGAGGCTGGAAAGATTGCGGACAGAAATGCGCATGGTTACTGCTTTTTTGCGCTTATTGGCGAATTCCTTATCCCCGGCCGTGGAATAGGCTTCCAGTGGAGCCAGTTATTTATGGGAATGGCAGCGGCAGCATGTATATATATGACATTCAGGCGGCTTTTCCCTAAGGCAAGGCTTATAATACTGTTTTTTGCGGCTTTGGTTGTGTCATTATCACCTATGGCGCTTGGAATGTCGACGCTATGCGGATTAGAGTATGGAATGACGATGTTTTTCATATATGCGCTGTACTGCTGTGTCAACAAGAAATATATACTGATGGTGTTCTGGCTTATAATGCTTGGGACAACCAAGAGCTCGGGCATGCTTGTAGCACTGTGCTTTGTTGGAACATATTTAATCGGGCTGCTTGTGACAGCGCTCAGAGACAAGAAGCGGGGGACACAGGAGAAGCCGGCAGAGGACGATAACAGCTATGACACGGATGGCGATGAGTACAATGTAAAGACCGGAATAGTGGCCATGGCTGCGATAGCAGCGGCAATGTTCTTTGTATACGGTGTTATCAGGGTGTGCGCAGTGAACGGAATAGCATTTTCCGGTTACTACATCAGAATCAAGCTTGCACAGCTGTATGTACTCAATTTTAACTGGATATGGCTTATAGTCGTGCTTATGGGCATTGTCATGGTGTATGCAAATATGCGCGTGAGAAGAACACACAGAATGGAATTTACGCCATGGCTTGTCATGACAGGGTGCTATGCAGTGTATGTGCTGTATCTTCTGGCATATCCTAAGGCAACACTGCCAAGGTACAATATGCTGGCAGACACATTACTTTCCATGTTCAGCGTGATCATGCTCATCAAGCTTTTTGAGAGGAGAAGGGTGATTCTCTCAACACTTACGGTTATAGGTGCTCTTATGCTGGGGGAGACTATGATTACGATTGACCCTGTGAGTGCGAAGCTGTTTACGAATATGGAGACTAACCGTTTTCCGATACTGTATACTGCGGGGTTTTCCAAGGATGAGAAAGCACTCAATGGAAATCTTGGCGATTACGGTTATTATAATTATCATTATACATTTGTAAATGAAGCAATAGATAGTATTCTCAAGGAGTATGCTTCGGACACGGATATAGTGGTGGCTTCATCCGCAAATGAAGGAGAGACACAGTTCCGGCAGGATAATATCAAGTGGGATAGAAAAAAAGGTGAGCTTGTGTACCACAGCGGACAGGCGGATGGCTGCTTTGTGAATGTGAACAGAGTGGCGGTTGACGGTGTCCTAAAGCTTGAAAAACTCCCTGAACGGCTGGTATATATTGAAATTCCATGGAATCGCGGAGATTCTAAGGCAGCAATAGAAAGAATGAGTGAGTTCTATCAGGTTGATGGACCTAAGGTTATGTATGAGGGCTATCAAGGGACGGTACTGTATTATTTCTTCAATCTGAAGGATGAATATAAGTAGAGGAGCTGGAGAAGCATTATGAAAAAATACATTGATGAGATTCCATTGATAATGAAGAATGACAGATCTCTCAATATACTGTTTGTCGGAATGGCGTTGTATTTTGCAATATTGGGAATATTTAACGGACAGTATCTGCAGGCAGTGTATATGACGGCTTGCATTCTGGTCTACCTTGCGGGGGCAATGCTTGGTGGTATTAAGAAGTATCTGCCGATGGTGCTTTCAATTATGTTTATTCCTGTTCTGGTCATTGCGGGAGTGCAGTTTCTGGTGAGCAGGACAATAAATGACGGATTTCTGAGCTTTGCCGCGGTTATCCTGCTGTTTTCCATAGCGGGCTTTACCAATATAACAGGAGCAAAATGTGTTCCGTTTGCACTTGGGGTAATCGGAAGCATGTTTATCTTTGTAATTAATCAGGACAGTAATGGAATAATTATCTGTATTGGGATGATTATTGCAGCAATAATGGTGCTTGACGCAACCTATACGGCTGTATCGAAGTATGTATTAGTATGGTTTATGATGGTCTTTATACTGAAAATGGTTGGTATAGTATTCTTTCTCAAGAATATCCCGCTGAAGGATGGGCTTATGCAGCTGCTGGCAAAAAATGAGGGCTTATATGTTGTCCTGGTGATATTAGGATTTGCAAGCCTTCTTCTCAGGGAGAGACATCCAAGAATAAAGTCTGACAGGGATAAGAAGCATATTCCGTCCCTTAAGAGATGGCAGACTACGATAGGAATAACATTTGCGGTATTATTTTTCTGGGGAATAATGAATATGAACGATATTTTCGGAATGCAGCTGCATGACGGAACTAAGACAGTGACCACGGCATTGCTCTACATTTACGTGTATATAAATAATTTCGCAGGTGTTCTCGACAATATTCTTTCGCAGTGTGGATTCATAGCACTGTTTTTGACGATAGCGCTTATGTGCGCTCTGGCATATAAGGCACTTGATGATTACAGAAAAAAGACGGCAATCGAAGATAAGCTTTTAGGACTTTTTATGATAGGATATATTGTGAGCTTTTTCTATCTGGACTTTTCTGTTACGATGACAATTTTTGCCTCCCTTATGGCGGGATGTATAGTTAATGGAGATTATAAGGCTTCATGACATCATTGATGGAGAATATGGTAAATTTGAGAAAATTTGGCTTTTTGGTTGCATTTTTCTATAAAAAAGCTATAATTTTTATTGTCAGGGATTCAACAATATAATGTATAAGGAGGAACGAAATGGCATTTTGTGAAAATTGCGGCAGACCGCTTGCTGATGGAGAAATATGTAACTGCACACAGAAAGCTGATGGTGGGAATGTCAATCAGAATGTAAGCACGGAGCAGCCGGTTGTGGATGGCGGAAAGAAGAAGGGAAAGAAAGGTCTTGTAATTGCAGTGCTGGTGCTTATAATCGCTGTTGCAGGAGGTATCACCTTTTTCTTACATAGTGCGAATGCATATAAGAAGCCGATTGACAGTATAGCAGGTGCTATAAATAAAAAGACTTCAAGTATAGATTCACTTGCAGCGACAGTACTTCCGGACTTCGCGGCATCGGCATATAAGAAGGCTGTAAAGATTATGAAGACCTCAGATGATTTTGCCGAGGCGTATGACGAGGCTGAGCAGTCAGTTCAGGAGTTTTATGATGAGCTTGATGACAGCTATGATGATGGCTGGAAGATAAAGTTCGACTATGCCGACAAGGAAAAGCTTGAGGCTGATCAGCTTGAAAGCGTTGCTTCAACCTATTCAAGACTGTACACAGCATACTTTGAGTCAGCATGTGAAGAGATTGCAGACTATGATAAGTATGATTATGAGGACTTAGCAGATTCTCTTGGAATTTCCACATCAAAGGCAAAGGATTTATGTAAGGTAGCTGTTAACCTCATGAAGGAATTTAAGGATGTCAAGGTTACAGCAGGCTATACTCTTACAGGAAGAGTTGTTATAAGCGATGGTAGTGATACCCTCTGGAAGTCTGACAAGATGACGGTGAAGGTTATCAAGCTTAACGGAAGCTGGATGATTGATTATTTATCTGTTATGGATGACCAGAATATAAGCATCTGGGATTTACAGAGCATACTTGGAAGTTATTATTAAGATGTTGGGGTCAAAACATGTGCTATAAACTTAGCATGTATAACGTATTATATTTATGCATATCACGACTTTTGGAAGAAGCTTAGATGTTCTTAGAACTCTGTTCACACACTAGCCAGAACCGGCACGGATGCCGGTTCAGAAGCAATGCATACAAGGATGTATGCCTGCTTCGGTGGCGGACGTATAGAAAGCCTATATCAGAGTTCTTAGAACATCTTGCTTCGTACAACGGAGCTGATATGCATAAATATAATACGTTATACACTCGTAAATTAAGTTGGCATGTTTTGACCCCAACATCATTATTAAGCCATTAATACAGATTAATAGCCATATAAAAAGAACCATGTCCGTACCGGATATGGTTCTTTTTGTACACGGAAATCAGTTGAGGTAAAGTAAATTATCACGCTTAACGTACAGTCTTAATATAATTGTTGTAGATATCCCAGAGAATATCATTGTCTGCCAATGAATCCATTCCTGTCGCAAGTCTTACGCCGTCCTCCCTGCCGTCATAGATACACCATTTTCCGTTAAATTTAATCACGGCAAGAGTGAGCTTGTCTGTCTTGCCGACGGTATCGCCGGTCTTGTTGTAGAGAACATATCTGCCGGTAATGTAGTAGCCGGAGCTTAAGCTGAATTTTATACAGCTCTCACAGCGGGAGCGTATTATATCACATAGCGATGAAGCTCGTCTGTAGGAGATTCCCATGGAATCGGCGAAGGTCTGGATGTCCTCTTTTCCCATATTGTCGATAGTGTCAATTATCTGCTGATAGGAGGTGGCCTGGGCTTCAATTTCATTGTAGATAATGGCAAGCTGGCTGTCATCCATCTTGTCCTTGGTTCCTGTTGTGTCGAACTTCATTTTTATGTCGCTTCCACCCGAGGCGGCATTATCACGATAATATTCTTCAAGCTGTGCCGGAAGATTTTCAAAATAATTATAATAGGTGTCGGAGTTGGCAATTATCTTGTATGCCTGACTGTAGGCTTTTCTGTCCGATGATGAATAGATAAGCTTTAACAGCTTATGTGTATCTGTTTCACGATTGTTATAAATGCTGCAGATGTCCCGCACAGGCCGCATGTAGTCGACATTGCGTATCAGGGCAAATATGCCGAATGAGGCAGCACATATAAGAATGATGGTGAGAGCTGCTATTATTATTTTTTTGGCAGGGCTTGATTTGGCATTGGCGGCGTCCTTATGATGGTGGTGATGATGCGGCTGCAGGTTTTCGTTTTCATGTATCTCGTTTTCAATGTTCATGTTCTTCCTCCGTAATAGCGTGGCTTTCTATAATATAGTTGATGGTGTTGTAAAGGTATGGCTTAAGACCATCAATATCCAATGGGTCATTGTAGAGAATGGCGCTGTAGGATATTGAACTGATAAGCTCTATTATCATGAAAAGCATTATCTCAGGTTCCTTAAACTGTATACCGGAACGCTCGATGAGTGAATAGTAGGCCTGCCGGAAATCTATTGAATCATCTGAGCTGTTGGTTGTCAGAGCCTTTTTGAAAATAGCCCAGCTTAAGTTCTTTGATATAAAGGTCAGCAGAGCTTTATTCTCGGTGAACTGGTTGATGACATTGTCCGCAATAAAGAGAAATGTCTTTTTGAAGCCTTCAAGCCCTGAGTACTGCTCCTCAATCCGGGATTCTTTTAAAGCCTCCAATGCCTTGCTCAGGACAAGCCCGGACTGGTGGCTTATAAGCTTATTGCGGATATCATATTTATCCTTAAAATAGAGATAGAAGGTTCCCTTTGCAATGCCTGCCTGTTCTGATATCTCGGAAATGCTTGTTTTATTGACTCCCTTTGTTGTGAACAGCTCAAATGCTGTGTTAAGCAGCGAGAGCCTTTTATGCTGCTTATTTTCTTCAGCCTTACCCATAACAATGTTCCTTTCAAAATAACTCTTTTTCTATTTTACCCCATTTCAGCTATTTTTCAAATTAAAAAATTATTATTTTTTAAATAAGATGCGGCAAAGCTTAGCAATTCAATATGAAATAGCTGGAAAAGTATCCGGGCAGGTGTTACAATAATATATTATAGTATTTTAAGGATTACGGTAGATTGTATATATTAAGGGTTGAAGGAAGGGCAGGCAGATAATGATTGTACTAAAGAGCACGGCAGAGCTGCACCTTGTTTTTAATAAATTGATAAAGACGCTTTCTGTTCCCGTTGAGTGGAATGGAAATTTTGTCATTTCCGGTAATTTTCTGATACTTCCAGGAAGGGAGCGCTCGGTTATATTCAATTATGATACAAGAAGGGTGACTACCAATCTTTCGGATGATAAGCTCAGCCGGAAAGTGCCGGAGCCTATAAAGGAAGGCTCTGGTCTTATAAATATTTTTAACCTTGTGCTCTATGCATTCGGAAAGTGGGGAGCACTTAAAGGTATAACGGTTGAGAAGGATTATAAGAAGATAAACACGCTTGTTGGTGCGGTGTTCGGTGCCTATGGTGTGTCAGCCGACTATACTGAACAGCACTGCTTCTGGTATAAAGATGGAACAAGAATCACGTATGAGGATGTAATCCAGCTTGCGATTGAGAGCGAACACAGACAGCCTGAGTCTGAGGAGGATATAGAGGAGGAGACAGGTCTGTGGCACAGCACAACCTGGAAGCTTGATAACCAGAGCTTCATATTCGAGAAGCTGCCGATGGCACAGCGCAGAAAAGGAAGAATAGGACACAACTTTTACAAGGTAGGCTATGCCTGCCCTCACTGCGGTGAGAAGCTGTACATGGCATCCTTTTCCGGCAGGGAAAAGCCTGTTATCGACACAGTGGAGGGACGTGTACAGCTTGCGCGCGCCTTCTTCTGTCCGTCATGTGTCATATTCTACACCCCACTTCCGGAAGCAGGGCTTGAGGATGAAGAGGTTTATTATCTGGATTTTGATGGCGATAAGACCGCCGGGAATGACTACATGGAGATGCTTGGAAGGCTGGGAACACGGGAGGTCAACGGTGATTTCAACAAATACGTTGACCGCGTCAATGATGAAGGCAGAACAACAACCAGACAGTCACTTAACGGAATCGACAAGGGAATAAGCGATGAGCGGAGAAGCCTGAACGGAATCGACAAGGGAATAAAGGATGACAGAAGAAGCCTTAACGGAATTGACAAGGGAATAAAGGATGACAGAAGGAGCCTTAACGGAATTGACAAGGGGATAAAGGATGACAGAAGGAGCCTGAACGGAATCGACAAGGGGATAAGCGATGACAGAAGAAGCCTTAACGGAATTGACAAGGGGATAAGCGATGACAGAAGGAGCCTGAACGGAATCGACAAGGGAATAAAGGATGACAGAAGGAGCCTTAACGGAATCGACAAGGGGATAAAGGATGACAGAAGAAACCTTAACGGAATCGACAAGGGGATAAAGGATGACAGAAGTGACCTTAACGGAATCGATAAGGGAATAAGCGATGACCGCAGAAGTCTTAACGGTGTAAGAAAATTCGATGATGAGAATGAACAGATATCAGATAAGGTTTCCGGCAATCCGGACAAAGAGGATGTTTTTGACATTGTACATGAGAAAGCTGCTGTAATGGCAGATATAGACGGAACCGGGGAGCTTCATACATACAGGAAGGATGCTTCACATGTACGGTGCAAAGACGCAATAAAGTCAAGCAGACGTAAATTAAGGATACGAAGGCTGGCTGTGTTATTTAAGTCATTCAGCATAGTTAAATGGTTCAGACGTAAGGGCTATGGGAAAGCATCGGAGGAGAATTCCGACAAAGAGCCATATAGGAATGCCGAACGTATAAGTGCTCCGGGTGCAGTGACGGCTTCTGATGGAAGGGCAGGGTACACCATGAGAGAGGAGGCTGAAAGCGCTCCGGCTCAGAGAAGGAAGCTTGATGAGCTTCTGGAGAAAACAGGAAATGCCACAAGAAAAGATATTGTTGATCTGCTTGATAAGGTAAAGGCAGGTCATTTTGACAAGACAGTGCAGATGGAATATGCCGGTAAATTGCAGGAGGACATAGCAGCGCTTGACAGGAGACGTATAGATGAAGCCTGCAAGGGATACCTTGACTATAATGGTGAAGAGCTTGAGAAGCTTTATAGTATGATAGAGGAAGAAGAGTTCCTGCCGGAGATTAAGGCAGCAGCACTTGATAGTGTAGCCGGAAGATTATGGAAAATCAGAAACGAGGAGGCAGAGCTTCTTGTAAAGCGCATTAAAAAGAGTCTATGCGAAAATGGTGTGTCTGAGAATCATGCGTTATATTTTTATCCGGCAATGGAGATACTTGAAGGAAGGGCGGATACACATGTTAAAGACCATCTTGAATGCGCAGTGGATTCATATGCACCTGGTCTTGGAAAGTATGAATATCCTGTTATTATGGAGGATACGACTGGAAAACAGAATGGAAAACGGGGTATGTTTATAACACCGGATGCCATATATTATGGTAATTTTTACACGTATGGACATATAATGGCAGAAAATATTGAAAGAATTGGGTCATACACTGGATTTATGGGCAGGTATGTGATAGTATATCTTGACGATGGTTCAAAAATCCGGCTTTCAAGTGTGATTGCTAAGGATGAGCTTGAAGCATATGCCATGACCTTGAATGATTTTGTCATATATCTGAAACAAAAACCGTTTTCGAGAAAGGAGAAGTATCTGGCTAAGGAGAGCCATGATGTAATATGCTGCTTCAGATGCGGCTATGTGTATAAAAATATGAAAGAATGCCCGAAATGTGGATATAAGTTTAATATATAGATATTTTGAATATAATAATTTTAACCTGCCTAGAGGGTGCGGAGGATGAAAGAATGACGTCTGGTAATAGAAGTGACGTAAAAGAAGATGCTTACAGATATGTAGGTGTAACAGATATACAAAGGGAATGCAGGATTCTTTACCTGGCATGTGCTGTGCTGCATGCGGTGATGGCGCTATGCTTTATGAAGCTGGAGATAAATATCATGCTGTATGAGAGTGCTGCTGCTGCGGTATTCTATCTGATCGGAGCGTTTGGAATATGCAATTCCAGACATACAAGAAGATGGATCATTATGTTTGTCATTGAGATTCTTCTCGATGCTGTGCTGGGTCAGCTTGTGCTTGGCTGGGGATATGGATATATACTATATGGAATGATGCTGGTTCCTATAGTGTACTATTTCTTTTACCTTGACAATCAGACACAGAAGACGTATGTGCCCCATTGTATTGCGGTTATAGATCTGCTTGTTGTGACATCAACGGCATTTATTGGCGGAGAATGTAATCTGGTTCCGTATATAGAGGAGAAATATGTTCTTGGAATTTTTATGGCAAACGCTTTATTTTCGATAGCTGCGCTGATTTTTTACTGCAGCAGGTTCATATCGGAAATACACAGCAAGACAAAGCATCTTGCCTATAGGGCAGACTATGATATGCTCACAGGTGTGCTTAACAGGGATGGCTTTATAAATAGGGCGGGAAAAATGCTGAAGAACAATCCTGATACGGAATATATCATGGTATGTTCGGATGTTAAAGATTTCAAGATGATAAATGACATATATGGTGACGAGGTAGGCGACAGGGTTCTTATAAAGGAAGCAGAGCTTATTACAAGCTTTGCGGGACCGGGGTCGGTGGCCGGAAGAATAGGCGGTGACAGATTCGCATTATGTATGCCGAAGGAGCATTTTGATGAGTCACAGTTTATAGATAATATTGTGGCGATGAAGAAGGAATTCTCTACAGGATATTACCAGATGTTCATATATATAGGCGTATATGACATAAAGGACAGAAATGAACCGGTAGGCAATATGTGTGACAAGGCAAACATGGCTATTAAGTGCATGAAGGGCAATTATCAGATGGCTGTTGCTTACTATGATGAGGCGATTCTTGAGAAGGAGCTGGAGCAGAAGAGGCTTATTGCCGAGTTCGACCGTGCGCTTGAGAATAATGAGTTCTGTGTTTATCTACAGCCACAGACAGATGCGGATGGATTGTGCCATGGTGCGGAGGCTCTTGTCAGATGGGCACATCCTAAGAGCGGGCTTATGTCTCCGGGCTCGTTCGTGGACTGTTACGAGAGATGCGGACTGATACACAGGCTTGACGAGTATGTATGGGAGGAGGCCGTTAAGACCTTAAGACGCTGGACGGAGCTGGGGCGCTCTGATCTGCATATTTCCATAAATATTTCCGCAAAGGATTTTTTCTATCTGGATGTATATGAAGTTATCATGGGTCTTGTGGAAAAATATAAGGTCGACATAAAAAATCTCCGTCTCGAGCTTACGGAGACGGCTGTTGTCAATGAGAATGACAATATGGAGGTTATACGCAAGCTGCATGATGCGGGATTTATTATTGAGATAGACGATTTCGGAAGCGGATATTCATCACTTAATATGCTGAAGGATATATGCAGTGATGTGCTTAAGATTGACCGCGAGTTCCTGCGTGAAACGGAGAATGCTGTCAGAAGCAGGGATATTCTTGAAGAGATTATAAGACTCTCTAACAGAATGAATATGACCGTAATCACAGAGGGAGTCGAGACAAGAGAGCAGGTGGACATGCTTACAGATATGGGCTGCCGTGTATTTCAGGGGTATTATTTCTCGAAGCCTATTCCTATACATGAGTTTGAAGACAAATATAATGTTGTGCAGGTAAATTAAATATCTGACATTAAAAAAGAGCGTGCCGGCCGGCATGCTCTTTTTTGCGGTTTGATTTTAACTTGCATTATTTAACCATTATTTTTAAGAAAGATCGAGATGGTATATCATATAAAGCACTGAAGGTGAGGATAAATGCTAAAAACATCCAATAAAAAATTAACAAAGCGGATAAATTTGTGAAAAGTGCATAAAAACAGGAAACTAAAATTGTAAAATGAGTTTCTTGCCGTGACACGGATAATATGCTACAATTTAGGAAACTGAAACAATGAAAATAGTTTCCAGTTGTGGCATGACCGATGGAGAAAGCCGCAGTTTGTTTATGGGCGGAAATAAATTGCGTTAACTGTATTTACAATGAATTTTTTAATGAAAAGCCGCCGGGAAATGGGGATTATACGATATGGCACAGACAAATATAAAGAATGAGATACTTAATGCCACAATAACGGTTTTTAACAAAAAAGGCATGAAATTTACAATGGATGATGTCGCCAGGGAAGCCGGCATGAGCAAAAAGACCATATATGCAGTGTTTTCTGATAAGCAGGAGCTGGTCTTTTGTATGGTTGATTACTGCTTCGACTCAATTAAGGAGAGCGAGGAGCGGGTGATGAAAAATGCCGGACTTACGACAATTGAAAAGCTTCAGGCAATTCTTGGGGTTTTGCCGGAGGGATATAAGGATATAGATTTTGCCCAGCTGTATATACTGAAGGATAAGTATCCAAGAATCTACACCAGAGTTGAAGAACGCTTAGAGAGCGGGTGGGATATGACCATAGAGCTTCTGAAGCGGGGCATGGATGAAGGCGTGGTGAGGAAGATAGACACCGTGATCGTGAAGGTGATGTTCGAGGCGGCGCTTGAGCAGTTCTTTAAGAGGGATGTACTTGTAAAGAATCATATAAGCTACAGCGATGCGCTGGCTGAGGTGGTGGACATTATATGTAATGGGATAAAAATCAGGTAATTGCGAAACGAAGTTTGCGAAATCCGGACGTTGTGTATTGACAAATTTATGTTTTGCAATTAGCTAAGAATATAGAGAAGGAGATGCGGCATGGATAAGTCGAAGGTTATTTTTGGTAATAAGATGAGCAGGGCGACGTATAAGAAAGCCGTCCGCGGTAAGAAGGGCTATGTAAAGAAATTCGGGGATGACAGCAATGTTGACTATGAGCTTATGATAAGAGACAACAAGCACATAGGAGATATTCTCGGCGTGAAGGACATAGTGGTTGCAAGGCCTGGGAAAAATAAAGGCGTACAGACCGAAAAGCCGGATTTTGACATGGAGAAGGGACTGATTGTCGGAAACATAAGGATGGGCTTCGGACATTACAGAATATCCATGGCGATAGCCTCAGCGGCACACAGCATGGGGTACACGCCGTACTGGATGGATTTAAACTCTTTTCCTGATACAACCTGCACGAAGGTAATCAGCGCGCAGAATGATTTGTACTCATTAGGTTCAAGAATATCACAGAAAAGCAGACTTTTTAACAAGCTTGTGTGGGAGCCGGTGAACTATGAGGGCTTCAGAAAGCTCTCCTACAATGCCTGTGACCAGAAGAATGCAGAGCTTATGGCACCTGTGTACAGAAAGGTTCCGAAGGATATACCGGTTGTAGGCACGCATGTGTGGCCGGCGCAGGCTGCGGTTCATGCCGGAATGAAGCATGTTGTGAATGCTATTCCGGATAACTGGCCTATGGCTCTTCATCTTTCGGAGGGAAGCATACACACGATCCAGACACACAACTCCTACCTGGGCTACAGGATATTGAACGGCATGGATGGCAGGAAGGTACTAAAGCCAATGCCTGCCGACAGCCTCGTGTATACCGGACATTATATTGACCATGAGCTTGTGTCCAATATTGAGGCAGACTGTGCTGCCAGAGCTGCCAGAAAAAAGGGCGGACAGCCGATGCGCTTTCTGCTCACCATCGGCGGAGCAGGCGCACAGAAGGAGATATTTGCGGCGATAATAAAGAAGCTTCTTCCGGCAATCAAGGCAGGAAAAGCGGCACTCTATGTGAATGTGGGCGATTACAAGAATGTGTGGGAACAGCTTGTGACGGAAATACCACAGCTTGGACATATAGCCCATGAGCACTTTGACGATTGGGATGAGACAAAGAGGTTTGCGGCACAGGCACTTGAAGGCGAAGTAAGAGGAATCCACGGCTTCTATCACTCCAATATTTTTGAGGCGGTCTACTGCACCAACCTGTTACTGCGAAGCTGCGATGTCCTTGTCACAAAGCCAAGTGAGCTTGCCTTCTATCCGGTGCCCAAGCTCTTCATAAAG
>ERZ826016.2858-NODE-2858-length-12755-cov-2.708504_pt1 | contig 12755 bp, 12 predicted proteins | sample MGYA00519872_ERZ826016 | MGnify/ENA primary metagenome ERZ826016 (study PRJEB31778, sample SAMEA3449218) | human gut metagenome | biome: human gut; feature: human-associated habitat; material: faeces | place: United Kingdom | collected 2010/2012 ... | reverse complement strand
AAAGTCAATGGCAGCTTTAGAACAGGCGGTAAATCATGAACAACGGATTTTTCTGGTGAATCAGATCGATCCATCTTTAGATAAGCCGGAGGAAGAGGATTTATATACTGTAGGAACAGTTGCGAAGATTCTTCAGATGGTAAAAGCCGGACAGGGCGTATTGAGAGTATTTGTAGAGGGTGAGGCAAGAGCCAGAATCACATCTTATATAGAATTTGATGGATGTGTGAAGGCAGAAGTCGAAGAGATTCCTGATACAAATTACCCGGAAAATCCAGTGGAAGAGGAAGCATTTTTTAGAATGTTAGAAGAGGAAGCGCAAGAATTTTCCGAGAAGAATCCGGGATTTTTTGCACCACAGCTTCAAAAAGCCATTGATGAAAAAGAATTACTTCTACTGATTAACGAACTGGCATCCCAGCTTCCATTTGAACTTGGAAAGAAGCAGCAGATTTTAGAAGAGTCTGATGTGAAAAAACAGGCAGAGATGCTCCTTGCCATTTTAAAAGAAGAAGTGGAAATCAGTATCATCCGTAATGAACTTGCAGAAAAAGTAAAGAAAAATGTAGATAAAAACCAGAAAGATTATCTTTTAAGAGAGCAGCAGAAGGTAATCAGAGAGGAACTTGGCGAGGATGACATTGTCTCAGAAGCAGACGAATACCTCGAAAAATGTGAGGCATTAAAAGCCTCTAAAGAAGTAAAAGATAAAATCAAAAAAGAAATCAAGCGTTACAAAAAGATGCCTCCTGTTGCGGCAGAGAGTACAATGACGAAGAACTACATCGAGACAATGCTTGAAATGCCGTGGAACAAGGTTTCAAGAGATAGCAAGAGCCTTGAAAAAGCAATGGAAATCTTAGAGGAAGATCATTACGGACTTAAAAAAGTCAAAGAACGAATCCTTGACTATCTTGCTGTTCGTTTCCTTACGAAAAAGGGAGAGACACCGATTCTTTGTCTCGTAGGTCCTCCGGGAACGGGAAAAACTTCGATTGCAAAGTCCATAGCCAGAGCACTTCATAAGAAGTATGTTCGTATTTCTTTAGGTGGTGTGCGAGATGAGGCAGAAATCCGTGGACACAGAAAGACATATGTCGGAGCAATGCCAGGAAGAATTGCTGAGGGAATCCGTCAGGCAGGTGTAAAGAATCCCCTCATGCTTTTGGATGAAGTAGACAAGGTAAGCAGCGATTATAAAGGAGATACAGCATCTGCACTTCTTGAAGTGTTAGATGGAGAGCAGAATGTAAACTTCCGTGATCACTATCTTGAAGTACCTTTAGATTTAAGCGAAGTATTCTTTATCGCAACAGCTAATGACCTTACACCAATTCCAAAACCTTTGCGTGACCGTATGGAAATCATCGAGCTTTCCAGTTACACAGAGAATGAAAAGTTCCACATCGCAGAAAATTATCTTGTAAAGAAGCAGAGAAAGTTAAGCGGACTTACGAAAAAACAGGTAAGCATTTCTGATGAAGTTATCCGTGAGGTTATTCATTTTTATACAAGAGAAGCCGGAGTACGTAATCTTGAGCGTACTATTGGACAGCTTATGCACAAAGCCGCCCGCAAAATCGTTGAAGGTGAAGAAAAGGTCGATATTAAGAAAAAGTCTTTAAAAGAACTTCTTGGGCCAGCGCCATTTGAGGATGAAGATGAGAACTTAAAACCGCAGATTGGTGTTGTGAGAGGACTTGCATGGACCAGTGTTGGTGGAGATACGCTTTCCATTGAAGTAAATGTCATGCCAGGAAAAGGAAAGATGGAGCTTACCGGATGTATGGGTGATGTCATGAAAGAGTCTGCACAGATTGGTCTTAGTTATGTCCGCTCTATTGCTGAAAACTATGGAATTGACAGCGGTTATTTTGAAAAATATGATATTCATCTGCATATTCCAGAAGGAGCCGTACCAAAAGACGGTCCATCTGCAGGAATCACAATGGCACTTGCCATCCTTTCTGCAATTACAGGCATCCTAGTTCGAGGGGATATTGCTATGACAGGAGAAATCACTCTTCGAGGAAAAGTTCTTCCAATCGGCGGCTTAAAAGAAAAACTCTTAGCAGCTAAAACCGTTGGTGTAAAAGAAGTCCTTGTTCCAGCAAGAAATAAACGAAACGTTGTAGAACTTGATGAAGAAATTACAGATGGCATGAAGATTACTTATGTTGAGGATATGAATGAAGTGATTGAACATGCTATGAAAAAGTAACTACGATGTTTGAATAATTAAGTCATTGATTTCTATCAAAGATAATAGCTAAATAATCAATACATATTAAAATTTATGATTTAGATTAACTGATATATATATTGAACCATGGTTTAAAAAGTTAGAGAAAGGAGGAAAAACATGGTTATAAAAAATGTAAACTTAGAAACTGTATGCGGAATTACAAGTAAGCTTCCTAAAAACACATTACCAGAAGTTGCATTTGCCGGTAAATCAAATGTAGGAAAATCATCCCTCATTAATGCCCTTGTAAACAGAAAGTCTTTAGCAAGAACTTCCGGACAGCCAGGGAAAACACAGACCATTAACTTCTACAACGTAAATGAAGAAATGTATATTGTAGACCTTCCAGGATATGGTTATGCCAAAGTATCTAAAGAAGTCGCAGCAAAATGGGGACCGATGATAGAAAACTATCTTCATACTTCTGAACAGCTTCGTATGGTATTCTTACTCATTGACCTTCGCCATAAGCCAACCAACAATGATGTACAGATGTACCGCTGGATCTTAAGCAACGGTTTCTCCCCGGTAATTGTAGCAACCAAAGCCGATAAAATCAAACGAAGCCAGCTTCAAAAACAGTTAAAACTGTTAAAAGATACTTTAAAAGTAATCGAAGGTGTTCCAATCGTACCATTTTCTGCTGTCACAAAAGCAGGAAGAGATGAAATCTGGGAACTGATCGAGGAATATGCGTTAGCTGAAGAATAAACAAACGGACGAACTCCAAGAGAGAATAGAACCTATATCTGTGGCGGGATAAAGTTTGTCTGTTTTAGTTGACGAAGACATAGATGGGTTCTATACTATGGTATGGTTTTGTCCGAGTTGTCACTGCCTGCGGCAACTCGGTATTTTCAAAACCCTGATTAATTGATATAATAGAAGCGGTTTTTTACAAAAATTTATGAGGTGATAAACATGCGGATAAAATCAGTAGCAGTTCTTGGAGCCGGAGCAGTAGGCTCATATATTATCTGGGGACTTTCAAATCGTAAGGATATTAAGCTCGGTGTAATTGCGGAGGGAGAGAGAAAAGAACGTCTTGAGAAAAATGGATGTTTGATTAATGAAAAAGTGTATCATCCAGAAGTGTGGACTCCAAGCGAAGCTAATGGAGTTGACCTTTTGATTGTTTCTCTGAAGTATGGAGCTTTACCGGGGGCTGTTGACAGTATCAAAGAAGCAGTTGGAGATAATACAATTATCATGAGTCTTATGAACGGAGTAGACAGTGAAGAGATTATATCTGAGAAAGTAGATGCATCTCATATTTTGCACTCGCTTATTAAGGTAGCTTCTCATAAAGAAGGAACAGGTTATTGTTTTGATCCGGAGACTACGATTGGAATAATCTTCGGAGAGATTTCTGCGCCATTTGAGAGTGAGAGAGTAGAGGAGATTAAGGAGCTTTTTGCAGATACAGGCTTACATTTTCGTGCGACAGAATATATTCGTGAGGAGATGTGGAGTAAATATCGCTTAAATATCTGTAATAATCTTCCGCAGGCGATTCTTGGAGCGGGAGTTGGCTGTTATCGTGACAGTGTTCATATGAAAGCAATCAGTGACGGTTTAAAGCGAGAGCTGGAAGCGGTAGCACGAGCAAAAGGAATTGATATGAGCAAGGTAGATATAAAGTCCGCCCGGGGAAGTGCGGTTCCTCCAACAGCACGTTATTCTACATTGCAGGATATTGATGCCGGACGTCATACAGAGATAGATATGTTTTCCGGAGCGTTAGTGCGAATGGGAAAAGAACTTGGCGTTCCAACACCATATAATGAATATACATATCATATGATAAAGGCATTGGAGGAGAAGAATGATGGGCTTTTTGATTATGATGGGAAAAATGCAGAAACGACCTGTGCGAAATAACTTCTGATTTGTAGAGTTTGAAAAATAAACAGACGAACCCTCCTCCCCTGTAATCTATAAAAATGCGCCTTAGAGCAAGTTCAAGTTGCGGATGAGCAGCTTGGACGCAGTGAAACGAAGCATTTTTATAGATTACAGGGGAGGAGGGTTCGTCTGTTTATTTTTCAAACTCTGCAAATCAGGAATTCTCTTACTTCCTCTTGATTTTTACTAAATTTTGCGGTAAACTTTTACTAGATGGAGCAAACGACAATTATCGTTGCCATCTGATGAAAAGAAACTGTTAAATTTATAAAGTATTTAAGAGGAGTTTTTGGGATGAATATTTTATTAGCAGGGGGAGCTGGCTACATTGGTTCTCATACAGCAGTGGAATTATTAACAGCAGGACATGACGTAGTTATCGTAGATAATTACTGTAATAGCTGTGCAGAAGCAGTGAATCGTGTTGAAGAAGTTTCTGGTAAGAAAGTTGTTTCTTATGAGGCAGATGTAAAAGATAAAGTAGCTATGGCAAAGATTTTTGCAGAGAATAAGATTGACTGTGTTATTCATTTCGCAGGTCTTAAAGCAGTTGGTGAGTCTGTTCAGAAACCAATCGAATATTACAGAAATAATATTGATACAACCCTTACTTTATTAGAGTGTATGAAAGAAGCAGGAGTAAAGAAGTTCGTATTCTCATCTTCCGCAACAGTTTATGGTGAGGAGAATGATATTCCTTACATTGAGACAATGAAGAGAGGTAGCTGTTCTAACCCTTATGGATGGACAAAGGTTATGATGGAGGAGATTCTTGAAGATGCAGCGAAAGCTGACGAGGAACTTACAGTAGTTCTTCTTCGTTACTTTAACCCAATCGGAGCACATGAATCTGGAAGAATGGGTGAAGATCCACAGGGTATTCCTAACAACCTGATGCCATATATCGCACAGGTAGCAGTAGGAAGAAGAGATCATCTGACTGTTTATGGCGGAGATTATCCTACAAAGGATGGAACATGCCGTCGTGATTATATCCATGTAATGGATCTGGCAAATGGTCATTTAAAGGCAGTAGAATACGCTGCACAGCATAAAGGTGTGGAAGTATTTAACTTAGGAACAGGTACACCTTACAGTGTATTAGAAATCATCCATGCATTTGAATCTGCAAATGACATTAAGATTAAGTATGAGATTGGTGACAGAAGAGCTGGTGATCTTCCAGAATTCTGGGCAAATGCAGAAAAGGCAGAGAAGATTCTTGGATGGAAGACTCAGAGAACATTAGAGGATATGTGCCGAGATACATGGAATTGGCAGAAGAATAATCCTCAAGGATATAATAAATAGGAATTTGCCGCAGGCAAAAGAGGGCTGTGTTTTGGCTGGGGATGGAATTGCTATTTATTGTTGGAGGGATTTGAGGACGCTCCAGAAGGTTATAGCTTTCGTTGTAACTGTTTTTTGAAGGATTGACTCGAATTACTTCTATCTCTCCTGACTTCTTCCACAAATCTTTCCACAAATTTGCCCGGGCAGCCAGAAAACAGAAGTCCGAGAATCAAATCATCTATATTTGTGGTCTGGGAGCTACGAGACTATAATAAAATATTAGAAAAGGCCGACATGAAAAGGTATTGATTTTGACGACTTTGTGTTTTGTACAACTGAGTCAAAATCAATACCTTTTCATGCCGGCCTTTTCTTAGAAGACGACTTCTCGTAGCGACGAAAATCACAAATATAGATGATTTTGATTCTCAGACTTCGTCTGTTTACTCACCCCGGCAAATTCCTATTTAATTCAACGTTTTTGACTTTAGGAAATATCGGTCAACGATAATCAGAATGGAAATAGCAATAATAGAAAGCAGGTTTTCAAATGCCGTTGTATGTTCAATAATCATATGTCGTGCGATTACGAACATGAGAACTTCGAGCATCGTATCCTTCCGGGGTTTGCATAAGAGTTTGAAAAACTCAATACCGATAACGATATCAAATACGCTTGCCATATATTTAAGAAAGGCTCCTGATTCAGAGCGAGTCTGCAGGAATTCCTTAAATGGTGCCCATAAAGAGCAGATAGCAATGACAATGGCAATGAGAACGATGGCGGCCATGATATGTTCTAACCATTCGCTTAAGTTCGCATAGCCTTGTTTTAGTTTTTCCAGTTTTTCTGTCATAATGTTCCTCCAATGTACATTACTCAAAAAAATACCCTCCATAAATAACGATAAAATAATTAAAAGTAATAATCCCAAAAACTATAATAACATAAGTTTGCCTGCCGGTCATCTTAAAATGAAAAAGAAAATAAAAATAAATTCATTTTATAGAATGCATTTTTTAATATGCTTGGGAGTTTCTGTTTGTACAAAAATCTGCACATACTTGACTGCATGGGATATTTGGCATATAAAGTATATTGGAATGTAAATTTTATTCTCTGTATGACCGTCATTATAAAAGCCGTTATTAAAGTAGAAACATAGTGGATATAAAACAATATAATATTATCTATTTATGACATAGAAGCTATAGCAATATAAATAGTGGTCTTATGTGCCGATTTACAAATACATTAAATAAACAGAGAAACGGAGAGACACAAAAGTGAAGGAATTAATAAACTTACAATTAATGATGTTCGCCCTCATCATCACAGGGCTGATTTTGAAAAAGGTGGGAGTTGTCGGAAAAGAAGCACAGAAAGGTATGACCAATCTTGTTATTGATCTTATTTTACCGTGTAATATTATTTATTCTTTTATGATAAAGTTCTCGTCAAAAATCGCACAGGATTTCGTAGTCATTCTTGTTATTTCTATATTAATTCAGGTTTTTTGTGTTATTTTAGGAGGCGTATTATATAACAAATGCTCCGTAAAAAGAAAAAAATGTTTGCGTTATGCAACGATTTGTTCTAATGCGGGATTTTTAGGGAATCCAATCGCACAGGGTGTTTTTGGAATGATGGGACTGACATTAGCATCTATTTACCTTATTCCACAGCGAATTATGATGTGGTCAGAGGGTGTTTCCGTATTCACCGAAGCACCAACCAAAAAGGAAATGCTCAAGAAAATCTTTACCCATCCATGTATCATTGCCTGTGAGATCGGTATCGTCCTCATGCTTACCGGATGGCGGCCTCCACATTTCTTAGAAGAAACAATTACTTCTGTAAGTAACTGTAACACAGCAATGTCCATGCTTGTCATCGGAATGATTCTCGCAGACGCAGATCCCAAAACGATCATTGATAAAGATGTACTTTTCTATACATTTATCCGTTTACTTATAATACCGTTTTGCGTCTTTATCCCATGCTGGCTCCTGCATATCGACAGCCTTGTAATGGGCGTAAGTGTAATTTTGGCGGCAATGCCGGCAGGAGCAACTACAACAATTCTTGCTTCAAAATATGACTGTGAAGAAGAATTCTCCGTAAAATTAGTTGTATTCTCCACAGCGGCATCATTAATCACAACACCGCTGTGGAATATGATTCTGCTGAAATTTTGATTTGCCGCAGGCAAAGGAACTGTCTTTGGGGCTTGGGGAAAGTCAGAATTTATTTTTGAGAAATTTGAGAAAGGCTTCAGATAGTTATGGTTTATTTATTTTCCCAGGTTCGTCTGTTTGGTCTGTCTTGCAGTCTCACAAATCAAATTTTGTATATTTTGCAAAGAAATTGCCCATTTTTCTGGATATTATTAGAGGATAGGACATTGAAATTTGGTACATTATAGTATAAAATATTGAGAAGAGTAAAAATTTATAATTTTATGTAACTTATTTAGTAAATAGAATAGAAGGGAAAAGAGAATGTCAGTAATAGATTTCCATTCACATGTGCTTCCCCGTATAGATGACGGGAGCCATAGTTCAGAGGAATCTTTGGGGATGCTACAGATCTCAGCTTCACAGGGAATAGATGTAATGGCGGCAACGTCTCATTTTTATGCTACAGAAGACAGAATTTCTTCTTTTTTGAACAGAAGAAGGTGTTCAGAAGAACGTTTGAAGGAACGGATGAACCAGGAACTGACAAAAGAAGAGAGGATTCCAAGGCTGATAATGGGAGCGGAGGTCGCTTTTTTTACAGGTATAAGCAGGGCGGAACGTTTAGAAGAACTTACTTATGAGGGTACGGATCTTCTTTTGCTGGAGATGCCTTTTACAAAGTGGAATAAGTCTGAGATTGAAGAAGTGAGATATATTTTAGAGCGCAGGAAGCTGCGTGTTATGCTTGCTCATCTGGAACGTTTTCTGATGATTCCGGGGAATAAGAAGAGAATTTATGAGTTGATGGAGCTTCCTGTTTATGTTCAGATCAATGCTGGAAGTTTTGAACGGTGGGGTGAAAGAAGACAGATTTTAAAGATGATCAGGAAAAAAGAACAGATTTTTCTTGGAAGTGACTGTCATGGTCTTAATCATAGAGTTCCGAATCTTAAGAATGGGCGCGAAGCGCTTGAGAAGATGATGGGCAGTACCTTTATTGATAAAATGGATAAAGAAGCAGCAGTGCTGCTTGGTTTGGAGGATAAGTAGATGTCAAAGAAAGTTTCAATTATTATTAGTGTGATCTTGTTTGTGATTCTTGCAGTTCTTCTTGTATGTGAGAAGATGAATCCGGGAGCAGGAAGTGCTTTGCTCCAGGGGATTTTTTAACTGAGGTGTCTTAGATGGCGAAGAAGTACTATAGCAGAAGTGAAAAGGAGAAGCTTGCAAAGAAGCTTGCTGCGGTGGTGGCGGTCTTTGTTATTGTCTGTACAGCAACAGTTGTGATCGGGCATATTGTTGATAATCAGAAGATGAATACAGGGCAGAAGGATGCAGCGGCAGCGTCAGATATTGTTACGATTAACGGTGTGAAGTGTAAGCCGAACTGGGATGTGCAGACGTATCTTTTTATTGGAGAAGATGCAAGAGGCGTAAAGGAACGGAAGACAGAGGCAGATGGCACAGGACAAAGTGATGTTCTAGAGTTGCTTATATTAGATACAAAGAATAATACATATCATACACTTCCGATTAACAGAGATACGATAACGGATGTAAAGTCATTAGATGATGATGGTTCCTATCTTGCTACAACAAAGACACAGATTGCACTTGCACATGCAAATGGAGATGGCATGGAGCAAAGTTGTGAGAATACAGTGGATGCAGTTTCTAATATGCTTTATGGAATTCAGATAGAAGGTTATCTTTGTCTGAATATGGATTCTATTAAGGTGTTAAATCATTTGGCTGGTGGAGTTACTGTTACGATAGAAGATGATTTTTCACAGTCAGATAAGTCACTTGTAAAGGGAAAGACAGTTACATTGACAGATGATCAGGCGATGCACTATGTTCATGACAGAATGAATGTAGGAGATGGCACCAATACATGTCGTATGCGCAGACAAAAAGCGTATATTAATGCACTTACCCCAATATATGAAGAGAAATTGAAAGCGGACAGTGGATTTATTAATGATTTTTATAATGAGCTTTCTGATTATATGGTGACAGATATGAGTGTTGGTGAGATGGGCAATGTTGCTAACATGATTTTAAACAGTGAAGATAAAGGGGAGTTATCTATTAAGGGAACGAATGCAGTTGCCAAGGATGACGGGTATAACGAGTTTACGATGGACGAAACAAGCCGTGGCGATGTAGCGATGGAACTGTTTTTTAATAAAGTAGAAAAATAACAGGAATGAGGAAGAAAGATGAGTCTTATTAATAAGAAAAGTGAGGAGAATACTTCAGAATTTGAAGTGATAACTGGTGGAAAAGAAGAATTTCGCAGCAGCTTTGTTGACAGAACAGATAATGAGGCAGAGATTGATCTTATTGATCTGGCATGGGCATTGCTTGATAAGCTGCGTTATATAATACTTTGCTTTTTAATTGGAGCAGTATTAATGAATGCATATTCGTATTTTCTTATTCGTCCCACATATCAATCTACTGCAAAAATGTATGTAGTATCTACATCTAAAAATTCTGTAGTAGACCTTAATGCATTAAATATTGGTACTTCTCTTACAGCAGATTATGAACAGTTAATGTTAAGTTATCCAGTATTAGAACAGGTAATCAATAAGTTGAATTTGGATATGAATTCCGATGCTCTCAAAGGTATGATTACTTTAGAAAATCCGCAGGATACTCGTATTTTAAATATTAATGTAACAAGTACCGATCCAAAGCAGGCAAGAGATATTGCTAATACACTGATGGATGTTTCAATTGATTATCTTCCAAAAACAATGAGTACAAATGCACCAAATGTGGCACAGAAGGCGAAAATTGCAGATCGAAAAGCAGGCCCAAGTTACACGAAGTATACGATGATTGGTGCATTAGCAGGTGCATTCCTGTACTGTATGTACATTGTAGTGAAATATCTGATGGATGATACAATTCATACAGCAGATGACATGGAGAAGTATTTTGATATTGTTCCTTTAGCTGTAATTCCTGATATTAGTCAAATAGAATCCGGAAAGCAGGGAAAGGAATCTAAACATAGCAAGGAAGGAAAGTAATTGTGCCATGAAGAAGTTAAACTTAACGATAAAAGATGTGCCGTATGCGGCAGAGGAAGCACTGAACCGTTTAAGAGTAAATATTAAGTTTTGTGGAAAAAATACAAAAAAGATTGTTATTACAAGCAGTATTCCAAATGAAGGTAAGAGTACCGTTTCCATACGTCTGTGGAAGCTTTTAGCGGAAGCTGGTTTCCCAACGGTTTTAGTTGATGTAGATTTACGTAAGTCTGAATTAAAAAACAAATATAGAGTAAAGGGAATTCAGGAAGGGTTGAATCATTTCCTTTCTGGATTGGCGGAGTACGAAGATGTGGTTTATGAAACAAATATTCCAAATGGACATATTGTTCCAGTCAGTACACTGTTGGAGAACCCAGCGGTATTATTAGAGGATCCAAGAATGGGGGAGCTTCTTGATAAGTTAGCGGAAGATTATCGTTATGTTATTATTGATACACCGCCATTGGATAATATCTCTGATGGAGCACTTATTGCAAGCATGAGTGATGGAGCAGTAATGGTAGTTCGTTGCGGAGAAACCCCTAAAGCTTTAGTAAGACAGTCTTTGCAGCAGCTTGAGAGGGTAGAATGTCCGGTTCTTGGAACTGTATTAAACAGAGCAGAAGTTAAGAGAGGAACATATAAGAAATATTATGCTCGTTATGGCTCTTATTACGGAGAGAAAGTTTCAGATAAAAAGGCAAAGAGCAAAACAAAGAATAAAGTTAATAAGTAATAATAATTACATTTTTATGGATAAAATGATTTAAATATTATATTATCTGTAAATGTTGATTATATTTTATCGGACACAATTTTTCGTCGTGGCCGAAAGATTTTTGTCAAAAGGAGGCATAAATTATGAAAACAGTAAAGAAAATCATAGCAGTACTTCTTGCCGTAATGTTAATGACTCCTGCAGCAGTTAATGCAGCAAGTCCATCCGTTGCAAAGAAAACAATCAACAATAAGAAGGCTACGGCTATTACGATTTACAATGCGAAAATGCAGACACCAAAGACAGTAACAATTGGCGGTAAAAAGTTAGTTGTTGGTAAGGACTGCGTAATCATTGGTAAAAAACACAAAGCTGCCGGAAAGTATGTCCTTGTCGTTAAAGGGATTGGCAATTATTCTGGAAAGACAGAAGTAGTATTTGTTATTAAGAAAGCAAAACAGAAGATTAAAGTTTCTGCAGAGCAGAAGGCTTATAAGGCTTCTAAACTTAAGAAGAAAGGAACCCCTTTCAACTTAAAGACAAAAGCAATCAGTTCAAAGATTACTTACACAGTATCTACTATCAAGGGTACTAAGAATGCTAAGAAGTATATCAAAGTATCTAAGAAGGGAAAAGTTACAATTAAGAAGGGCCTGAAGAAAGGTGCTTACAAGATTGTAATCAAAGCGAAAGCTACAAAGAACCATAAAGCTGGTAAGAAGACAGTTAGAATTATTGTGAAATAATTAGTGATTGTTCTCTGAAGGGCATCCTGCCACGAGGGATGTCCTTTTTTAATCAACAGAAATGGCATTTTTTATTAAAACAGCAATTTATAGATTGTTTTGTCGAATAAAAAAGCCGTCGACAGTTTATAGAAGATATCCTGTTGCGCCTATTGGTTGACAAAATAATTTTTCTTATATACAATATTTAAGATATTTACAGAACGGATGAAACGGTTTACGGTGAGTCGGTTTCTGGTATAGTAATAAGGTGACAAAGTATCTGTGGTCTGTTTGAAAAGATTTGAATTGCTTTGGAGTATGTTTGAAAAAGAATTCCTGCAATCTGCACGTCTTAATTTGTGGTATATTTTGCAGGAAGCATTTTTTAAATATACGCTGGTATATTGAGAGTATATTTTGAAGAATGTTTTTAGGCAGATAACAGGAAGGAAAGAGGAGAAGTTATGTTTGAAAAGTTAGAGAGAAAGCTTGTAAATGTACTGCTTTTTTTTGATTTGTTTAAGATGAAAACAAAGATTCCTACAGATTTTAGCGGGGTGATGCGTACACAGGATAAGCGTGTGCAGAAACTTGTAAAAAGAGCATATAAGATTCCATTTTATAAGAACAAGTAATAA